>ENA-OSEY01001870-OSEY01001870.1-marine-metagenome-genome-assembly--contig:-NODE-1870-length-14040-cov-4.302012_pt1 | contig 14040 bp, 14 predicted proteins | sample MGYA00248465_ERZ534230 | MGnify/ENA primary metagenome ERZ534230 (study PRJEB26409, sample SAMN06344110) | marine metagenome | isolation source: Sea water from surface | place: Atlantic Ocean:Southern...
CATCGCCTAGGAGAACCAAAATTATTGATGCTGTTTTGAACTATGATATTGAAGAAACTATTCAAAAAGAATCTGTCTTAATCACTGTAACTTTGCAAGGATATATTAAACGAGGCTCTTTAAACAAAGTAAAAACTCAAAAAAGAGGAGGAAAGGGAAAGACTGGTATTACAACACGAAATGAGGACTCAGTAGTTCAAACCTTATCAGTTAACACACACACATCAGTTTTATTTTTTTCTACAGAGGGATTAGTCTATAGAGTTAAAGCATGGAAAATACCCGAAGGGTCTGCCGCATCTAAAGGTAAGTCCTTATTCAATATTCTACCATTAAAAAATCACCAATCTATAAGCTCAATTATGCCTTACCCTGAAAATGAGTCTGAGTTAAAAAACTATCAAATCGTGTTTGCAACTTCTCAAGGTAAAATAAGAAAAAACAGTTTGGATGATTTTTCTTCAATCAATTCATCAGGTAAAATTGCCATGAAACTCGATACTAATGATAAAATAGTGGGAGTTAAAATTTGTAAGGAAGATCAAGATATAATTTTAAGTACTAAATTTGGAAAATGTATAAGATTTGAGTCAAAAAAACTTAGAATTTTTAAAGGTAGATCATCTAAAGGCATTAAAGGAATTGTGTTGGCGCCAAATGATGAAATAGTTTCTTTATCAATAATTGATAATGACAAAAAAACTAAAAATGGAAAATCTAAAGATGAAAAATCAGAAATTAAAGCTAAAGAAAAATTTATTTTATCTATTACCGAAAATGGTTATGGAAAAAAAACACTACATACGGATTATCGTGTTACCAATAGAGGCGGAAAAGGCATAATAGGAATAGTTAATTCACCAAGAAATGGTAATATTTCATCCTCCTTTCCAGTATTTGAAGGTGATGAAATTTTGATATCTACCAACAAAGGAAGAGTGATAAGGGTAGCGGTAAAAGAAATTAGAACTGCAGGTAGAAACACACAAGGAGTTAGAATTTTTAAATTATCAGGAGACGAAAAAGTTGTTTCAGCATCTAAAATAGATGATAACTTGGTGTGATGAACAATAAAGTTGCAATCTATCCTGGTACATTTGATCCAATAACATTTGGCCATATTGACGTTATAAAAAAGGGTTTAAAACTATTTGATAAGATAGTTGTTGCTGTCTCAGACGTTGAAAATAAAAGTTATCTTTTCTCATCAAACGAAAGAATAGATATTGTTAAGAAAGCTTTATTTGGTGATTTAAGATTGAATAAAAAAAAAATTACTGTTATTTCGTTCACATCTTTGACTACTGATTTGTGTAAAAAATATAAATCAAATATTATTTTAAGAGGATTAAGAGCAGTTTCTGACTTTGAATATGAATTTCAATTAGCAGGTATGAATAGAAAATTAAACAATAATATAGAAACATTATTTTTAATGTCAGATGTAGAAAATCAAATTATTTCCTCAAAATTTGTTAAAGAAATTGTTAAATTAAATGGAGATATAAAAAAATTTACTACAAAAAGTACAATTAAATCTTTAAAAAAAAAATATGAATAAAGTATTAATTAACATAATAATATTGTTTTTTTTAATAACCAATCAATCATTATCAGAGGAGAACATTATGATTTTAAAATTAAAAGATGGAGATGTAAAAATAGAATTATTCGAGGATGTGGCACCTAACCATGTTAAAAGAATAAAAGATTTAGCCAATTCAGGAAAATATGACAATGTGGTTTTTCACAGAGTTATTGATGGATTTATGGCGCAAACAGGAGATGTAAAGTTTGGTAAATCTGATTCAAGTGAATTTAATTTAAGAATGGCTGGTATGGGTGGTTCAGAACTTCCTGATTTAAAACAAGAATTTAATAGCCTTCCACATGATAGAGGCACATTATCTATGGCAAGATCGTCTGATCCAAATAGTGCTAATAGTCAATTTTTTATATGTTTTAAACCAGCTCCATTTTTAGATAGACAGTATACTGTATTTGGAAAAGTTATAGAAGGAATGGAATTTGTTGATAAGATTAAGAGAGGCGATGAAAATAATAATGGTTCAGTTTCTGATCCTGATAAAATTATAAGTTTTAAATCTCTCTAATTTTGAAATGGCATTAAAAAAATTTGCCTTTAAAGTTTTAAAAAAAGATAATTTTTCAAGAACTGGAATAATCGAGACACATAGGGGCAATATACATACTCCTGCATTCATGCCAGTTGGAACTCAAGCTACTGTAAAAGCTTGCACAATAAATGATATAAAAAAAACTGGTTCAGAAATAATTTTAGGAAACACCTATCATTTAATGATCCGTCCTGGAGCAGATAGAATAAAAAGTATTGGTGGTTTACATGAATTTATGAATTGTAGTTTACCAATTTTAACTGATTCAGGAGGTTTTCAAGTTATGTCTTTATCAAAATTAAATAAAATTGATCGAGAAAAAGGTGCAATTTTCAATTCACATGTTGATGGAAAAAAATTTTGTTTAAGTCCTGAAGAAAGTATCAAAATTCAATTAGCTTTAAATTCAGATATTGTAATGATTATGGATGAGTGTCCAAAAAATACTAAAGACTACAACTTAATTAAAGAGTCTATGGAATTGTCATTAGATTGGGCAAAAAGATCAAAAAAATCTTTTGGAAAAAACCCACACAAAGGACTTTTTGGTATAATTCAAGGAGGTTTATTTAAAGATCTTAGAATTCATTCTTTAAAAGAATTATTGAAAATAAGTTTCGATGGATATGCTATTGGTGGTTTGGCTGTTGGAGAGACACAAAGTGAGATGTTTGACGTATTAGATGGTATCAAAAATGAATTACCACCAGATAAACCACATTATCTTATGGGAGTAGGAACTCCAGCAGATATCTTGGGGGCAGTGAAAAGAGGTGTAGATATGTTTGACTGTGTTTTACCTAGTAGATCAGGGAGAACTGGTCTTGCTTTCACCTGGAATGGAAGAGTAAATATTAAAAATAATAAATATCAAAATGACAACTCTCCTCTCGATAGTAATTGTAAAAATTTCGATTTAAACAAATATTCGAAAAACTATCTTAATCACTTATTTAATACTAATGAAATTTTGGGCTCAATGCTATTAACACTTCACAATATAAATTTTTACCAAGAATTGATGTCAGCAATAAGAGATAATATAAATAAAGGCACATTTGAGGAATTTCACGATAAATACATAGATAAGTTGCAATAAAAACAATTTGTCTCACAAAATCTTATTTGAAATATTAAAATAATTCTGTATACACAATTTCATTCATTTGATGAATTAGGGCCGTTAGCTCAGTTGGTAGAGCAATTCCCTTTTAAGGAATGGGTCGATGGTTCGAGTCCATCACGGCTCACCATTTCTTTGTTATGATTTAATAATAGGTGGATATTCTAATGTAATTTCTGACATCCATTCATTTATTTTTTTAATTCTATTTTCAGCAGATGGATGAGTACTCATAAACTCGGGTGGTGATTTTCCTTTATTAAACTCTTTCATCCTTTCCCAAATTTTTGGTGTTTCTCTTATGTCATAGCCAGATAAAGATGAGAATATCATACCCAAATAGTCTGCTTCGCTCTCCTGCTTTCTATTAAATGGGTTCATTATTCCAAGTTGTGATAGTAGCCCAACTGTATTCATTCCGGTAGCTCTATTCACTTGCGATAATTTTCCACCAGTAAAAATATCTAGTAATTGCGTTCCAGTATTTAATAGCGCTCCTCTGCTTGCTCTTTCTACGGAATGTTTTGCAACAGCATGTGCAATTTCGTGTCCCATTACTGATGCTAAACCGTTAGTGTTTTTTGTTACATCAAAAATTCCTGTATATACCGCAATTTTTCCACCTGGCATACACCAAGCATTTCTTACTTTCTTATTATCAATTAATATATACTCCCAATCAAAGTTAATAGTTGGATCATCTAATTTAGCTTGATAAAAATACTCACTAATAGAATTTTCCATTCTTTTACCTATTTCTTTAATTTCATTAAGTGATTTCTTATCATCACTCATTTTTTCTTTCTCTTTAACTTTTTCAAATATTGCAGCTGCTTGAGCATTTAACTTTGACTCAGGGATTATCTTTAACTGGCGTCTTTCGGTTATAGGAGCAGTAGCACAAGAATTTAGTATAAAGCCACAACAGCCACAACCAACATATGATAAAAATTTTCTTCTATTCATTTTCTAATAACATTGATATTATATTTCCTGATGAATCTAAATAATAAAATTTTATTATTCCTTTTCATATTGGCAATTTTTTTTGTAATCTATTCAAGTTTTAAATAAAATATGGCAAAAAACAAAAAAAAGAAATCACTCACATTAATTTTAAGAAATTATTTCATTACTGGAGTAGTTGTATTAATTCCAATAGGTTTTACTTTATATTTAACAAAATTTATCATTGGTATTTCATCAAAAATAATTCCTGAAAATATAAACCCTAATAATTATTTACCATATGCAATTCCAGGCATAGAAATTCTAATTTCAGTAATATTTATCACTATCGTTGGCGGCTTATCATTATCTTTTTTAGGTAAACGAATACTCAAGCTAATTGATGATTTATTTAAAAGAATTCCAGTTCTAAGAACAATTTATTCAGCAATAGTTCAAATGACTGAAACATTTTCTAATAAAGATGATAGTGGCAAAAAAAGTGTTGTTTTAATAGAGTATCCTAGAAAAGGTGTTTGGGCTGTTGGTTTTGCGACTAAAGAAAATAAAAGTGAAATGGCTGAAAAAACTAATAAAAAATTGATCAATGTTTTTGTTCCAACCACACCTAATCCTACAAGTGGTTTTTTACTTATGTTTCCAATAGATGAAGTTATTTATCTTAATATGACATTTGAAGAAGCATCTAAGTTTATTGTGTCAGCTGGAACGTCTACAGGTAAGAATTAAGCAATATCATTTATAATATCTGCTCGATCATATAATTTTATTAACGGTTTAAATCTGCTTATGTCCTCATTTTCACTTTCAATTCTTTTAATTTCTTGTTCAGCTAAAATGAACAGATTATGGTTATGAATTGGATCGGCCAATTTAAAGTTTTTAATTCCACTTTGTTTAAAACCTAGAATATCACCAAACCCTCTTAATTTCATATCTTCTTCTGATATTTCAAATCCATCATTAGAATTCTTTAGTATATTTATTCTTTTTTTTGCATTTTCACTTAAATTTGATTTAAACATTAATATGCACGACGACTCTTTATTACCTCTTCCAACTCTGCCTCTGAGTTGATGTAATTGAGATAAACCAAATTTATTTGCATTTTCAATTATTATTACATTTGCATTTGGGAAATCGATACCAACTTCAATAATTGTAGTTGAGACTAAAATTTTAAAATCATTCTTTAAAAACTTATTCAAGATTGTTTCTTTTTCCTCAATAGTGGTTTTTCCATGAAGTAAAAATACTTGTTTAGGAAATAATTTTTTTAGAAACTCAAATTTCTTTACTGCTGAAGAATGATCAATTTTTTTAGACTCCTCAATTAATGGACAAACCCAAAAAATTTGATTACCTAATTTGATTTCTTTGTTTACAAACTTAACTATATCATCAATCTTATTCTCGAGTTTACTATAAGTTTTTACTGGTTTACGAATATTTGGTTTTTCACGAATGATTGAAAGATCCATATCTCCGTAAATTGTCATAGTTAAAGTACGCGGTATTGGTGTTGCTGTCATTAAAAGAACATCGCAATCTTTCCCAGCCTTATCAGATAATTTTTTTCTTTGATTTACACCAAATTTATGTTGTTCATCAATTACTATTAATCCAAGTTTTTTAAATTCAACTTTTTTTTGAAATAGAGCATGAGTTCCAAAAATTATATCAATTTGTTTTTTTAATAAACGATCTAATATATCTTTTTTATCTCTATATGTAGATTTACCGGAGAGTAATTCAATTCTTATGTCTTTAGGAAATATTTTCTTAGCTAGTAGAAAATGTTGTCTTGCTAATATTTCTGTAGGTGCCATCACCGCTACTTGAAAGCCTGAATTGATGGTATTAAAGGCAGATAATAAAGACACTATTGTTTTTCCACTTCCAACATCACCTTGAAGTAATCTAAACATTTTATTCTCTGAACCTAAATCTTTATTTATTTCACTCAATGTTTTCTTTTGGTCATTTGTAAGAGAAAAATCTAATTTAGATATTATTTCATTTTGTTTTTTGGTCTCAATATTTTTTTTCGTTTTTTTGATTTTTCTGATTTTTTTTCTAACTTCAGAATTGACTAAAAAAGTTGAGAAAATTTCATCAAAAGCGAGTCTTTGATAAAAGTTTTCTTTAAATTTTCCAATATTTTCTGGTTCATGTAATTTTTTAATTGATTCATTCCAACTGATATTATTAAAATTTTTTAATATTTTCTTAGAATGCCACTCATTAATTTGAGGTAAATTATTTATCACTTGTAGCATGATTTTATTATAAACTTTTTCACTAATTCCTTCAGTTAATGAATAACTATTGTGTTTTTGTTTAATTAAAGATGAGTCTTCTGATATATATTTGGGGTTTGTAAGTTGGTATTTATTTCTAAAAAATTTAATTTTACCACTAATTGTAACTTCTTTCCCAATAGGTAATATTTTTTTGATATATCCCTCATAACTATTAAAAAAAACACATTCTATTTCGCCGGTCTCATCATTGCAGAGAACTCTATTAGGTAAATTTCTAATTCTTGGAAATAAATATTTTTGAGGCACTATGGTTATTGTCTGTGTTTCATCTACTTTTAAGTCTTTAATTTTACGGGATAAACTTCGATCAATAAAAGATTTTGGTAATTTCCATAATAGATCAAAAATAGTATTTATTTTTTTTTTCTTAAGTAAATTTGTAGTTTTAACCCCAACTCCTTTAATAGAACTTAGATCAGACAATAAGTATTTATAATTTCTTTTAATGTCCATTAACTGATATTATATTCTTATTATGACTGTTGACATAGAACAAATTAAAAAAAAGATTATTTACAGATCAAATTATCGTGGCACAAAAGAAATGGATAAACTTTTGGGTGCTTTTACAAATAAGTATTTAGATCAATTAGACTACCAAGATTTAGATGAGTTAATTAAACTTTTAGAAATCGATGATAACAATCTTTACAATTTTTATAACGGCTTAGAAACAAATATAGATTTTGAGGATAACAAGGTTAATAATTTATTTAAAAACTTTAAATATTAAGTAACTTTATGGCGGAGAGACTGGGATTCGAACCCAGGAAAGAGTTGCCCCTTTGCCGGTTTTCAAGACCGGTGCTTTCAACCGCTCAGCCATCTCTCCTTGTAAAAGCTTTTATAATTAAAAATATTTAATTCAACTATAAAATAGTCTAATTACTCTTGATATTTTGATCATTTATTAAATATGAAAAATAATTTTAGCAAAGGTTTAATTCTAACTTCATTAGGTTCATTTTGGTGGGGATTTATTGGAGTTATTTATTTTGAATCAGTATCTTTTATTGGTCATACTGAATTAGTTGTTCATAGATGTTTGTGGACAGCAATAATGTTGATATTAACTACAACTTTTTTATCTAAATGGAAAAAATTTATTAATGAAGTAAAAGATAAAAAAAAATTAATTGCATTATTTTTATCTGGTTTTTTAATTTTTGTTAATTGGTCAATATGGATTTATGCAGTTGCTTCAGAGAGAATTATAGATGCAAGTTTTGGATACTTTATTATGCCTATAATTAGTGTTCTTCTAGGATATATATTTTTTAAAGAAAAACTTAATAGTAAAAGAATTTTTTCAATTATTTTAGTTTTTATATCAATAATGATTTTAATTTTGTTCAATCTCAAATCATTACCGTGGGTCGGTCTTATAGTTGCTTTTAGCTGGGCGTTTTATAATTTAGTTAGGAAGAAAATAGAAATTGATACCGATATTGGTCTACTGATTGAAAGTTTGTATATTTTCCCTTTTGCAATAATTGCATTCTATATAATTGCGCATAATGGTTTAAACGATTTTAACTTAATAATGTTGGGTTAAGTTTCTATTTACTTTTGGCAGGTCCTATGACTGTGATTCCTTTGTTTCTATATGTAAGAGGTGTTGAGCTAATTGGATTAGGTCCAACAGGAATGATTTTTTATATTACACCGACTTTGCAGTTTATTTTAGGTTATTTTTATTACGGAGAGGATTTTTCATTGGTTAAATTTCTAAGTTTTATTATCATTTGGTTTGCTGTAGTTATATATTTGAAAGATCTATATGAGACAAATTAAAGTTTTTTTATTAGTATTTCTATTTTCCTTCACCAAACTTTTAGCGGATGATCAGAGTAAATTTTTAGAGTGGAAAAAAAATTTTAGAATTTTAGCAATAGAAAATGGTATTTCAGAAAAAACTTTTGATTTAACAATGAATAATGTCAAATTTTTACCAAAAGTAATCGAATATGATAGATATCAGCCAGAATTTTATGAAGATACAAAAACTTATGTATCTAAGAGAACATCAAAAAAAAAAGTTAAAAAAGGTTTAGAATTTTATAAAAAGAATATTGAATTAATAAATAAAGTAGAAAAGAAATATTCAATCGAAAAGGAATTGCTACTTTCTTTAATGGGCATTGAGACAAATTATGGTACCTATGTGGGTAAGATGGATATTCTCTCGTCATTGTCTACTTTAAGTTTTGATAAGAGAAGATCTGCTTTTTTTACAAATGAACTTTTGATTTTGCTAAAGCTTATAGATGAAGGACAAATTGATTATGAAACACTTTATGGATCCTGGGCTGGAGCATTTGGTTTTTTTCAGTTCATGCCATCCACAATAAAAAATCATGCAATTGATTTTAACAGTGATAATTATATTGATTTGAAAAATTCAAAAGATGCATACGCCTCAGCAGCAAATTATTTAAAAAAAATGGGGTGGGATAGTAATTCACACTGTTTTTATAAAATATCATTGAAAGAAAATATTCCAAAAAAATATTTAAATGTTTCAGCAAAAAAACTGAAAAATAAAAAAAAATTAAAATATTTTAAAAAATTCATTTTCAATCATGATGATTTTGATTTTATTAATGAAAATCTATTAGTTGCTATTATCACTCCTGATAAAGATATTGTTCCAAACTCAGAAACCTTAAACCCTGCATATATTGTATTTGAAAATTATGAAATAATTCTCAAATGGAATAGATCACTTAGATTTGGTTTAGCTGTTTGTACTTTGAAAGAAAGTATAAAAGATGAATTATAATTTTATAATAATATTTTTTCTATCAATAGTTCTCTTAAGTTGTAAACAATTACCACAATCAAAAAATTTAGATATAGATTTTCAAGAAAGATATACTAATTCAGGGTTTGCTCTAATTTATACTTCTGAATTGAATAATATAAAAAAATTAGAGGAAAGATCTTTAAATATTTTTCATCAATCTTTAAAAAAAAGATCTATTGTAAAAATCTCTAATCCAGACAACGGAAAATTTCTTATTGCTGAAGTCAAATCTAATAAAGTAAAATTTTCAAATTTTTATAATTCAATATTAAGTAAAAGAATAGCTGACGAATTAGAGTTGAATTTTGATGAACCATTTGTTGAAATTATGTTAGTTTCAAAAAATTCAACCTTCGTTGCTAAAAAAGCTAAGATGTTTGAGGAAGAAAGGTCTGTTGCTGAAAAAGCTCCTGTAGATGGAATACAAATAAATGATTTAAATTTAAATGAGAAAAATAAAAAGAAACAAAAAAATGAAAAAAATTTTGATTATTCAATTAAAGTTGCTGATTTCTATTATCTAGATACAGCAAAAATTATGGTAGATAGAATTAAAGTTGAGGCCTCGATTAAAAATCTAACTATTAAAAAATTATCAAATACAAAATATAGGGTATTAATAGGTCCTTTTAATGATATAAAAAGTCTGAAAAATTCATTTGAAAAAATGAGTACTTTAAATTTTGAAAATTTAGAAATATTAAAAAATGCTTAGAATATTTATAATTGCTTTTATTACACAAATTTTTTTCATAGTTGGGGGTAATGCCAATATTGAAATAAAAGCAAGAACGGCAATTTTACAAGATTATTTGTCTGGAGAAATTTTATATGAAAAGGAACCAGATAGATCTATCTATCCTGCATCAATGACAAAAATAATGACAAGTATAATTGCTTTTGATTTGATAAAATCTGGGGATTTAAATTTAGATGAAAAATTTATCATTTCTGAAAAAGCTTGGAGATTATCTACTGCTGGTTATTCATCAATGTTTGTAATGGTTGGAGATGAGGTATCTGTTGAGGACTTGTTGAAAGGTATAATTGTTGCCTCCGGAAATGATGCTTGTATCGCTTTAGCTGAAGGTATAGCTGGTACCGAGGAAGAGTTTGCTATCATGATGACTTCTAAAGCTAAAGAAATTGGTATGGACAATACAAATTTTGCAAATTCGTCAGGAATAAATGATCCAGATAATTACTCAACAGTTAGAGATATTATGATCATGTCAAACTACTTGATAAAAAATCATCCTGAATATTATAAATGGTTTGCAGAAACTGAATTTACTTGGGATAGAACGGGAGGAGATCCAATAACTCAGGGTAACAGAAATCCATTATTATATAAAAATATGGGTGCAGACGGAATTAAGACAGGTTACTTAGCTGTAGAAAAATATTCTTTGGCTTCATCAATTGAGAGAAAAGGTAGGCGCCTGATTGCTGTCGGAAGTGGTTTTGAAACAAAGTCTTCTAGATCTAGAGAGAGTTCAAAGTTGTTGACGTATGGATTAACAAATTTTGATTTGGTCGAAATTTCAAAATCTAAAGTTCCATTAGATAAAGTTGATGTTTGGTTAGGAAAAGAGTCTACAGTTGATGTTTACACAAAGAATGACATTTACAAAATTATCAAAAAAGGGCAGAAAAGAAAACTTAAAATAAAGGTTGTTTATAATGGACCAATCGAAGCTCCTATAAAAAAAGATCAAATCTTAGCAAAATTAAAAATCATATACGATCAAGAACAAATTGGTGAATATAATCTGCTATCTCAAAAAGATGTCAAAAAAGTTAACATTTTCTCAAGATTAATGAAATCTATAAATTATTTAATTTGGGGTGATGTTTAAAAAACCTGTTATTGTTTTTGAAGGAACAGAGAGTAGTGGAAAAACTTTACACGCTAATTTTATTTCAAAATATCTTAAATCTAAAAAGATAAAACATGTTTTCATACGTGAACCCGGAGGTAGTAAAAATTCTGAAAAAATTCGTAAACTAATCTTAGATAATAAATCACATTTTAATAAAAAAACAGATCTATTACTTTATTTAGCTGCTAGAAGTGAAAACGTAGAAATTTATAAAAAAAATTATAAAAAGAAAATTATATTAATAGATCGTTTTTTAGACTCTACAATTGCTTATCAACATTATGGTCAAGGTATAGACATAAAAATCATAGAATTAATTCACAAATTTTTACTTAAAAACTTTAAACCAGATTTTACTTTTCTGAATATTGTGAATACTAAAAATATGAATAAAAGATTAAAAGAAAGAAAAAAATTGAATAGGTATGATCAATTTAAAAGTAAATTTTATAAAAAAATACAAAATGGTTACTTAAAAATTTTTAAAAAGAAAAAAGATAGATATCTTATTATTGACTCTAATTTAGATATAAAAACTAATAAAAAAATTATAATTGATAAAATTAATGAGATAATAAAATGAGTTTAAAACCTTCAAATCAAACAAATCTTTACGGTTTAGATTTTTATTTTCAAGATTTTATTAATTTGTTCAACAATAATAAATTACCTAATAAGATTTTATTATCTGGCTATAAAGGTACTGGTAAAAGTACACTTGCTTATCATTTAATTAACTACGTTTTATCAAAAGACGAAGATTATTCTTATGATTTTAAGAACAATAAGATTAACTCAAACAATAAATCATATAAACTAATTCAAAATGGTTCTCATCCAAACTTTATTTTAATAGATATTATGAGTGAAAAAAAAAATATTGATATAGCTCAAATTAGAAATATGATAACTAATTTGAATAAATCATCTTTTAATTCTAAGCCAAGATTTATTTTAATTGATAATATTGAATTTTTTAATTTAAATTCAATAAATGCATTACTTAAAATTCTTGAGGAACCTCCGATAAACTGTTTTTTTGTATTAGTTAACAATAATCGAAAAATAATTCCAACTTTAAAATCAAGATGTCTTAATTTCAAAATTGATTTGACGAATAAAGAAAGTTATTCAATTGCTAATAAACTTATAAATACTGACGCTTTTGATTTGATTAACAAAGATCTATTAGATTATTATTTTACACCTGGAAAAATTTACAATTTAGTCAAATTTTCAAATGAAAACAAAATTAATCTTAAGACAATTAATCTGGAAAAATTTTTAACTTTTATTATTCAGGAAAATTATTATAAAAAAGAAAGCCCAATAAAATATATGGTTTTTGATTTTGTTGAGCTTCTATTAAAGAAAAAAATTAACATTGGAAATTTAAATTTTATAAATAAGTTTTTAAAGAAGATAGGAAATACGAAGAAACTTAATCTTGATGAAGAGTCTTTATTTATAGAACTTGATTCAAAAATCCTAAATGTCTAAACATTTTTATATAACGACACCAATTTATTACCCTTCAGCAAAACCTCACATGGGGCATGCTTATTCAAGTATAGTTGCTGATTTCTTTGCAAGATTTAAAGTAATTGATGGATATGATGTTCACTTTTTGACTGGCACAGATGAGCATGGTTTAAAGATACAAAGATCAGCTGAAAAAGCAGGTAAAGATCCACAGGAATTTTGTGATGAAATAAGCAAAACATTTAAAAATTTATCAAATACACTTAATCTATCAAATACAGATTTTATAAGAACAACTGAACAGCGCCATAAAAAAACGGTTCAATATCTCTGGAGTCAACTTGAAAAAAACGATGATATATATTTATCAAAATATTCTGGTTGGTACTCTGTTTCAGACGAGGCTTTTTATAATGATGATGAAATAGAAGAAATTGATGGAAAAAAATTTTCAATTTCATCAAAATCTTCTGTTGAGTGGATAGAAGAAGAGTCTTATTTTTTTAGGTTATCAAAATGGGAAAAACCTCTTTTAGAATTTTATAATTCTAATCCAAACTTTATTTTACCAGAGTCTAGGAGAAATGAGGTAATTAGTTTTGTTCAAAATGGATTGAAAGATTTATCAATAAGTAGAAAAACATTTTCATGGGGCATTCCTGTACCAAACAATAATAAACATATTATATATGTATGGTTAGATGCTTTAACAAATTATCTAAGTGCATTAAATTATCCAGACCTTAATGATAACTTATATAAAAAATTTTGGCCTGCATCTATTCATCTTATTGGAAAAGATATTTTAAGGTTTCATGCTATTTATTGGCCTGCTTTTTTATTAGCAGCAAAGATAGATTTACCAAAAAGAGTTTACGGACATGGTTGGATTTTATCTGGTGAGGAAAAAATGTCTAAATCAAAAGGAAATATATTAGATCCTATAGAAATAATTAATAAATATGGATTAGATCCTTTAAGATATTATTTGATCAAGGAAGTTTCTTTTGGAAATGATGGGAATATCTCTCAAGAGAGATTAGAGGATTGTATTAACAGTGATTTAGCTAACAATTACGGAAATCTATGTCAAAGAGTTACTGCTTTTGCACATAAAAATTGTGACGGAATCATTCCACGCGATATAAATTTTCAAAAAGAAGATTTATCTATTCTTGATAAATACAATGACAATTTAGATAAAATAAGAAAAAATATTGATGAACAAAATATTAACTTTTATATAGATTATATAGTAAATCGATTATTTGAAGCTAATAAATATTTTAATGATCAAGAACCATGGAAAAAAAAG
>ENA-OSEY01001871-OSEY01001871.1-marine-metagenome-genome-assembly--contig:-NODE-1871-length-14039-cov-5.856611_pt1 | contig 14039 bp, 14 predicted proteins | sample MGYA00248465_ERZ534230 | MGnify/ENA primary metagenome ERZ534230 (study PRJEB26409, sample SAMN06344110) | marine metagenome | isolation source: Sea water from surface | place: Atlantic Ocean:Southern...
ATTAAATGTGGCATTCATTTGACTTCTATCTGAAACCTCGGAGAAGCCAGAAAAACATTTGTTTCTATCAATTTCACTGTAAATTAGCTCAGACTTAATTTTATTTTTCTTGCTAATACTATCTATACCTTCTTGTTTTATAAGTCTTAGGTTTAATAGAATACAGTATATTGGGAAGACAGGTGGAGTGTTGAAAGAACTATCTTTTTCAATGTGTACCTTATAGCTCAGCATTGATGGAACATTTCTTTGAACTTTATCTAATAATTCTTTATTAATCATTACCATGGTTGCACCTGCAGGACCAAGATTTTTTTGTGCTCCTGCGTATATGAGATCAAACTTGGAAAAATCAATCTTTCTAGAAAAAATATCTGAACTCATATCAGCAATTAGAGGACAATTAGATTCTGGAAAAGAATGAAATTGTGTTCCAAAAATTGTATTATTTGATGTTATGTGTAAGTAATCATAATCTTCATTTATACTTAAATTTTTCGGTATATAATTAAAATTTTTATCAGATGATGATGCAATTTCAGTAACATTTCCAAATAACTTAGCCTCTTTAATTGCCTTAGTGGACCAACTACCTGTATTAATATAAGCAGCATTTTTGTTTAAGAAATTATATGCAGTCATTAAAAATTGCATACTTGCACCACCTTGAAGAAAAAGGCAGGTATATTTGTTTACATCTAGCTCTGAAATTTCTATAGCTAAAGATCTTGCTTCTTCAAGAACATCCATAAAGTCTTTACTCCTGTGCGATATCTCTAAAATTGACAAATTTTTACCGTTAAAATTATTTATTGAAGAGGAAGCTTGTTCGAAAACCTTATCTGGAAGTATGGAGGGGCCAGCACTGAAATTATGTACTTTATTATTCATAAATCTTTGCAAATATCTAAACTTAACAGTAATATTCAATCAATGTAATTTAAAATATGTAAAAATTGTTAACAAAGATTAAACAATACATATTATTTTAGCACAAAATATTATGGCAATAATCATTACAGACGAATGCATAAATTGTGGAGCTTGTGAACCAGAGTGTCCAAACAATGCTATTTATGAAGGTCAAGAGAAATGGAATTACAGTAAAGGAACAAAGCTTAAGGGTGATGTTGTATTACCTAATGGTAATAAGGTTAACTCAGATATAGAAAACAATCCTATTTCTGATGAATTCTTTTTTATTGTACCAGATAAGTGTACAGAGTGTATGGGGTTTCATGAGGAACCTCAATGTGCAGCCGTATGTCCAGTTGATTGTTGTGTTCCTGATGAAGATAATGTTGAGACAGAAAATGAGCTTTTGTCAAAGCAAAAATTTATGCATGATTAGTAAATGAAAGTAGGTATTGTAGGATTGCCAAATGTTGGTAAATCAACTCTTTTTAATTGTCTTTCTCAAAGTAAGGCTCAGAGTGAAAATTATCCCTTTTGTACAATTGATCCAAATGTTAGTATTGTCAATGTTCCAGACTTAAGACTTGATAAATTAAGTTCTCTAATTAACCCACAAAAATTAATACCAACCACGGTCAAAATTGTAGATATAGCTGGTCTAGTCAAAGGAGCTAGTAAGGGAGAGGGCTTGGGTAATAAATTCCTCTCGAATATTAGAGAAACTGATGCTATAATTCATGTTTTAAGATGTTTTGATGATCCAAATATTGTACATGTAGATGGCAGAATTAATCCATTATCAGATAAGGAAGTAGTCGAATATGAGTTAATTCTTAAGGATATCGAAATCATTGAAAAAAGACTGGACAAGATTAAAAAAACAGTAAGATCTGGAAGTAATGAATCAAAAAAAGAAATTGATATTCTGGAAAAAGTATTAGATCAGCTTCAAAAAATGAGTGTAAATAGATTCGATTTTTCAGATGATCAATTTGAGGAGTTTATTAAACCGTTAGAATTAATATCATTTAAGCCTATACTTTACGTTTGCAATGTTGGTGAGGATGACGTAACAGACGGAAATAGTTATGTTGAAGATGTTAGACGAGAAATTGAAAATAAAGATTCTGAAATTATAATTATTTCAGCTAAGATAGAGTCTGAGATAAATGAATTGGATTCTGTAGAAGAAAAAAAAATATTTCTTGAAGATTTAGGGCTTAAGGAATCAGGATCAAATAAATTGATTAGAGCCTCATATAAACTTTTAAACTTCCATAGCTATTTCACCGCAGGAGAAAAAGAAGTTAGAGGTTGGACTATAAAAATTGGTGACTCAGCTTATGATGCAGCTGGACAGATTCACTCTGATTTTCAAAAAGGTTTTATTTGTGCAGAAGTAATTAGTTATAAAGATTATATTGAGTATGGATCTGAAATAAAAGTAAAAGAAGCAGGTAAAATGAGACTTGAAGGAAAAGATTATGTTGTCTCTGATGGAGATATAATGCACTTTAGATTTAACATTTAGTATATTTATAAAAATGGCAAATACATCTAATTATACCGAAGAAAATATTAAATCTCTTGATTGGAGAGAGCATATTAGGTTAAGGCCTGGTATGTATATTGGTAAATCAGGAGATGGTTCATCACCAGATGATGGAATTTATGTTCTGCTTAAAGAAGTGATTGATAATTGTGTTGATGAGTTTGTAATGGGTGAGGGGAAAATTATAGATATTGTTATAAATGAAGACTTTGTATCTGTAAGAGACTTTGGTAGAGGGATACCAATTGGAAAAGTTGTTGATGTGGTATCTAAAATGAATACAGGCGGTAAATATGATACAAGAGCTTTTAAAAAGTCAGTTGGACTAAATGGAGTTGGAACTAAAGCTGTTAATGCATTATCTTCTAATTTTATTGTTGCATCAACTAGAGATGGAAAAACAAAATCAGCTGAATTTAAGCTCGGAGTTCTCTCTGATGAAAAGCTTGATGATACTGAAGATAAAAATGGAACATTTGTAAAGTTCAAACCTGACCAATCAATTTTTAAAAACTATAGATACAGAATTGAGTATGTTGAAAAAATGATTAAGTTCTATGTGTATCTTAACCCAGGTTTAACAATTAAATTAAATGGTAATAAGTTTAAATCTGAATTCGGTCTCAAAGATTTAATTGAAGATCAATCTAATGTTCAAGATTTTCTTTATCCAATAATTCATTTAGTTGGTAATGATATTGAAATAGCAATAACTCATTCTAGAACTCAATATAGTGAAGAGTATTACTCATTTGTAAATGGTCAATATACTGTTCAGGGAGGTACTCATCAATTGGCATTTAGAGAAGCATTTGTGAAAACAATAAGAGAATTCTTTGGTAAAAATTATGAAACATCAGACATAAGAAAATCAATTATCTCGGCAATAAGTATTAAAGTTATGGAACCTGTTTTTGAATCTCAAACCAAAACTAAACTAGGCTCGACTGAAATGGGGAAAGGAATGAAATCAGTTAGAGTTTTCATAAATGACTTTATAAAAAAAGAACTGGACAACTATCTTCATAAAAACCCAGAAGTTGCTAAATCAATTCAAAATAAAATTATTCAAGCTGAAAGAGAGAGAAAAGAATTATCTGGTATAAGAAAATTAGCTAGAGAAAGAGCAAAAAAGGCAAGCCTCCACAATAAAAAACTAAGAGACTGTAGGGTTCACTTGAATGAATTAAAAAAAGATAATAGATTGGATTCAACAATTTTTATTACAGAGGGTGACTCTGCTAGTGGATCCATTACTAAATCAAGAGATGTTAACACTCAAGCAGTATTTAGTTTAAGAGGAAAACCTTTGAATTCTTTTGGAATGACTAAGAAAATAGTTTATGAAAATGAAGAATTTAATTTACTCCAAGCTGCACTGAATATAGAAAACAGCATGGAAGATTTAAGATATAATAATATTGTAATAGCAACTGATGCTGATGTTGATGGCATGCATATTAGACTTCTTATCATAACCTTTTTTCTTCAATTCTATCCTGAGTTAATTAAAAATGGACACTTATACATTTTACAGACTCCTATTTTTAGGGTTAGAAATAAGGATAAAACACATTATTGTTATAGTGAGTCAGAAAAAAATGATATAATTAATAACTCTAATGCTAAATTTGAAATTACTAGATTTAAAGGTCTAGGTGAAATCTCTCCCAATGAATTTAAAAACTTTATAGGTGACGATATTAAGTTAGACCCAGTAATCATTGATAAGTCTACAACAGTGGAGGAGTTACTAACATTCTATATGGGTAAGAATACTCCTGACAGACAGCAATTTATAATAGATAATCTTAAAGTTGAACTAGATCTCATAAATGAAAATCTGAATGATTGAAAATGAAGAAAACATAGATTCTGAGTACCCAAATACTCTCACTAGAGTTGGTGGAATGTATAAAGAATGGTTTCTGGACTATGCCTCATATGTTATCCTTGAGAGGGCTGTCCCAGATATAATGGATGGTTTAAAACCAGTGCAGAGAAGGATATTACATTCAATGTTTGACCTGGAAGATGGCAGATACAATAAAGTTGCAAATATTGTTGGCCATACTATGCAATACCACCCTCATGGAGATGCAAGTATATCTGATGCCATGGTACAAATAGGTCAAAAAGAACTGTTAATTGATATGCAGGGTAACTGGGGTAACATTTATACCGGGGATAAAGCTGCTGCTTCAAGATACATTGAAGCAAGATTATCAAAATTTGCACTTGAGGTTGTATTTAATCCTAAAACTACCAATTGGCAACTATCTTATGATGGACGTAAAAAAGAGCCTATTCATCTTCCTGTAAAATTCCCATTATTATTAGCTCAAGGAGCAGAGGGTATAGCAGTTGGTCTATCAACTAAAATTTTACCCCATAATTTTAATGAGTTAATTGATGGAAGTATAAAATATCTTAAGGGAAGAAGTTTTAAGCTCTATCCAGATTTCCAAACTGGAGGAAGTATAGATATAAAGAATTATAATGATGGAAATAGAGGTGGAAGAGTTAAGGTAAGAGCAAAAGTTGAGAAATATGAAAAGAATATAATTATAATTAAGGAGATACCCTATGGAACAACAACTGCTTCTTTAATTGAATCTATTATTAAAGCTTCTGAGAAAGGAAAATTAAAAATTAAAAAAATTGAAGATAATACTTCCTCAGAAGTAGAGGTACTTGTGTATCTACCTTCTGGATCATCAATTCAAAAAAGCATAGATTCACTATATGCATTCACACAATGTGAAGTTTCTATATCTCCATTATGTTGTATTATTTCAGATAATAAACCTCATTTTCTTGGAGTTAGAGAAATACTCAAAATTTCTACTGATAATACAAAAGATCTTTTAAAAAGAGAGCTAGAAATTCAACTTACTGAACTCGAAAATCAATGGCATACTATTTCACTTGAAAGAATATTTATTGAAAATAGGATATATAGAGATATTGAGGAAAAGTCTACATGGGATGATGTTATTTCAACAATTAATAATGGACTTGAGCCATTTAAAAATAGACTTAAGAGAGATATAACTATTGATGACATCAAAAAACTTACTGAAATTCCAATTAGGAAGATATCAAAGTTTGACCTAGATAAGGTAAAAGAAAAATTAGTTAACATAGAAGCTAACATAGAAGAGGTGAAAAATAATCTTGAACATATTGTAGAGTATACAATTCAATATTTCACTCATTTAAAAAAACAATATGGCAAAGATAAAAAGAGAAAGACTCTTATTGAGGAATTTGATGATCTAGATAAAAAGAAAATATCAATTAAGAATCAAAAACTTTATGTTAACAGAGAAGAGGGGTTCGTCGGAACTTCAATGAGAAAAGATGAGCTAGTTTGCGATTGTTCTGACCTTGATGATATAATTATTTTTACTGAGGATGGTATCATGAAAGTAATTAAGGTTGATTCTAAAGTTTTTGTTGGAAAAAATATAAAACATATTTCATTATTTAATTCAGATAGCAAAAACAAAATTTATAATCTAATCTACAGAGATGGTAAAAATGGAACCTCTTTTATGAAAAGATTTAAAGTTTCCGGAGTTATACGTGATAAGGAGTATGACCTGACTCAGGGTAAGGATTTATCCAAAGTTCTTTACTTTAGTGTAAATAATGTTGATGAAGCTGATGTTGTAACTGTTTACCTAAGAAAAAAAGCTTCATTAAGAAAAGATAAGTTTGAACAAGATTTTGGTGATTTAATTATTAAGGGTAGAGACTCAAAAGGTAATATAGTAACTAAAGATTCAATTAGAAAGGTTTCTTATAAATCTAAAGCATCTATTACAGAAAAAAATAAAAAAATTGATGATATAGAGGTACAAGATGAGCAGCAAGTATCTGATGAAAACGATGAATCACAAACTAAATTAGAATTTTAACTAAGTTTTTTTAGTTAGATATTTTATTTACAGTTCCTCTGTTTATACTCTGTGGATTATTTACTTGTGAATATTCGAAATCATATGAGTTACCAAAGGTTCTTAAGATTTTAATTCTCACAGGTCGCTTTTCCTGGTTTGTTCTAGGATTTAATTTAGTTAACAGAAACTCACAATCATTTACCCACTTAATTGATGAGGAGTCTTCAATTCCATTAAATAATTCTATTTCAAATTTATCTGTTCTGGTAAATTGAGATGTTACTAAGGAGTCATCAATGATAGATGAAAATTCAAATTCTCCTGTTTTAAAATCAATACAATTTCTTTCTACATTGTAACAAGAGGTAAATAGGACAGCAAGAATTAATATTTTTTTCACTACAATCTATCAATTTGTTCAAATTTATTGTTTTCGTAGATAATAATTATCGATTTAACTCTATTATTAGATTCTTTAACAGAATCTTTGGTATTATCTATCTCTTGATATGAAAAAAGATCATTAGAGGCTTTTTTTTTGTCTTTTTTTACTTCTGATACCCCAAATATTAAGTAATCCAAGGTAATTTCCTCAAAATTTTCAGAAATCTTAGTTATTAAATCTAAACTTGGTTTATTTCTCTCAGAGAGTAGGTGAGATATTGATGATTTAGGAACTCCTATTTTTTCAGCAAACTCAGAGTTAGTCAAGTTGCTATCCTCTATAATCTTTTTAATTCTATTTAACACCGTTTCTTTATTCATCTTATACTTTTATTATATTATATAACTTACTGATTTACAATATTTATATAATTATAAGTTTACAATTGTAAACCTAAGAAACATTTGTAAATTATGCAATAGAAATGATAAAGAAACAAGAATTTAAAAATAAATTGCTGAATGAAATTCAATAAAAAGTATAAAAAATTGAAAAAAATTTAATAATTTAACAAAAACACCAAACAAAATGCAAAAATTAGACGACGTAGACAGAAAAATCCTTGATATTTTAATAGATAACACCAGAACCCCTTTTACCGATATAGCTAAAAGATTACTTATCTCTCCTGGTACAGTTCATGTTAGAGTAAAAAAAATGGAAGATTTAGGGATAATTAAGGGTTCATCCTTAACACTTGACTATAAGATGCTAGGTTATAACTTTATTGCATATGTTGGTATACTTATAGACAGATCAAGAAGAACATATGAAATTATTCAAGAGCTAGAAAAAAAACCCTATGTTACAGTTGCACATATAACTACAGGAAAGTATAATATATTTTGTAAAATAAGAGCTAAAGGTACTGAACATGCTAGAGAAATAATATTTTCTATTGATGATGTGGATGGTGTTTTAAGAACAGAAACTATGATCTCTTTGGAAGAAAGTATAAATGATAAAAAGAGACTAATGAAAAATATTTTTCAAGAACTATAACTTACTCGTTGTAAAATTCAAAAGACTCTTTGAAGAGGTCTTTATTTACAATTTGATCAATCACTGGCTTTCCAATTTCTTTTAATAATACAAAGTTAATTTTACTCCCTTCATTTTTCTTGTCATAGACCATGAGATCATATATATTAATTATGTCATCTTCTTGTAATTGAATTAAATTGAAATATTTTTTTAGATGCTCTTTAACAGCTAAAACATCTTTTAAAGGAAATTTAAATTTTTTGTGTGAGATGTAAAGTTCAGTTATTATACCTATGACGATAGCCTGACCATGCTTCAAATCATCTACTTTATCAGAAATATGAGAATAAGACTCTACAGCGTGTCCAATTGTGTGACCTAGATTAAGAACTTTTCTTATACTCGACTCATATTTGTCAGATTTTACAATTTCATTCTTTACTAATGAGTAACTATTAATTATATAATCTAAATCTTTAAATAAATCAAGTTTTACAAGGCTATTAAAAGTTAAGTCAGGTTTATCAGTTAATAGACTGTGTTTAACAACTTCCGCATAACCATTAATAAACTCTTCTTTTGATAAAGTTTTTAAATATTCATCATCTAATAATACTTCTAGTGGCTCATTAAAAACACCTATTTGATTCTTTAATTGTTTAAAATCAATACCTGTCTTTCCTCCATGTGCCGCATCAACCATTCCTAATAATGTTGTTGGAATATTAATGAATTCGATTCCTCTTAAATAAGTTGATGCTGCAAAACCACCTATATCAGTCAGAACTCCACCACCAAGGTTAATTAACAAGGATTTCCTATCAGCTTTGTAGGAATTAAGTTGACCCCAAATGGATACACATGTATCAATATTTTTATTTTCCTCACCTGAGGCAATAACGATTTTATTAAATGATTTAATACCACTTTTTTTAATGAAAACCTCTAAACAAAACTGCTCTGTATTTTCATCTACTAGAATAAATATTGATGAAAATTTATCTGAACTGATTTTTTCGGCTATGGATAAATAAAGATCAGTTTTCATTTATTAACTTTGATTAGATTTACTGCAAAATTAGGTATTTATTTTATGCTTTTAGACAATACTAAAAATGGATTTACCCTTAAATCAGACTTTGAGTTAAAAAAAGCATATTTTCTATTTAAAATTATTTCAAATAAAACACTAACAAATCTTGGTAAAATTTTACTTGAAGTTGCATTAAAGTTAAGACTTCCAATATTATTTATTGTTAGGGGTACAGTTTTCGAACAGTTTTGTTCTGGCGAGACGTTAGATGAATCATTTGATACTGTAAAAAAACTAAATAATAAAAATGTTAAAAGTTATCTTCACTATTCTGTAGAAGGTCTTGAAAATGAATCTTCATATGATTTATCATTAAATGAGGTGTTATCCTCTATAACATTTGTTGCTGAAAAACCGATACTTGACTTTACAGTTTTTAAGCCTACAGCGATTGCCAATACCCAAATCTTAAAAAAAGTTTCTTCCAATGAATCCTTAGATGAGAGAGAAAAAATACTTTATGATAAGTCATTAGATAGATTTGATAAAATATGTCATCTTGCATTTAAAATGGATGTAAGGGTTCTTGTAGATGCAGAAGAATCATGGATTCAGGATGCTATAGATGAAATAGTATTAAGTATGATGATGAAATATAACAAGGAGAAGGCAATTGTCTATAATACATCCCAAATGTATAGACATGATAGGCTAAATTACCTTAAAACTCTTCATGATGTAGCATTAAGAAATAATTTTTTTCTCGGAATTAAATTGGTTAGAGGAGCATATATTGAAAAAGAGAACAAACGTGCAAAAAGAAACAATTATTTATCACCAATATGTAGATCAAAAGAACTAACTGATCAAAATTTTAATAATGGAGCAAGCTATATATTATCAAATCTAAATAAGTTTTCACTTTTCTCTGGAACTCATAATGAAGAGAGCATATATAAAATAATTAATATTATGGAGACCAATAACATTAACAAAGACGATGCAAACATTTGGTTTGGTCAGTTATATGGAATGAGTGATAATATTACTTTCAATTTAGCGAGTGAAGGTTTTAACGTGATAAAATACTTACCCTACGGACCTATTAAAGAAGTGATTCCTTATTTGATAAGAAGGGCTGATGAAAATACTTCAGTAAAGGGGCAAACGTCAAGAGAGCTAGATCTTATAAGAGCTGAGTTAAAAAGAAGAAGTGTCATTTAAACTCAACAAATGCTTGTTCGTCACAATTCTCAACTAATAGACTTGAATCACCAGACTCAACAAAGTATATAGGACATGGTTCATTGCTTATTTCACTTTTATTAAATCTAACCCTTCCTTCAGAAATCAAATTATAGAGTTCATCATCTACAATTGAATCAGTTTGATATTTTAGAATAAGTTCTTTAGAGATTATGTTATCTATTACTCTAGCACTTGGACCATAATTGCAAGAAGTTCTCTTTCCATTGAGTATAAAAAATAGGAAAACAATCCCAATTATTAAACCTGTTGAAAAATAATATAACCTCTTTAAAAAACTCATATATTTTTTTTTAGTATTCTTAAGTTATTGTCCTTAATTATGGTAAACTTATTATATTCAGAATCAATTAATTCCTCAATCATTTCTCCCCATTCAATTAAGCACGTTCTTCCAGATTCTAAATACTCAAAAAAACCGATATTTTCTAACTCATTTATGTCTTTTATCCTGTATAAATCCATATGATATATTACCTCACCGCTATCTATTAAATACTCATTTATTATTGAGAAAGTTGGACTAGATACATTATCGACTACACCATCAAGTAATAATAACTCTTTAATTAATGTTGTCTTCCCAACACCCATTTCACCACATATTAATACAACATTTTGGTTTATATGCGATTTAAGTTCCTTAGATGCTTTTTTTAGTTGTTTTAAGCCAAAGTTTATCTCCATATTAATCAGGCTAAATATAAGCATTTGACATAATTTTTTAATTTTGCAGATATGAATTTTACAGCCGGACAGATTGCTGATCAAATTAATGGAACAATTGTGGGTGACCGAGATGTTGATATTTTTAACATATCTAAAATTGAAGAAGGCACTAAAGGTTCACTTACATTCCTAGCAAATCCAAAATATACAGAGTTCATATATTCCACAAATGCTTCAGCTGCTATTGTCGCAGAGGACTTTGAACCTACTGAGAAAATAAACACAACTCTAATTAAGGTTAAAGATCCATATTCATCATTTACAACAATCCTAGAACTTTTTAATAAAGAAATTACCTCAAAGAAAGGTATAAGTGAATTTACTGTGATTGATAAAAATGCTATAATTTCTGATTCGTCATATATTGGTTCATTCACGACAATAGGTAAAAATTCTAAGGTTTCAGATAATTGTATAATTGAAAATCATGTTTTTATTGGAAATAATGTTGAGATTGGTGAAGGAACAAGAATATATCCTGGAGTTAAAATTTTAGATGATACAAAAATTGGAAAAAATTGCATTATACATAGTTCTTGCTCAATTGGATCAGATGGTTTTGGTTTTGCACAAAATGATGATGGTAGTTATAAAAAGATTCCTCAAACAGGAAATGTTATAATAGGAGATAATGTAGAAATAGGATCTAACTCAACTATTGATAGAGCAACATTAGGATCTACTATCATTCATAAAGGTGTTAAACTTGATAATCAGATTCAAATTGCACATAATGTTGAAATAGGAGAAAACACTGCAATAGCAGCCCAATCAGGTATAGCTGGTTCTACAAAAATTGGAAGAAACTGTATGATTGGAGGACAAGTTGGAATTATTGGACATCTAAAGATTGGAGACAATGTTAAGATACAGGCTCAGGCAGGAGTTACCTCTGATATCAAAAGTGATTCAAGAGTTACTGGTACACCTGCTATTTCTCATATGAATTATAATAAGTCATACATTCATTTTAAAAATTTACCTGAAATAGTAAAAAAAATTGATAAGAAGGAATAATGATAAGAAGAACTGTTCCACAAAAAACAATTTCTAAGGAATCCTCACTTAATGGGGTAGGCCTTCACACTGGAGAGCATGTTAGGCTTACATTCAAACCAGCTCCTTCAAATACTGGCCTTGTTTTTATTAGAGAAGATATTGATGGAGATAATTTCATTGAAGCTAACATCAAGCATATATCAAATACAGACAGAGGAACAAACCTAGACAATGGTTCATTTAGAATTCATACTTCAGAACATGTTTTAGCCGCTTTAACTGGTTTAGATATCGATAATTGTTATATCTGTCTAAATGCAGCTGAAGTCCCAATAATGGATGGATCCTCAAAGTTTTTTATTCAAGCAATTGAAGAAGCTAAGATAGTGGAACAGAATGCTTTAAGAGAAGAATTTTTTCCAAATGAAGAAATTTCATACGAGTGTAAGGAAAGTGGAAGTAAAATCTCTATAATTCCATATGAGAGTTATTCCGTAGATACAAAAGTTGATTATGATACTAAAGTTTTGGGTACTCAGACAGCAATTTTAAATGATATTTCTGAGTTTAAAAATGAAATTTCATCAGCAAGAACATTTAGTTTCCTTCATGAACTTGAAACTTTACTTGAAAATGGTCTAATTAAAGGTGGAGATCTTAATAATGCTATTGTTTATGTTGACAAGCCTCTATCAACTAGTAATATGGATAGGCTTAAGAAAGCATTTAATAAAGATTCTATATCAGTTAAAGAAAATGGAATACTTGATAATCTTAGTCTTCATTACCCAAATGAAGCTGCTAGGCATAAACTTCTTGATATTATAGGTGATTTAGCTTTAATTGGGATAAAAATTAGAGGAAAAGTAATTGCCGAAAAGCCTGGACACTCAATAAATGCTAAATTTGCACAAAAAGTTTCTCAAGTGATAAAATCAGATAGAAAGAATCTATTACCTAAACTTAACTTAGATAAAAAGCCATTAATGGACTCTAGTCAAATAATGAATGTTATTCCTCATAGACCTCCATTTCTTCTTATTGATGAAGTTTTAGAATTATCTGATTCTCATGTAATTGGTCTCAGAAGAGTAGAAAAAAATGAATCATGGGTGGAAGGTCACTTCCCGGGAGCACCTGTTATGCCTGGTGTACTTCAGGTTGAATTTATGGCTCAGGCAGGTGGTGTACTTGTATTAAATACTGTGCCAGATCCTGAGAACTATCTTACTTTCTTCATGAAAATGGATAAATGTAAATTTAAAAATCCTGTAGTCCCTGGTGATACGCTTATTTGTAAATTAGAGTTAATTTCTCCAATAAGAAGAGGAATAATACATATGTATGGTCATACTTTTGTGGGAAATGAGATAATGAGTGAGGGTGAATTTATGGCAAAAATTGTAAAAAAAGATTAAATATGAATCAACCATTAGCTTATGTACATCCTGGAGCAAAAATTGCTAAAAATGTTGTTGTGGAACCGTTTTCAACTATAAATAACAATGTTGAAATTGGTGAGGGCACTTGGGTTGGGTCAAATGTAACAATAATGGAAGGTGCCAGGATTGGAAAGAATTGCTTCATATATCCTGGAACAGTCATCTCTGCTAATCCACAGGACTTAAAATTTGAGGGTGAAGACTCTCTATGTGAAATTGGAGATAATACAACAATTCGTGAGTGTGTTACAATTAATAGAGGAACAAAAGATCGAGGTACCACAAAAATTGGATCAAATTGTTTAATTATGGCTTATTCGCATGTTGCTCATGATTGTTTTGTTGGAAATAACTGCATTTTCTCTAATAATAGCACTCTTGCAGGTCATATTACCGTTGGAGATTATGTCATATTATCAGGATTTGTAGCTGTTCATCAATTTTGCAGAATAGGATCACACTCTTTTGTTGCAGGTGGATCACTAGTCAGGAAGGATGTGCCTCCTTATGTTAAAGCTGCAAGAGAGCCTTTATCATATGTTGGAATTAATTCAGTTGGATTAAGAAGAAGAGGTTTTGAGAATAAAAAATTACATGAAATTCAAAACATATATAGGATACTTTATCAAAAGAAATTTAACAATACTCAAGCAGTTGAGATAATTCAGGCTGAGCTAAACGCAACTCCTGAGAGAGATGAAATTATACAGTTTATTGAAAACTCTCAACGTGGGATAATGAAAGGTTACTTTCAAAAAAATTAAATTAT
>ENA-OSEY01001872-OSEY01001872.1-marine-metagenome-genome-assembly--contig:-NODE-1872-length-14037-cov-2.992837_pt1 | contig 14037 bp, 15 predicted proteins | sample MGYA00248465_ERZ534230 | MGnify/ENA primary metagenome ERZ534230 (study PRJEB26409, sample SAMN06344110) | marine metagenome | isolation source: Sea water from surface | place: Atlantic Ocean:Southern...
CTTGGGTAGCTGGGTTACAACTGACATACACAATTTTTTTGGCATTTAATCTTATTACTTTACGTAGTGATTTTGGAGAAATCCCTGCTCTTGGGGGATCAATAACTATGGTGTGAATTTTATTTTCGTAGTTTGGGTTGTTGAGTAAAAATTTACCCACATCATCACATTTGAAGGTAATGTTGGATATGTTGTTTTTTGTAGCGTTAATCGAAGCATTCTCTATTGCGCTTTTCACAATATCAACACCAATAATATTAGTATCCGGAAAGCTTTTTGCAATAAGTTGTCCGATTGTACCTGTTCCACAAAATAAATCTAAAATATAACTGTCATTTGGTATTTTTTCCAAGCGAATGTATTGCATTACTTTTTCATATAGCTTTTCAGCACAATTAGGATTAGTTTGAAAAAAACTCTGCATACTGATATCAAAGTTTAAATCATTAATTTTTTCTGTTATGGTTAAGTTACCTTTAACCAGTTGACTATTTCCTTTGTCTAATTTCTCCCTGTCGGCCACATCATCATTAATAGTATGAATGAGACCTCTAAACCTAGATTTAAATAGTTGTTCTAAATATCCACCAAATTCCATGTGGTTGAACTGATCTAAACCTTTTGAGGATGTCACTAAATTAAAAAGCAGATGATTGGTTAAATAACTTTTTCTCACTACTAAATGTCTAAAAAAGCCTGTTTTTTTAGGAGGATGCCAAGCTTTTAGATTCGTTTTTTCAAGAAAGGATCTTACTTGATGCAAGGAGTCTTCTAGCTCTTTATCAAACATACCACTGTCTTTATCTAGGTTTTCAACCATCCACCAAGTACCTTTTCTTTTAAATCCAAGTGCAAAAGCATCATCAATTACCAATTCCTTTTCTAAATCGTACTGTATACATGAAAAGGAATATTCCATTTTATTTCTGTAATGATGTGGGCTTGGTGAAGGAATCCACTCATCATATAAGGTCTCAATATGTTCGATTTTCCCAATTCGTTTATATACATCAAAAGATACTTGTTCTTTCATTGATCTTTGATCATTTATGGACAAGCTAATATATGGTGCACCAGAAATTCGTTGATAAGGAACTTTATTTTCTAATTTAGATGGAGTAATAATTTCAATTATCTCGGCCTCTAAGAAGGTTGGTTTTTTCTTTTTTATTACCACATTTAATTGTTGTCCAGGAATACCTTGATTTATAAATACGATAATTGATTTATCATCCACTTTATAAGTAGCTATACCTTTACCACCAAATGCAAAATCTTTTACAACTACATTAATAATATCACCTTTTTTAATCATCTAATTGTTTGAATAAATCTTTAAAATCGATCCAAAAGGCATCAAATTTAATTAAGTTTTCTTCAAAAAAATGAAATATAACAGACCAAGTATTTTTATCAAAAATATTTACATTTTGGATTTCCTTCTCTATTCTAGAAGAGGATTGATTGAGTTCATTTTGCGCATATTCTATCCATTTCCATGATCCAACGCAATTTTCAAAAGCTGATTTTAGTTGCTTAAATTGTTCAAAATAAAGCGATCTTATTTCATCATCTTTGTGCTGAAGCTCAATGTAAATCTTGGCCATCTTACTATTTGAAAATAGCCTCACATAAATATGTCTTACGTGTGTTGGGTAATTAACCCATTTTATTCGTTTTCCATGGATAGATTTGTTTTTACCCATGTACTTACCAAAACTAGTATAAAATAATTCTCTTGTTTTTTTTACTTCTTGTTTGCTGTACACAACTTGTTAATTCACTTTATTAGACAATAATATTTATTTAAAAACATAATGATATATTTGTTTCTTATTTATAATCATTCTAGATAATATTGCAAACAAACGTCATCATAGCTGATAGTTCTGAACTAATTCTTCAAGGTTTAAAAAATATATTTGAACAAATTTCAGAAAGCAATACGTTTTTAGCTCCTGACGCTACATCTTTAGAAAATTATATATCTACTGTATCTGAACCACTCTTGGTTATTGATTATACGTCATCTGGTTTTTCTCTTGATAATGTAGTTAAGTTGAAAAACGAGAACGTAAATCTCAAAATTTTAGCCATAACACCTTACACGAACGCCAATACCATTGTTCAAGCGGTACAGGCTGGTGTTGAAAGTCATTTAAAGAAAGAATGTTCTGTTGATGAAATTAAAGAAGCTTTTGTAGCTACATTGAAGGGAAAAAAGTTTTTTTGTGATGATATTGTTAAACAAATGAGAAATGAACAAATAGATATAGAAAAAATACAATTTAAATCTCTTGATCCCAGCACTGTTCAATTAAGTGAAAGAGAACTTCAGATAATTCAATTCATAGCAGAAGGATACACTAATTCACAGATTGCTGCAATTGTATATTTAAGCAATCATACCATAAACACCCATCGTAAAAACATCATGAAAAAACTGGGAGTTAATAATACTGCGGGTATAGTTATGTATGCTGTAAAAACAGAAATGGTTAGTCCCAACCAGTTTAGTTTTAAAAAATCAAAAGATCACTATGGATAAAGCTTTCTTAGTAGCCTTTTCAATAACATTATTAGCTGGTTTATCCACTGTTTTTGGAAGTTTTATAGTGTTGTTTAGTAAATCTAAAAAAACAAGTTGGTTATCCTTTTCCATGTCTTTTGCAGCAGGCGTTATGCTATATATTTCTTTTGTAGAAATTATTCCAGACTCAATTCATGTATTCAAAATTCAAAACACTAATTTTTTTACATCAAATGCGTATATCAATTTTGCACTATTTTTTCTTACGGGTAGTGGATTAGCCTTCTTACTTGAAAAAGTGCTACCTGATCACAAAATTTCAGAAAAAATAAGTAGTGGAATTTCAACAAAACGAAGAATATATAGAACAGGAGTGCTTATTGCTATATCTCTAGCTATTCATAATTTCCCTGAAGGCATCATTACTTTCATGGAATGTTACACTAATTTAATTTCAGGATTGGCTTTAGCTTTAGCCATTGCTTTACATAATATTCCAGAAGGCATGTCTATTTCAGTACCGATACTTCACGCTACTGGAAGTAAGAAAAAAGCCATTCTATATACAGCGTTAAGCGGAATTACAGAGCCGATAGGAGCTCTTTTTTGTTACATGATCATCAAGGACGGTATTAAACCACTTACCGAGGCTGCAATGATGTCTGCTGTGGGTGGTATTATGGTTTTTATATCCATTTTTGTTTTGATGCCGCTCAGCATACAGTATAAAGAAAATAGACAACCCTTATTTGGTTTCATTTCAGGTTGTACTATAATAGGCCTATCTATTTTTTTGATGAATAGCTTGTAGCTATTTATTACCCATCCCTGGTATGATGTTAAATGCTGTACTTTTCATCTCATTTTCATTAACGTGATCAGCATCCTTTATGGCTTTATTAAAAGCTTCTATTATCTCTTGCTTGAAATCATCTACAGAACTCTTTTTTAAAATATCTTCATCTAAATGAAATTCTTTCAGTTGACGGTTGCCGTCCATGATAAATCTCAATTTCCCGTCAAATGCATCTCCCTTTACATAGATGTTTTCTAATCTTTTTTTTGAATCCTCTACAGCACCCTGCATTTCCTGCAGTTTTGCCATCATATCTTGCATATTTTGGTTTCCAAACATGTTATTTATTTTGATTTTTTTGTTGAGATCGTATTCGTTCGTTTCGCTCTTTTCTGGATTTGAAATCTTTCATATTCCATCGATATAGTTTGATGCCTACATAGATGCCTAAACCGAAAATCCCAGCTACAAAAAAGGTAATAAAAAAATCTCCAGGACTCATTTATAAAATTTGATTTTCAATAATTTTCTCAAGCTTAATTCCCCTTGACCCTTTAATCAGTATGGTGCAATTTTCATATCTCATGTTCTTAAGGTATGGTAAAATGAACTCTACTTTTTCAAAGGTAGGAAAATTACATTTTAAGTTTGAGAATATTCCACCTACTAAAAGTCCGCTTATGTTGTTCTCATTCATAAATTGAACTATGTTTTGGTGCTCTACTTCTTCATTCTCACCTAATTCAAGCATATCTCCTAAAATAGCTACCTTATTTTCTACCTTCATTGAGGATAGACTTTGGAGTGCTGCCAATGTACTTGTTGGGTTTGCATTGTAGCAATCTGCTATTACTATATTAGTCTTAGTTTTTATGAGTTGCGATCTATGATTGGATGGAGTATAACTTTCTAATGATTTGCTGATTATTTCAGATTTAATATGGAATATCTCACCTATAGTAGCTGCACACAAAATGTTATAAAGATTGAAATCACCAAGTAAGGCTGTTTTTATATTTTGCTTTCCGTCTCTATAACTAATCTCAACTTCGATAGTAGGGTGGAAGTCAATGACTTTTCCGCTAACATGACCACTTGAATGTCCGTAGCCGAAATGATTTTCTGGCTGATTTATGACTTCTGTTAAAATAGAGTCATCTAAATTGTATATGATTTTCCCATCTTTATTTAAGATGTAATCATACATTTCCATTTTTGTTTTTTTAATGGTCTCTGTAGATCCAAAACCTTCAAGATGAGCCTTTCCTATATTGGTGATAATACCATAATCAGGATCGGCTATTTCTACCAATTCTTTTATATCTCCCCGTTTGCTAGCACCCATTTCAATCACAGCCATTTCATGGTCTTTATTTAGCCTAAGCAATGTTAATGGCACACCAATATGATTATTTAAATTACCTTCTGTAATAAGGGTATTGTACTTTGCCTTTAATACTTCACCAATTAGTTCTTTGGTAGTTGTTTTCCCATTAGTTCCAGTAATTCCAATCACCGGTATTTCAAATTGTCTTCGATGATAATTGGATAGTTTTTGAAGGGTAGTTAATACATCTTGAACTAAAAAAGATTTATCCTCAAATTCAATATTTTCTTCATCAATAACTACATATGCGGCACCTTTTTGAATAGCGTCTGAAGCAAATTTATTTCCGTTAAAGTTAGGGCCTTTTAGGGCGAAAAAAATACATCCTTCGGAGATTTTCCTTGTATCTGTAGTAACATTTTGATTGCAAGAAAGGAAAGCCTGATAGATCTCCTCCAACATTTTACTCAAACCTATCCATTACTGCGCTGGTTACTCCGGTAGATGAAAAACCTCCATCATGGAACAAATTCTGCATAGTGACATATTTAGTTAAATCGCTAAACATAGCAATACAATAGTTAGCACAATCCAAAGCGCCTGCATTACCTAATGGACTCATATTTTCACTAAAACTGATAAATTTATCAAAACCAGAAACTCCACTTCCTGCAGTGGTTACGGTTGGTGATTGAGAAATGGTGTTAACCCTCACTTTTTTAGCTGTTCCGTAATGGTATCCAAAACTTCTAGTGATAGATTCAAGCAGTGATTTTGCGTCAGCCATATCGTTGTAGTCAGGGAAAATACGTTGAGCAGCTATGTAGGTTAATGCCAATACAGAACCCCAGTTGTTTAAGGCGTCCATATCATAAGCAACTTGTAATGTTTTGTGCAGTGACATAGCGGATACATCTAACGTCTGTTTGTACCACTCATAATTAAGACCTGTATATGGTTTTTTCTTCCTTACGTTTGGTGACATACCAATAGAGTGAAGAACAAAATCTACTTTTCCGCCAAGGATTTCTTGAGACTTTTCAAATAAATGCTTTAAATCTTCAACTGATGTCGCATCAGCTGGGATTACTTTTGAATTGGTTTTCTCTGCCAAGTCATTAATTGCTCCCATACGCATGGCAATGGGGGCATTAGTTAATGTGAAAGTGGCTCCTTCTTCCTGAGCTCTTTCCGCTACTTTCCATGCTATTGACATGTCATTTAAAGCTCCAAAAATAATACCTCGTTTTCCTTTCAATAAGTTGTTGCTCATGATCTGTATATTATCTAAGCATCAAATATAGAAATAACGTTTAATTTATGATTAGTTCAAGATTAAAAATACTTATGTTTAAACCTGTTTTTTGAATGAATAAATATTACAAAATATTAGGTCTTCCAAATCAATCTGATAAAAAGCTCGTAAAAAGAGCCTATAGAAGATTGGCTATGAAATATCATCCAGATAAAAATGATGATAGAAAAGCCAATGAAAAGTTCATCCTCATTAATGAAGCTTACGCCAAAATAATGGACGAGTCAGCTCATCAGAATACATGGAACACCTACCAAAATAATAAAGCAAAAGCAAAGGAAGAGGAACTTAAAAAAAGAATGCAATGGGCTAAAAAATACGCTCAATATAAAAAGGATCAAGAAGAAAGAATTGCAGAAATTACCTATAATAAAATTCAACATTCTGCTTTAGGGTGGATCTATCCGCTAATAAGTTGGGTTTGCATTGGCTTTGCATTTTTACTCTTTTTAGACTTTATGGTAATGAATACAAAAGATTTAGATGTGGATTTTGATCGAAGTTATGTAGATATGGCCACAGAAAAAGACGTATTGCTCTTTAAAGACAGAGAATCAGAAGAATACATTGGTGAGTTTGCTGTTCATATAGACGATGTTAAGCGTTTAGAGTTTTCAAAAAAAGTAAAATACAAGTGTCAGTTAACCCCCATATTTAATGAATTAGTAACTCTTACTTTTTATCACCAGGACGAGAATATTAAAATATTTAATCATTACAGTGTTTATAGGGCAGCGTATATATTTTTATTTTTCCTGTTAACTCCAGTGATCACTTTAATTTCAAAAGGCCCAAATTTTTTACATGTTTTTTGTGTTTATTTTGTAAGTGGTTTTGCTTCTTTAACTTTGTTATCATTTGTCATATCAGTTATTGCTTCATGAGATTGTGTATTTATTTTATGTTTTTATCCTTCTTAATTGGATGCCAAACAAGCGAATCAAAACCGAAATTTGAATCAGTAGAAGTCATAAAAGATGTTTCGGTTGAAGTTAAAAAAGTACCTAAAGGCTCCAAAACCAATAAATACGCGAAACTGATAACCAACCAAAATGTAATTCAAAAGTTAAAATCCTTTGGAACGTCAAATCCCGAAACAAGAATACTCATTGAAACTACATTCGGTAACATAAAACTGAAGCTTTATGAAGACACACCACTACATCGAGCTAATTTTGTCATGTTAATTAAAAAAGGCTTCTATGATTCAACCCTTTTTTATCGAGTGATAAATCATTTTATGATACAAGGAGGCAATAGCGATGATAATAAGATGTTTAATAGAATAGCCAAAATTGGTAATTATAAAATTCCTTCCGAAGTACTGCCACACCATATACATAAAAGAGGTGCTCTTGCTATGGCCGTTCAAGAACAGTATTATCAAGATATTTCCAAACAGGATAAATCTTCTAGTGCATACAATTTTTACATCATTCAAAAAGGTCCTATTTCGGATAAGTATATGGATAAATTAGAAGAAACATATCATATTAAAATACCTGAAAAAAACAGAAAAATATATAGAAAATATGGAGGTAATCCACATTTGGATAATGATTACACTGTATTTGGGGAAGTTACAAGCGGAATGAGTGTAGTTGATAAAATAAGTCAAGTAATAACTGATGATAAAAATAGGCCCTTAAAAAATGTATATTTATCTATGAAAGTGCTTAAGTAATGGAAAAATACTTTTTTGAGGCAGTTAAAAGCTATGGTCGTGTAAATATTCCAAAAGTGGGCTCTTTTTCATGGGATAAAGGAAACATAGAATTTAGTCCTTTTTCTACCTATCACGATGGAAAATTTCTAAAGTACCTTAAGGAAGAATTAAAATGGGATAATGAAAAAGCTACTTCTTTGTCCTCTACATGGTTTAGCTCTATTGGTGAGAAGCTAAATGATACGAAGTCTTATATGTTAAAGGGCTATGGTACTTTGATGTATCAAAATGATAAAATTGTCTTTAACAAACAGAAAAAATACAGGAAAAATAAAATCTTATTGTTTGGACTACTTTCTGTCTTATTTGCTTCTGCATCTGTTGTGATTTTTTTATTGACCTCAACTAATGAAACGAGAGATGAAGACATTACGGTCTCTTTTGTAGAGTCAAAAGAAACAAAAGTGGAAAATATGGAGTCTTCAAATTTACCAGTTATCGATTCAAATTTTATTGAGATTACAGATTCTATCAAAACACCTTCAATACAAAAAAATTCACTTCCAGTAATTGAACTACAAAATAAATACGAAGACCAATACATTATCGTTGCCGGAACATTTAGTAAAAAAAGTAATGCTGTTGGTCTTTATGAATCACTCATTCAAAATGATTTATTTTCTTGTAAAGTCATTTATAACGGTTCTTCTTTATACTGGGTTTCTGTATACATGACGTCTGATAAATTAAAGGCCAAGTCCTTTTTGATGTCACATAAAATCAATGGTTGGATAAAAAAAATATGATATGAAAAAGATAACGCTACTCTTCGTTTTTTTAAGCGCAACTTTCATCCTAAATGCACAATATCAATTTAAAGTGAGTGAGTCTAATTTTCAATTTTCAAAAGCTTCACATCACGGTTTCTCGATTCATATATATGAATCAAATATCCATGACATCGAAAAGGGGTGGAAAAAAATGATGAAGGGTTGGGGTGCTAAAGTAGACGAGAAAAAACATGAGTTTTTTGCTGATAATGCTTCTTTTAAAAAAATGGGAGATAATGTGTTTGATACGTATGCATTCTGCAATGAAAAATCGAATTACATCGAATTTATAACAGCAGTTGATCTTGGAGGTGCATTTTTAAATGCAAATGACCACAGGGAGATAACATCGATTTACAAAGAGCAATTATTGAGTTTTGCAAAACAGACTACTTTATCTGCTATGCAAGAAAAAGTGAAAATTGAAGAAAATAATGCTCATCGCTTAGAGAAAGAAATGAATCAACTTGTCAAAGATGAAAACAAGTTAGAAAATGATATTGAATCTTGGAAAAAGTCTATAATTCAAGCTGAAAAAGAAGTGGAATCTAAACAAAATGATCAGGAGCTTAAGAAAGTTGAAATTCAGCAACAAGAAAAAACGGTAAACGCTTTAAAGGACAAAATGAAATCTATTAAATAGGAGATGGTTAGTCTACTAAGATTTTGATAGATTGATGATGATCTTTACTTTGAATAAAGATGAAGTAGATGCCTGATTCTAATGTTATGCTTACGTTTCTATTGTATCTATCAATTTTACCGATATTCATTAATTGTCCTTGTAAATTATATATGGCATAATTTATCTCATTTACGACATTTGAAAATTGTAAATGATCATTTAAGTAAGTGACATTAATCGAATTTGTTGATTGATCAGGTATTTTTGTGGTGTTGTATATAAGTTCTAAATCATCAATTTTTAATTCACTATTTGCTACAGCTTGGGTGCTATCTCCAGCGCTTATGTTACACAATATATAAGAAGGGTTGTTAATGGTAGGATAATAAATGAAGGGTGTACTAAATCTAGTCCAATTTGAATTTGCAGAAAAGTCAAATTCAGCTAATGCAATGATACTAGTTGATGCATCGACAGGCAGTTGACCGTAACTACCGTGTAAAAGTACTTGTATATTACCTACGTCATTTCCTTGAGGAGCGTATTTATACCAACCAACTATGCTATCTGGATAAGATGTAAATGGTTGACTATGATCACTACTGTTTACATCTGTGTACACATATGAATCTTGTGGATTGGTGGTTGTGTGAATTATACCATTGGTTAATATCCCATTTGCTACTATATTTACAAAAGGAACATTTTTATTAACTAGTTTAGCAGCGTATGAGCCAGTATGCGCGTCAGTACTTCGACTGATAACTTGAGGTGCAAGTCCATTAAGTGAACTGTTATCTGATGTTTTAGTTGAACTCCATGAAAGTGGTTCTTCTTCACCAGTCCCTACATTTTCCCATTGCTCAAATCCACTGTTTTCTAGCTGTTGTGATAGTGTTCCGTTGATAATCAACAGTGCAAATATGATATGTAAACTTTTCATCATTAATTTAAATCAATACCTACAGGACAATGATCAGATCCCATTACATCATTTAAAATAAAGGCATCTTTCACCAAGTCCATGCCGTCTTGGCTGGCCAAAAAATAATCCAATCTCCATCCCACGTTTTTTGCTCTTGAGTTAAATCGATAACTCCACCAAGAATACTTAATTTCTTCTGGGTAAAAATACCTAAATGTATCGGTATATCCTGCATTTAAAAAATTAGTCATCCCATCAATTTCCTTTTGGGTGTATCCAGGAGTTTTATTGTAGTTTGATTTGGGATTTTTTAAATCAATAGGTTGATGAGCCACATTTAAATCTCCACATAAAAATACCGGTTTGATCATATTTTTTCGATCTATAAACGCTAATAAATCTTTATCCCATTTTGTGCGGTATGTTAATCTATGCAAATCACTTCCACTATTGGGAACATAGGTTGTGATAAAGAAAAAGTGTTCATATTCAGCCGTTATTAATCTTCCTTCTTGATCATGTTCCTCAATTCCAAGCCCATAAGTGACATTAATAGGTTCTTTTTTGCTGATAATTGCGGTTCCACTGTATCCTTTTTTAACAGCGCTACTGGAATAAATATAATATCCTTGAACTTCACGTAAAGCTTCTCTAACTTGATCATCTTGAGCTTTTGTTTCCTGGAATCCAATTATATCCGCATTTAAGTAATCAATTATTTCTGCAAGTCCTTTTTTTTGAACTGCTCTTATTCCATTTAGATTCCACGAGATTAATTTCATTTTGATTTTTAAAAAAAAATTACTTCATGAATGTAATAATTCTTTTTGAATAGAATATTTTCGCATGGATTATAAAAATCATTCAAACATGAATATAAATTCATTTAACTTTTTTAATAAAAGAGCCCTAATCAGAGTAGACTTTAATGTTCCCATAAACAATGAAGGTCAAGTTACAGACGACACCAGAATTAGAATGGCTATTCCTACCATTAAAAAAGTTCTTGAAAGTAATGGATCTGTGGTGTTAATGTCACATTTGGGAAGACCAAAAGATGAATTCGAAAAAAAATATTCGCTAAGTCAAATAGTGGGCACAGTGGAAAAGCACTTAGATCAGTCCATTTCTTTTGCTGAAGATTGTATTAGCGACCAAGCTTTTAAATTAACTGAAAACTTACAAAATGGTCAAGTAGTTTTGCTAGAAAATCTCAGATTTTATGCTGAAGAGAAAAAAGGGGACTCTTCATTTGCCATGAAGTTAGCCAAGCACGGAGATGTATATATTAATGATGCTTTCGGTACAGCACACAGAGCTCATGCCTCAACCGCTGTGATCGCAAATTATTTTAAAGAAGATAAGATGTTCGGCCATCTTCTAGAGAGTGAAATTAAAAGTGTTGAAAAAGTATTAGGATCTGATGGTCATCCATTAACAGCAATAGTAGGAGGGGCAAAAGTATCTTCAAAAATCACCATTTTATCTAATCTAATTTCAAAAGTAGATCATATCATTATAGGAGGTGGTATGGCCTATACTTTTGTAAAGGCTGTGGGAGGGAAGATCGGAAAATCATTAGTGGAGGATGATTACCTATCCGTTGCAAAAGAAATTTTAGATAAGGCTTTAGAAAATAACGTGAAAATTCATTTACCTGTTGATACCATAACAGCCAAAGAATTTAATAATAAGGCTGACATATTTTCACATGCTATCGATGTCATCCCAGATGATCAAATGGGGTTAGATATTGGTATGCAATCTATATCGATGTTTTCTTCAGTGATTAAAAATTCTGCACTTATATTATGGAATGGTCCTATGGGTGTTTTTGAAATGACAAATTTTCAAAAGGGTACTATTTCCATTGCAAATGCAGTTGCTGAAGCTACTGAAAATGGTGCTTTTTCACTAGTAGGTGGGGGAGATAGTGTTGCTGCGGTTAATCAATTTAACCTAGCTCATAAAGTAAGTCATGTTTCTACTGGTGGCGGTGCTATGTTAGAATATTTAGAAGGTAAAGTGCTTCCAGGAATAAAAGCAATTCAAGAATAATTGATATAAAATGGGACAGTTTCTTAAGAATTCAATATTTATCTTGTTTTTAAGCACGCTGGTGTGTTCATGTCATGAAGAAAATAAATTCAAATGGGAAAATGCCGTAATCAGATCAGAGAAAGATGCCATCATCATATCCTCATTTGATATCGTATCATTAATCCAAAAATCAAATCTTTCAGAAAATGAGGAGTTAAATTTTAGTCAGAAAATGATGGTAAGAGCCGCTACTTCTTCATTGGCTTCATCGTCTACTGGTTTCAGGATTGAAGGTCAACACTATATGTTAGTTGTCCCAAAAAGTGAGGAGATCAATGGTGGAGTATTTTATCCAGGTAAAATCACGAATTACAGAAAATTCTCTTCAAATTTACTGGACATTTTTGGTGAGAATAATTTCTCAAAAAATCAAGTTAATTTTTTGTACAATGCAGATTACAATGTTATGCTCGGGTTCAACAGCGATCACTTTATTATTGGATCGTCTAATGATACTTCTTTTTTAAAGGAGAAGATTTCATTTTATTTTACCATTAATCAGAGCGAAATACAAGATCCTTTTTTAGAAGAGTTCCTGTCTTACGAAGAGGATTTGTGTTTTTATTATGATGGCCAAAAGACATCAAACTATATTTCGAATTTAAGTTCACCATATTTAACAGCCTGGTTACCTTTCTTTAAATTTCAAGACAAAAAAGCGATGCTAAAAACGGCATTTAATAAAGGGACAGTCAAGTTATCCTATTTCACAGAAAATAAAGAAAACGTAAATGTTGAAGATAATTCTTATGATCCATACAAGTCTTATTTTTTAGATTCCAGTTTTTTGAACGCAGAACACTGTTTTAATAATACTACTATAAATAATTTCATTAAAAAAGAATTTAATCATTACGTAAATCTAGATTCCCTGCTTAGTTTAACAGCCACTTATTTGTCATTAACCCCGAATTCCCTTAAATCCATTGAAAATCTGGCCTTGTCCCTCAAAAAACCAGAAGTCTCAAATCTGGATTACAATGACGAGATGGGTCATGATTGGGAATCTGAGCAATATTGGGATGATGATGACTTTGAATCATCAGAATCAGAAATATCTAACTCATTTGATTGGCTTATTTCAATAGCTTTTGACTCCAGTTTTCAATCAGCGACTATGTTGAACGAACCGGTATCCAACAGATCGGTATTACATAAAACTTTCATAAAAAACAGCTTATACCTTTCTAACGATAGTACAGTTATTAATAATATTCAATACAATAAGAAGAATGGGTACACGAGCGATATCATTGAGTCTAAAAACGTTGTTAGTAAATTGCAATTGAATTTAAATAACCTCCCCCCACTTCAAAATCTAACAAACATATTCATTCCCTACAACAATTATATAGATATATCCAGCATTAAAAACATGGAGATAGTTGGGAATTTAAATAATATCATAATGGAGATTAAATTAAACAATAAGGAATCTAATGCACTACACATTTTAACTAAAGATTTTTGGAAAATTTTAGTTGATTTAAAAATGATTTAATCTTTTGATTGAATTGCTTTTCTAACACTTCCGTATTTCTTTAGTAAAACTTTTGCTTCTTGCTGATTAATATGAAGAGTTTCCATTATCATTTTTTCACCTCTGTTCACAAGTTTGTTATTTGATAATTGCATGTCTACCATTTTATTACCTTTTACTCGCCCGAGCTTAATCATGAGTGAGGTTGAAATCATATTAAGCACTAGTTTTTGGGCTGTACCAGATTTCATTCTTGTACTTCCAGTTACAAATTCTGGACCTACAATGGGAACTATGGCATGTTGTGCTTCGATGGCTAGAGGACTTCCTGGGTTACAGGTAATTCCGGCAGTTAGTATTTGATTTGAACTACATTGTTTCAACGCGCCCACAACGTAAGCAGTTGTTCCAGAAGCTGCACTACCCACTACCGTATCATTATG
>ENA-OSEY01001874-OSEY01001874.1-marine-metagenome-genome-assembly--contig:-NODE-1874-length-14022-cov-5.461312_pt1 | contig 14022 bp, 6 predicted proteins | sample MGYA00248465_ERZ534230 | MGnify/ENA primary metagenome ERZ534230 (study PRJEB26409, sample SAMN06344110) | marine metagenome | isolation source: Sea water from surface | place: Atlantic Ocean:Southern...
AGTGTGTCACCAGCACTAAATGTACCAGTTATGTCTTTTATTATTGCGTGTCTAAAAGGTGTCATTGACGGTGCAGTAGAATATTCAATACCTTGATTAGTAAACTCTATAGAGTTAATCGCACCTATTCCAGAATTAGAGGCCGCAAGTAACTTTGCACCAGAACCATTTGAAGTTGTAATACCAGTTACAACTGGGAGTTTAGAGTAACCAGCACCCCTTGAAATCATTCTTACATCCGTAATCTCACCAGCTTCAGATGCAACACTAAGGTCTGCAAAAGTGCCTGTTTCCAGAACAATCTTTATACCCTCATATGAGTCTTGATAAAAAGATTGACTGGTAGGTTCAAGAGTAATATGGTCATCTTCTTCCATACCATATTCTGCAATACTTCCACTCTCTGGTGCGATACCACCACCAATAACTGAAACTTGAGCAGTTGCACCAGTTCCGTCTGTATTTGAATTGTCTAAAGTTAGGTTGTCTCCTACTTTATAATTTTGTCCAGCGTCATCAATAACAATTTCATCAACCACACCTCTTGATACAGTTTGAACTTTTGCAGTCGCTGTTTGACTACCAGTTGCAGAAAGATTTACAACTTGGTCAGCAGTATAATATGCACCACCATTTGAAACAGTTGAACCAGTAACAATACTATATGGTTGAAATGAAACTGTTTGGTCTGTAGATGTAGATACACCAAAAACAGTCTCGTTCTCTTGAAACGTGCCGGTTATAGTGGATGGGTCTAATTCTAATTCAACGACATCTTCTCCAAAAAATAAACTGAGATTTTCTATGTGGTTTGTGCTGTTTGAATTAATCTTTTTAGTAGAAAAAAAACCATTAGCAGATCCAGAAATAAAATTTTTATGTTTTATTCTTTTTAATGCTACAGTTCTAATTACTGATTTTTGTGTATCTAAAATATAATCAAAAAATTCATTTTCTAATTTATATCTTCTAGATATTTTATTCCAAAATAATGGACTAAGATCTGCTTGATCAAGTATCTCATCAATATAATTGCATGCTATGAATTTAAGAGTGTTTGAATAAACAGTTTTACCCTTATTAGTTAGCCAATATAATTTATAATCTGGAAGTCTTGATTTAATTTCGTGAAGAAGTTGTAATTTTATTATTCCATCTCCAATTTTTTCACCATTTGAAAAGACTAGAATTTTTTTATCCATATTTGTATTATTTTAGCATTTATTATTTAGAGAAAAGTTTTATGGACAAATCTTTTAAGATTTATAGCTTTAGTTTCCCAGTGATAGTTTTTCCAGGTTCTGCTACTAGGCCACTTTGATCAATTACTACAGGACCAGATGCTGGATCTGTAACACCTAATTCTTGACTAAACTCTATTAACATATTTCTTATTGTATCAAGAAAAGCTATCATATGAGGCCTTGCATCTTCCAAAGCAGCCTCGTTTGCCCATTCTATTATGCTGCAATAAGAATACTCACCTGTTTTAATTAATTTCCTAAAAATTAAACCCTCAGGTAAATTATATTTTTGCATCGCTGCAATAAAATTATTTTCTTCTTCAGTTTTAACTTTAAATTTAACTACACTTATGAATTTAGACATACAAAATTTTCCATAATTTATAACGTTTTATTAGTTGTACTTTATATAAACCCATTTTGGGTTTATTATTAGAATTATATTATGAGAATTGACTCAAACCAAGAATTTTCAAACGTAGGTTATGCGTTTTTAATGTTTTTAACTGATTATTACAAAAGAGTAGGTAAATTAAAACTAACTTTTGATGAAATGATGGTTCTAAACACTGTAGCTGCACAATTAGCATATAACTTAAAATTTTCTGAGTCACTTTCGATTAAAGATTTATCAAATTTAAAAGATGAAAAAATTACAAAAATTTTTAAACGATCCAAATTATCAATTTTAAGTATTGCTAATATATTAGAACAACCAAAAGAAAGTGTGAGACGTAGAGTGAATAGATTAATTTCATTACATCTACTTGTTAAAGATAATACTGGAGGAATCATGCTTACTGAAAAATATTCAGAAATACTTAAGGGTTTTTCAGTACATACACTTAAACAGTTATCTTTTTTAATTCAAGATATGGAGAGTATAGGCTTCTTAAAAGATCTTATAAAAGATATGAACAAAAAAAGTTCAACTATTTCAGCTATAGAAAATAAAAATTAAAATATTCTTATGAACAAATTATTATCATTTTCATTATATGATGTTGGAAATTCTGTATTTCCAATGATTATCATCGCAGCTCTAACATCAAGTTATTTTGTGAACAATGTAGTTGATGATCCACAATATGGTACAGCTTTATGGCAATTCACAATTGGTATTACCGGTATAATAGTTGCTATAATAATGCCGTACCTTGGAAAAATTGCAGATAGTAGAGAAAATGGAAAAGTATTTTATTTAAGATTATTTTCAATATTATGCATTATTACAATTGGTTGCTTTTTTCTAATTAAACCTTCATCAAGTTATACTTACTATGCCTTATTAGTTTTATTAATTAGTGGAATTACTTACGAGATTTCTAATAGTTTTTATAATGCTACTCTAAAAAACTGCTATCCTACTAATCTTACCCTAGGTTCAGGAATTGGTTTTGGCTCTGGATTTATTGGTGGAGTCGTAATTTTTTTCTTACTTTTACAATTTTTTATTTTACCTGAAAAAAATATTTTTAATTTGAATAAAGAAAATTTTGATCATATTCGTTTTGTTCATATAGTATTAGCTTTCTGGTTTTTACTTTTTGCTTTGCCATTATTGTTTTTGTCTAACATTAATCATATTGCTGAAAAATACACACATAAAACCTTTCTTGAAATTAAATCTTTAATTTGGAAAGATAAATTAACTAATACTGGGCGTTTTTTATTAGCAAGACTTTTTTATATTGATGGTTTGGTTATTATTACAACTACGATAGGTATTTTTGGAACTTCTGTAATGGGATTATCTTTACAACAATTATTAGTTCTTGGACTACAAGCTAACATCAGTGGTGCAATAGGTTGTTACTTATTTGGATATTTAATTAAAAATGATAAATTAACAATAATTTTAACTTTAATTGTTTTAATTTTTTTAATCTTATTAATTTCCATAAATACAAATCAATCAATGTTTATATTATATGTTATAATAGCTACTTTTTTTACAGGTCCACTTCAAAGCTCGAGCAGAGTTGTTATGGCTAATTTAACTGACGATAACAGACAAGGTTTTAGTTTTGGAATATTTACTCTATCTGGGAAAATTACAGCTTTTTTAGGTCCAATTTTAGCTTCTGCTTTAACATTTTTAATATCTCAGCGAGTTGGTTTTGGTTTTTCAATAGTGTTATTAAGTTTAGGATTATTTCTAATGATTGGGGTTAGTTATAATAGTGTAAAATCAAAAACTTAATTCTCTAATTAACACAGCATAAACATACTTATAAATTCGTTCTGCAAAACTAGTTGGATAAATTGCTATATTCACTGAACCTAACATTTTCTGATCCACTTTAGTTATATCTCCTACTAAGTTCATACTTATTAGATAATAGGCTTGTTCAGATATTATGTCTGAACTAGAATTTTCTCTTGCAGCAATAGGACCGCTATACAATGATGTTACGATTGGAAAGAGATTAAAATTATTTACTGGTGATTTACTTATAGATTTAATTGATAATGGAATTTTAGGACTATCTATGTGTGAACTAATAAAAAATAAATCTTTTGTTCGATCTATTTTTGCAATATTTTTTTCAGAAATAAAAGCAAAAATTGTTTGTGTATCTTTATCAACTAGAGATAGCAAAGGATCTTCTTGATTAACCCATTGGTCTTTCTTAAACTTTTCTAAAAAGGTAATTTCAGCATTGAAAGGTGCTCTAATATTTAAAGATGATTTTATTTTATTATGATTCAAGATTTCAGTTTCTAATTTATTTTTTTTACTTCTAAGTGATAATAATTGCTCTCTATTCGTTTTACTTTTTAATGCATTATTAATTTGTAAGTTAGCTAATTCAAGATTTCCAATTGTTTGATTAATTTTGTAATTTAGTGATGGTGAAATTAACTCAATAAGAAGTTGATCTTTTTGAACCTTGTCACCCTCTTTAATATGCACTCTTTTTATTTGTGCTTCTTCAGGAGCATATATTGATATAAAATTTTCTGATTGGAGAATAGCTGGAATTTTTTGATAATTTTTCCAAGGATAAAAGAATAGGAAAAATAAGACTGAAATAAATAATATAGTTCTAATAAAATTAAAAGAGAGGCCGATATCGCTACGCATTTTCCACCATAAAGCCATTTCTCTGTAAATAGGCAGACAAATAAACCAGATTATTTCTACAACAAATAAAATAATTCCTAATACTTTAAATGTGTAATGGTAGACTAATATTGCGATCCCAATAAATAAAAAGAAACGGTATATCCATGTTGACCAAGCATAAAAAATTAAAAAATTTATTTTATTAGCATTCATTTTCTCTGGTTGTTCGTGATTAAGACCAAAAATAATTTGTCTTAATTTCCATTTAGCAAGCGAGAAAGCACGTGGTTGTAAATTTTCTACTCTTAAAAAATCTGCCAAAACGTAATATCCATCAAACCTCATAAAAGGGCTTATGTTTATCAATAAAGAAGAAACCCAGCTTGTAGTAGCAATAAAAAATGCTATACTTTTTAATGTGCCTGGCTCTAAAATAGACCAAAAAAAAGTTGCCAATAACGCAAGGTGTAATTCTGTTGAAATACCTGCAAAATTAATACGTAATCTGTTACTATAATCTCTCAGTCTCCAGGCATTAGTGTTATCCGTATATAAAAAAGGAAAAAACACAAGAAATGCAATGCCCATAGAGTTGACATTGCATCCATAGTTCTTTGCAACATATGCATGACCAAATTCATGAATTGCTTTTACTAATACAAGTGAAAATGCATAAAATATAAATCCGTTCCAATTAAAAAAGTAAAGAAAAGTATTTATAAATTGATCCCAATTTTGAATTACAAAATAAATACCAATTAAACCTAAAACATAGACAATATAACGAACTAATTTTGAACCAATTATTTTCGCAAACATTAAAGTACTATCTAAAAAAGTATCTGGCTTTAATAGTGGGATTTTAAAGAATAAGTAATTATGAATTATTGATAAAATGAAATGTTTTTTCTGATTTTTATATTTTTCAATTAATAATTTTGTATCTTCAGAATTATGATGGGATATAAGATCATTTACTTTTAAAAAAGAAATAAAATCATTCAATTCCTCTTCTTTTAAATTAACCCCTTTTTGTTCAACATTTTTTATAAAAGTTTTAGTATCTACATCGGCATTCCAATAATTGAGTAATCGGAATGCATTTAATCCTATTGTAAAATATTTATTTGTTAAAGTATCAAATAGTAACCAAGTAGGAGAGCCATCTTCCAATGGCGTGCCCTCAAATAATTGTAAATCTTCTCTAATAGATGGTGTTAACATTTATAGACCAAATGTTTGTCGAAGGAAAATAATTGGTTTTCGAAAAAGATAAAAATAGAGTCTAACTTGATCACCATAAATTTTTGCTGAACCTCTTAATCCAATTCTTGGATATATATTATCTGCAATAAGCTTAGCTGTAACACGGTAAGCTAATATATTTTGCGATGTCATTTCTGGTTCGTAAGAAAATTTCATTACTTTTGCTTGTAAAACATTAAGTGGGTCTGAATCTAAATAGATATTCACTCTTGCATCTCTTTTAATAGTGATTGAATCTTTTACAGGAACCATAATCTCTACTAAAATTTTATTTGGATCTGCTATCGTCATTATTGTCTCTCCAATTTGAAAAGGTTTACCAATAATGAGAGATTTATCTTTTAAAATAGCTATACCATTAGCAGGTGAAACAACTAAAGTTTTATCAAGTAAAATTTTTTGATAAAGAGTTTTTTCTTTTGCTAATTTAATTTGCCCCTGAAGTCTTGCAAGCAACGCTTTATCTTCCGAACTATTAAAAGAAGATTGTTGGGCCTGTAACAATTCAGTCTCAATTATTCTTAATTCTTGAATTGACAATTCATAATCATTTTGCAACTGTGTTTTTTCAAGTTGTATAATTGGTTGATTAATTTCAATTACATCATTATTTTCAATCAAAACTTTTTGGGCTACAGCGTTTAAAGGTGAGGTAATATAATTTGGTTCTTTAGAAATAATCTCCATTTTTCCAATTGTTGATAATTCAACAGGCACAAACATACTTGCAACTAAAGCTAAAAAAATAAAAGATTGTAAAAATGAATTACGCAAAAATTTAAAGCTAATAAAACTATTGTTTTTTGAGAGAGAGCCAAAAGCATGCCCTATTGTCGAACTTAAATGTTTTATAAATTCTATTTCTTCTTCATTCCATTCATCTTCACGACACAGCAACATTGCAGCTTCAGGTCCTTTTTGAACCGAGAAACATGGGACCCATAAAAAATTTGAAGGCAACGGTTTTTCTCCTTTTGCTGGTGATAGGGTTTTTGAGTCAGATGTAAAATTGTGCACTTCAAAAGAAGTATCGCTTATTTTTTTTCTCATTAATTTCTGAATTAAAGAAACTGTTGGAGATGTTCTTTCAACAACGGTGACATCAGATACAGTCTCTATTTTGAATTTATTTTTACCTTTCCATTCTCCAAAAAAAGCAAATACATATGGACTAATTGTTCTTAATTCATTTGTTATGATGTAACGAAGCTCAACCAAATTTTTGGCTTCACGTAATTTTTTTTCAAATGAAAAAATACGAGAAAGACGAGTTAACTTGTCTTCGCTCAAAATAAAACTCGACCACTCATTCCAGCAAGAAGAGCAGGACTAGCATCGGTAATTGTACCTTTTAACTGTATTGTTTGACTTACCGGATCAACGTTTGCACCTATACCGCTTACAGTAGCATTAAATTCTTTTTGAATTTCATCAATATAAACCACAATTGGATGTCCAATAGTGAGCCACGAAATCCATTCACTTGAAACAACCATTTCTAATTCTAAAACATCCGTTTGAATTATTTTCATTAACTCAACTTGAGGCTGAATTGTTTCAAATGTATTAACTAAAATTTCTTCAACTGCTCCATCAAAGGGTGCGGAAATCTTACATCTTTTTAAATTTAGTTCAGCAATCAATAATTCTGCTTTTGCTTTTTCATATTCAGATTTGGAAAGCTCAAGATCATATTTACCTATTGTACGCATTTGTAACATTTGTTCGTCACTTTCCATTTTAATTAAAGCACTATTAGCATTTGCACTCACAACATCTTTTTGTGCTTCATATAAACTACAATCAAATTGAATTAAGAGATCACCTTTTTTAAAACGTTGCATTTCTTTAACAGGAATATTATCAATTTTTGCTGCTAATTCACTCGATAGAACTGCTTGTTGAGATGCTACAACTAGTGCTCGTGATTCTTTCTCTTCAGCAAAAGCATTGTTAGTGAAGAAAGATAATATTAAAATAAAACTAGCTAGCAATTTTAACAATTTTATCTCCATAATTTTCATAATCATTGTATTTAACATGAATTTGGTCCTGTAGAGAAGCAAACTTTTCTAATTCCTTATCTATTACAGTTTTACTAGGTAATTTTGATTGATCATTAGAAGTAAAATCTAGATCGACCTCTAATGTTCTTAAAGTACCATCTTCATCTTCAGCAATAATTTGTAACTTAATATTATCTAAACCTTGTGGAGGAGTTGCTTCTATTTCTCCTGTTTCAGCATTAATTTTTAACCAATTTGGTATTTGATTCTCTAAAGTCAAACCTTGTTCCGGTATACTTAGTGAATACTTTACAACTTGATTTCTTTTATCATCATCTATTTTGACTGTAATTTTATCTATATTTTTATCAATAGATGCTAATTTTAATGTCGATAAAGTAGTATTGCTATTAGAATTATTCTCAATATCTACAATTTCACTATTATTAAGATTGGCTGTTCTATTAAGATCAATTTGATTTTTATTAAGAGCATTTAATTGCATCTTTCCATTATTATCAATAAATACTTCTGATTTTAACGTAGCACTTCTATCAATAAAGCTTTCTAAACTTCTTTTTAAACTTTTATCTGGTTTTATTGATGACTGATCGAGTGTAACGTTAATTTCTCTCGTTGTATTATCTTTATCAATTGCAATAATTTTTATGTCAATCGAATAAATATTTTCAGGAAATTGAACTATCGTTTGACCAGTTTTTGGATCTATTTTTACCCAATCAGGAACAGCTGCACCATTCTCCATTGTCGCCGTATATTGTTTTACATTAAGCCTATAATCATCACCAATTGCAAAACCTAAAACGGTACCTTCATTAAGAAAACTTTTATTCATCGGTGTAGGATCATCTGAATTATTACTACTTAAATCTTGAACAGCAACATCAACAACACGCATACCACCATTAAAGGTATACTCTTTAATAATTGACTCTAATGAATTTCCAACATCAAGATTTTCAGTAACTAATTTAACAGGCTCAACTCTTTCATTGAAAACAACTGTTTTGTTTGCAACTTTTTTCTCAATTGTTTTCTTATTTATTTTAAGAGGTTTTGGATTTTCTCCTTCTCCTGGCGCACGCTTACTTACTTCTATAGTAAATGTTTGTTGAGTAGATAGATTTCCTCCATCTGTAGCTGTAACAGTAAATGTATATGTACCTTGAGTAAGCATGCCTGAAACTTTTCCGTTAGAATTAATACTAACTCCACTTGGTAATCCACTTACTGAATACGTAAGCTGACCATATGTAGTTGAGCTTGGATCTGGATCACTAAAGAAAATTTTTGTTTGTATGTTTATTTGTTGATTTTCTGTTGCAAATATTGTTGCGGGTGTCGTTGATGTTGGTGCATCATTAATCCCTGTAACTGTAATTTGTATTTCAGCTTGGTCTGTGCTTGTTCCATCAGTAATTGTATATGTAAAGTAGTCTACAGCTGTTTGTGTAGGATCTAATGCTTTAGCAGCATCTTGATCAGCTGTATATGTATAGGTACCATCAGAATTTAATGTAAGGGTACCATAAGTTCCAACTAATGCTGATCCGACTGTGCCACTTGTCCCACTCCCAGCTTCTGTTCCAGTTCGAATAGCGCTGACGGATGCTTCACCAACAGAAAGTGCAGGACTGCCATTATCTGTATCATTAGATAGTGTACCAGCACTTGTTACACCTTTAGTAAGAGTACTTTCTGCGTCAACAGCTCCCGTATCTGTTACACCTACAACTTCATTATCGCTTCCATTAACTGTAATTGTTAACGTTGCTGTATCTGTTCCACCATTTCCATCAGAAATTGTATACGTAAAGACATCTGTCTCACTCGAACCATCAGCAATGCTATCAGCAGCATCTTGATCAGCTGTATACGTATAAGATCCATCGGCACCAATCGTAAGAGTACCATAAGTTCCAACAATACTTGTGCCATCACTGTAGGTAGTACTAGTTGAAACTGTACTACTATTACCATTGGTATGGGAAATATTTGTAACTACTAGACTTGCGCTAGCATCTGGATCAGTATCATCATTAAGAACATCATCTTGGGTATCTTGTTTCGTAACAGTCTCATCTTCATTGACACTGTCTGTGTCATTCACAGCAGTTGGGGTATCATTAATACCGATGACTGTGATTGTGATAACAGCTATGTCAGTAGCAGTACCATCACTAACTGTATAATTAAAAGTGTCTGTTTCAGTGTCATTAACATCAAGAGCATCAGCTGCAGCTTGATTAGCGACATAAGTATAAGAACCATTCGCATTAAGTGTAAGTTGACCGTACGTTCCTGTTAATGCTTGACCCACCGTGCCTGCCGTACCTGATCCCTCCGTTGATCCAACACGAACCGCAGTAACTGTTAAAGAGGCTGAGTCGTCCGCATCACTATCTGTATGTGAGCTAGAACTTGTATCAATTACATCACCTGAATGCTCTCCAGTAGCATCATATGAGCCGGAAACATTAGCATTTGCACTATTTGCAACAGTTAACGTGCCGTCCTCTAAAATGAAACCCACATCATTTTCTGCTACAGGGTCATCATTAATACCTGTCACAGTTATAGTAATGGTTGCAGTTGTTGTATTCGCTCCGTCAGAAACTGTGTAAGTGAAAACATCTGTTGCAGTATCATTTAAATCCAAATCATCTGCAGCAGATTGATCCGCGGTGTAAGTGTACGAACCGTCAGCACCAATAGTTAATGTACCGTAAGTACCTGTTACTGTTGTGCCTCCACTAGCGTAAGTACTACTCTCAGATACTGTAGAGGTAGAACCTCCACTAGGTGCAATTGCTGTAACTGATAAAGAGTCTGAGTCATCAGCATCGGTATCATCATAAAGGGCGTCATCTCCTGAGCCTAGTACTGTTAATGTTGCATCTTCATCTACTTCTCCTGTATCATTAACAGCGACAGGAGTATCATTAACACCTATAACTGTAATTGTAATGACTGCTATGTCTGTTGCATCACCATCACTAACAGTATAGTTAAAGTAATCATAAACAATATCACCTGCATCCAAATCATCTGCTGCAGATTGATTAGCAACATAAGTATAAGAACCATTCGCATTAAGTGTGAGTTGACCATAAGTACCTGTTAGAGCAGAGCCGACAGTTCCAGCTGTACCAGAGCCTTCAGAGCTACCCACTCTTACTGCAGATACAGTTAGTGTTTCCACGTCAACATCAGTGTCGTAAGAGCTTGTATTACTTGTATTAATAACGTCACCGGAATGTTCGGCGTCAACATTAATTAAACTAAATGGTGAGGTTAATGTGTACTCAAAAATAGATTTGTTTGTTGTTCCAAGCACAAATAATTTAGTGCCATCATGATTAAAACTAATTGCTTTTGGAGCAGTATCCTGGGAGCTGACATCTAATGCCCCTACAAACGAGGCAGTTGAAACATCAAATCCTAATGTTAAGTCATACTCATTAATGTCATTTCCTTGATTTCCTACAACATACATTTTTGTTCCATCACTATTAAAGGTTAGTCCGTTAGGAGCTGTATCTTGAGAAGAAACATCAAAACTATCGACAAATGAGGCTGTCGATACATCGAAACCCGTTGAAAGAGTATATTCATTAATATCGTCTCCGCCATTTCCAGCGACAAACATCTTAGTTCCATCTTTACTAAAAGCTAATCCTGTTGGAGAGTCATCTTGCGAGCTAATATCAAAACTGTCAACAAACGTTGAGGTGGATACATCAAAAGCAGTTGATAATGTATATTCATTTACATCATCACCTAATACACCCACTACAAACATTTTCGTGCCATCAGCATTGAAGGCAAGATCACGAGGACCCTCTTCTTGAGAGCTAATATCAAAACTATCAACGAAAGAAGCAGTGGATACATCAAATCCTGTCGATAATGTATACTCGTTTACATCATCACCGTTATTACCAGTTAAAAACATTTTTGTTCCGTCGTTACTAAATGTAAATCCTTGAGGATTGAACTCTTGAGAGCTTATGTCAAACGCATCGACATATGTGGCAGCAGTTACGACATTTGCATTATCTCCATCACTAACTGTTAAAGTTGCATCTTCTTCAACGGTACCCGTATCATTTCTCGCAACAGGGGCATCATTAGAACCGTTAACCGTAATAGTTATCGTTGCTGTGTCCGTTGATGTACCGTCAGAAACTGTATAAGTAAAAACATCGGTCGCTGACTCTGAGTCATCGAGAGCGTCTGCTGCATCCTGATTGGCTGTATAAGTATAGGAACCATCAGCACCTATCGTTAGTGTACCATAAGTTCCAGTGACTGTCGTACCATTACTATCATAAGTACTGCTTGAAGTGACTGAGGATGAGGATCCACCACTTGGTTGTATTGCTGTTACTGTTAAACTGGAGCTATCGTCTGCATCAGTATCGTCATTAAGAACATCATCTTGTGATCCTGTTTTAGTAACTGTGGCACCTTCACTAACAGTATCAGTGTCGTTGACTGCTGCAGGGTCATCATTAATACCTAAAACAGAAATTGTGATATTGGCAGTAGTCGTATCTGTTCCATCAGAAAGTGTATAGACAAAAACATCATCAGCACTGTCGCCAGCATCTAGGGCATCAGCAGCTGCTTGATCGGCTACATAAGTATAAGAACCATCAGCACCTATAGTTAGAGTACCATATGTACCAGTCACAGAGGTTCCGCTACTATTATAGGAGCTGCCAGAGGAAACTGATGAGTCAGATCCACCGTCTTTTTTAATTTGAGTTATACTGAGTGAAGCTGAAGCATCCGCATCACTGTCAGTATGAGAACTTGAACTTGTATCAATGACATCACCTGAGTGTTCCCCTGTGGCGTCGTAAGAGCCAGAAACATTTGCATTATCACTATTTGCGACAGTTAATGTGCTATCCTCTGCGATCACACCTACATCATTTTGAGCTACAGGTGTATCATTAACACCTGTGACAGTGATAGTTAAAGTTGCAGTATCTGTTGCTGTTCCATCAGACAATGTATAGGTGAACACATCGGTTACTTGATCGCCTGCATCTAAGTCATCAGCAGCAGACTGATCAGCTGTATAGGTATAGGAGCCATCTGCACCAATAGTTAATGTACCGTAAGTACCTACAATTTCTCGACCATTACTAGCATAAGTTGAACTTGAGGTAACAGATCCTGTATTGCCGTTAGAATGAGAAATATTTGTTACTGAGAGGGTTGCACTGTCATCTGCATCGCTATCATCGTTCATAACATCGTCTTGTGCTCCAGTCTTTGTAACTGTTGCATCTTCAAGGACAGCGTCTGTATCGTCTACAGCAACTGGCGCATCATTGACACCTGTTACAGTGATTGTAATTGTAGCTGTGTCTTGTTGAGTTCCATTGCTTACAGTGTAAGTGAATACATCGGTTACTTGATCACTGGCATCTAGATCATCAGCAGCGCTTTGATCTGCAACGTAAGTGTAAGAACCATCTGCACCAATAGTTAATGTTCCGTAAGTACCAGTCACAGAAGTACCACTACTGTTATATGAGCTACCTGATGAAACACTTGAAGAAGATCCACTACCTGGTTGTATGGCACTAACAACCATTGTCCCACCACTTGGATCAGTATCATTAGTTAACACATCACCTGTTGTTCCTGTTGATCCATCTGTAGCTGTAACAGTTGCATCTTCATTTACGGAATTAGTATTATTTGTTGCTGAAATAGGATCTACACCTCCACCCACAACAGTAACCATAAGATTAGCAGTGGTTGTAGCAGTTCCATCGGAGAGAGTATAAGTAAAAGTATCAGTGACTGAGTCGTTTTCATCATTAAGACCAGTAATATCTGAATTTGCGACATATTTATAAGAACCATCTGATCCAATAGTTAAGGTACCATAAGTACCTGAGACAGAAGTTGCTGAAGCATGAGAAAATGTTTGATTTGCTACGTTAGTTGCAGAGCCCGCACCACTATGTTGGATTTTTGTGATGGTTAAGGTATCGCTTAGATCAGCGTCACTATCAGTATGAGAGCTAGAAGTGGTGTCTATAAGGTCACCTGAGTGCTCTCCCGTAATATCAAATGATCCAGAAACATTTGCATTATCACTGTTTTGAACAGTTAAGGTTGAGCCTTCTTTAATTACACCCGCATCATTTTGTGCAGTAGGATTATCATTGGCACCTATAATTGTAATTGTAATATTAGCAGTGGTGGACTCTGTTCCATCACTTAAAGTATATACAAAGACATCAGTTGCAGTTTCTCCTGACGCTATTCCATCAGCTGCATCTGCAGTGGCAGCATAAGTATAAGAACCATCAGCACCAATAGTCAGTGTACCGTAGGTACCTGTAACAGAAGTTCCACTACTGTTATAAGAACTACCTGAAGAAACTGA
>ENA-OSEY01001876-OSEY01001876.1-marine-metagenome-genome-assembly--contig:-NODE-1876-length-14014-cov-4.660113_pt1 | contig 14014 bp, 15 predicted proteins | sample MGYA00248465_ERZ534230 | MGnify/ENA primary metagenome ERZ534230 (study PRJEB26409, sample SAMN06344110) | marine metagenome | isolation source: Sea water from surface | place: Atlantic Ocean:Southern...
TTTAGTTCTATTCGTGACAACTATTACCTCAGGAATATTTTCAATAGTTTCGTCTTTAACAAAATATTTTTTTGGAGTTCCAAATATCTTTGAAATCTCGACCAATTTTTTAGCACTAAGATTTTGATTTTTTATGCATATAACTAAATGATCAGTTATTGCTTTAATTAATTTCTGCTTGTCCTCATTACTTAATTTATTGTTCAAATCTAAGCCAGTTATTTCAGCTCCCATTACATTTGAAAGTGATTTAATTTTAAAATCTGCCATGACACCCCCCTGTCATAAAAAATTATAAATTTATGCTAATAAATAAATAAAAAATTACAAGAAGCTAAAACTTAAAGAATATAAAAAAATTTAGAAATGAGACCTCAAAACAACTAAAGGCTTTGACATAATCAAACCAATCATTCTGAATAAACTAAATAAAGTGATTAAAAATGGGACTAATAATGCCAAAACAAAAATTGTTTTGTAATCAACATTTATCTCAATATTGAATACATAATTTAATAAAATATAACTTACAAAAAATCCAATAATTAGAGAAACAACTGATGAAATTAGACCTATTATGAAATATTCTTTAAACCAAAGATAGGCTACTCTTCTTGGAGTTGCACCTAGTATTTTTAAAATAGCAACTTCATATAATTTGTCTTTTTTACCCACATCAATTATTCCTGATAGGACTATTATACCAGAAAAAAGAGTTATTAAAGCGATAGAATTTATAATAATAATTAAAAGATTTAAAATTGACTTTATAGCTTTATAGCTTTCTTCAATAGATATAGATGAAATATTTGAAAATTCAGAAACTATTTTTTCAACAAAATTATTATTTAGGTTTTGTCCAACATTTTTTGTAGTTGCAATCCATGAATGAGGTGCATTTGCAATATTACTATTACTTAATATAAATACGAAATTAATATCCATATTCTCCCAAATGATTTCCCTTGTATTAAAAATTTGAGCTTCAAAATTTCTTCCAAGAATATTAAATTTAATTTTATCTCCAATTTTTAAATTCATACCTTTTGCAATTTTATCTCCAATGGAAACTAAAAGAGGTCCATCATAATTTTTACTCCACCACTTACCTGAAATTAATTTAGTGTTTTTAGGCATTTCATTACTCCAGGAAAATGCTCTGTCTCTTCTTAAGACCCATTCAACTTCTTTATCTACTTTCAAATCTTGAACTGATTGACCATTTATCTGTAGAATACGCCCTCTTAACATAGGCTGTGAATTAAAACTGTTATCTCCTAAATATGATAAGGCGGTAGTCTTAATTTTTTCGATTTGCTGAGGTTGTATGTCAATTAAGAAATGGCTAGGTGCTTGTTGATTAATTGCAATGGTAATTCTTTTATCAAGACTTGATTCAATAATATTTAAGGTAATTAAAAGTGATAGTCCTATACTAAAAGAAATTACTATTGATCTTGCAAATGAGTTACTTTTCGTAATTGCTTTTCTAATGTATTCAAATGTTGTTCCTAATCTGAATTTAATTTTTGACAAAATATAAAATTTTAAATTTGTTAATCCATATATAAATACAAAAGAACCTGTCATTGATATCAAAATATAAAATGATAATTTCTTATCATTAATCAAATTCATTGTTAAAACACATAAAAAACATATTAATAGAAAAATTATTCCCTTTATTTTATAGGATGATCTAATCAATGAATTCTCAGATGAGTTTCTTATTAGTTCGATTGGCTTAATTTTATAAGTTTTTAAAAGAGGCAAGATAGTAAATAAAATACATGTAATTAAACCATATAAGAAGCTAATAAAAATTGGTTCAAAAAAAATAGATGGTTCAAATGTATTAAAAATTTCCTGACTTATAATTTGAGAAAAGAAATATGGAATTGATATTCCTACAATTATAGCAGGTATAATACTTATTAAAAATATGACTAGAATTTGATTAATATATATATTTAATACTTTTGAATTTTTTGCTCCCAATGACTTCATAATAGCTATATTTTTAGTTTTCTTAATTATATAACCCTTAACACCATTAGAAATTCCTACTCCAGAAATTAACAGAGTTATCAAACCAACTAATGAAATAAATATTGAGGTTCTTTCAACAAAATTATTAAAATTATTGGTAGTATTTTTAATACTTCTTATTGTGACATTTGTTCCTTGAACTAAGTCATTTAAGTAAACTAAATTTATTTTTTTATTATTATTTGGAATAAATTTTATTTTGTATTTTATCAATGAACCAGCTTTCAAAAGACCTGTTTCAATTAGGGATTCTTTAGAAAGCAAAACTCTTGGACCAAACGTTGCAAAAGAAAACATTCGATCTGGTTCTTTTTCTATTATCCCGTCAATTTTAAACTTAGATTTACCTAAATTAATAATATCACCAACGTTAATACCAAGTTGGTTTTTTAAAGATTTATCAATTAAAATATTTTTTGTATTTTTTTTAGTATTTAAAGACAGTTTAAGTTCTTGATTAGGAGAAATTTTAACTTTACCAATTAATGGGTAATTGTTATCTACAGCTTTTAATTCTACAATACGACGCTTTATTTGAGATTGAGAGTTATAAGAAAGCATTGTTCTTAGCTCAATTATTTGAGTTGTTGTACCATTTTCTTCTAACCATTTTTTTATATTTTTTGGAAATTCTTGATAAGTGGTTGATAATTCAAAATTACCACCAAGCATCTCAGCTCTTTTATTATTAATTTCTGATTTAAGGTTTTCAGAAATACTGCCTACAGCTGAAATAATAAATACGCCTAAAAAAATTGAGGCAAAAACAATTTTAAATTCATTGAACGATCCGCGTAATTCTCTAAAAGATAAATTTAAGTTTTTTAAAGTTTCTAGAAACATTCTGGTTATTTATTTCACTATTAAGCCATTATCTATTTTTATAATTCTATCGCACAACTTTGCCACAGACGTGTCATGGGTGACCAAAATTAATGTAGACCCAAAATCTTTTTTTAATTGGAAAATTAACTTGATCACATCTTCACTATTTTTTTTATCTAAATTCCCAGTTGGTTCATCAGCTATTAAAATTTCAGGATTTGATATTAAAGATCTTGCTATAGCAACTCTTTGCTGTTCTCCACCAGATAGTTGGTGGGGATAATGAAAAATTCTATTTTTTAACCCTACTGCGGTTAATAACTCCATTGCCATTTTATTATTTTTAAAATTACCTGATATCTCAATTGGTAAATTGACATTTTCAAGAGCTGTCATTGAAGGTAAGAGATTGAATGATTGAAAAATTATACCAATATTTTTAGATCTATATAAAGCCAAATCATCTTCTTTAAGATTATGTATAGGCAAATTGTTGAAAAGAATTTTTCCTTTAGATATCAGTTCCAAACCAGCAATACACATAATTAAAGTAGATTTTCCTGCTCCACTTTCACCAATTATACCAACACTTTCATTTTTAAAGATTTTTAGATTAATTCCTTTTAGAACATTTATTGTTTCAAATGAGCTTTTGAGATCTACATGAATATTTTCTAATTCAATCAGTTTTTTTTTATTTTCATTTTTCATTAAAGATGTCATTTAAAAATTTGTGTTTTGAAAAAATAATCTTTCTAAAAGAAATTAATCAGGTTAAATAAAATTATGAAATTTATAATTAGATTATTTTCTGCATTAATTATTACATTTTCTTATATAGAACTTGCTTACTCAAAAACAACAAAAATTATAATTTTTGGAGATAGTTTAATTGCTGGATATGGATTAGTTGTTGAAGATAATTTTGTAAATCAATTAAAGCTTAAAACTATAGAAAAAAAAATAAACAACTTAACTTTATTCAACAGTGGTGTTTCAGGAGAAACATCTACAGGTTTATTAAATAGATATAAATGGGTTCTTGAAGATAATTATGACGGTGTAATTATTCTGATTGGTGCAAATGATGCGTTAAGAGGTATTGATCCAAGCTTAACAAGTCAAAATATCGAAAAAATTTTGAGTTATTTAAAAGAAAAACAAATTCCAACCATGCTAATTGGTATGAAAGCACCCAATAATTTAGGAGAAATATATGTAAATGAGTTTAATGCAATATATCCTAAGCTATCAAAAAAATATGATACAGCCTATTACCCTTTTTTTCTAAAAGATGTTGCTCTAAAGCCTTCATTAAATCAAAGAGACATGATTCATCCTAACAAAAAAGGAGTGAAAATAATTGTAAACAATTTTTTTCCATACTTTTTAGAATTTTATGAGAGTTTGAAATAATTACCGTCTAAAGATCAAAAACCTTACTATACGCAACAAACCTCTTAAAGCTATTGATCTAAAAAATGGGTTATTAACTAAAATTTTTAACTTATTTCTTATTTTGGGTAATTTGTTTTTAAATAGCCACAATATTACAAATAATAAAATAAAAATTAATATTGTTTTAATCATTTTAAATTAAGGCTAATTTCACCCAATTCACCAAAATTAGCAGTCACAATATCACCCGTAACTACCGGTATTGGTTTAGAGCATGTTCCCGTTGACACTATCATATCTTTTTCAAGTAAAATATTATTTTGAGATAATTCGTTCACCAACCAAGTTAATGCAATTTTAGGATCGCCTAATACGTTAGATCCAATCCCTTGATGTGCAAATTTTGAATTTGATATTGAAACTTTATGATTAGAAAAATCTATATCTTTCCAGTCCATATCAACAGGTTTAGAAAAAACAAATTGATCAGCACATGCATTGTCAGCAATAAGACTTAGTTCTCCAACTGAAGAGAAGTTATTGAACCTAGAGTCAGGCAATTCAATTGCTAAATGTAAGGTTTCAACTAATTCCATTACTTCTTTAACTTTGTAATATGACTTATTTGGTTTTATTTCAGTTCCAATTTTAAAAGCAAATTCAGGTTCAGCAACTGCCATCTGATTACTTCCTAATATTAGATTACTGTTTGGAATTTTTGCCTTGTCTTTGAAAATTCTACCCGCTAAAGGACCTGAAACTCCTATATGATTTTGACCATCTTTGCTAGTGGCTGCTATTTTCCAACCTAATATTTTATTTTCACTTATAATTTCAATTTGCTCTTGAATTTTATAAGCCTCTTTTCGAGAATTAGGCTTCATCCTCTCTGACAAAGAATCTAATTTTTTACCCTCATTCCAACTTTTCCAAATTAATTTTGCAACTTCCATTTATAAAAAATTCCTTACTAATCAAAATTCTTAATTATTTTTTATTTATTTGTATCATTAAAGTTTTTGAATAGTATTTTATACAAACTTGATTTTGAACTACTTTGAATATTCCACTTTTTTTTTAATAATCTATAGAGATACAAACATCCTATACCTATCAATAAATATAAAATAGCTGATGGATCTTCCATGTCTAAACTCATAATAAATTTTTTTATTATTCTAATTTCATATTTTAACTAAGTTTAGTCAAGAAAACTATATATTTAAAGTTGTTAACATTGCTTAATATTTAATTATTTTAAATAAAAATTTCATGTGAAATTTTTACAATTCATTTAGTTAAACTGTATTTTTTATTATTTTATGATATTTATAATATATGAAAATTATAGTCGGAATATTTTTGTTTTTTTGTGTTTTAAACATTGCTATGTATTCAATGTCTTTTTTTGGTTAATTTCTGATTTCCAATCTCGACCTAACATACATAAACCTAAACCAATACCAGTGATCCCAAGACCAAAAGAAACTGCATAAAATATTGAGTTTATTGACCATGAAAATTTTATAGCTAAGTAACAAATAATGGATACAGACAAAAATCTAATTACCCCTACCAAAACCGGATAAAAAATCTTACCTGTTCCTTGACTAGCAAAATACAATGTTTGCCCAGCTGCAAAGAAACAATAAAATGGTCCAACAATAATTAAATAAAGAATTGCTGATTGTTTTGATAAAAAATTAGTTTGAAAATTATCTAGCCATAATTCTGGATAAAACGATACAATTCCACTAATAATTCCCACTAGTAAAAATGAAATAATTGCTCCTACCCACGCTATGTTTCTTGCTCTATTAATCTGATTTGCTCCAGCATTTATTCCAACTGTTGCTGTAAGGACAGATCCAATTCCAAAAACTAATGGGGTAATTATAATCTCTAATCTACTACCTAAACCGTAACCAGCAAGAGCGTCTACACCATAATAACTTACTGTAGCTGTAACCACACCGACTGTTCCTGCTATTGTTGTACTATTTATCAGCCCTCCAATACCTACTTTCATTATATCAAAAAATGATTTTTTATTAAGTGGATAAGGACAGAGTTTTACAATATTTTGTTTAAACTTAATATAAAAGTACAAATAAAATACCATTATAAAATGTGATACAATCATAGCAATTGCAGGTCCCATTATTCCAAAATTTGGAAACCCAAACCAGCCTAATGTTAAAGCTCCTGCTAAAACTATTTGTAAAAAGCAACCTGAAATTTGAACTATTGCTGGAATAACAAATTCACCAATAGCTCTTAAAACTGCTGAAAAAATATATAATAACCAAGTGAATACAGCACCACCAAAAGCAATTTGTGAAAAGTTAATAGCTCCTTCTAAAACATCATTATCACCTCCCATTGACATAAAAATATACTTTGGAAACAAAACAAAAATAACTGAGTAAATTATAGACATTGAAATACCAATCAAAACCGCATGCCAAATTGCTGAATTAGCACTTTCGATTAAATTTGCTCCCAAAAATCTTGAAATAGAAGATGTACTTGCACCACCAATTGCACCTGCTGACATCATTTGCATTAATGTTATAAATGGAAAAACTAAAGCTAGACTAGCTAATGACACATTTCCTAATTTCGATACAAAATATGCATCAGAAATTACAATTAATACCATTGAAATACCAGTGATAGAATTCGGCAATGAAAGTTTACAGATCATTTTTAGAATTGGTCCATTGAGAATTAAATCAATATTATTTTTCATTAATAATTAACCTTAGAGCAATGTAACGTAGATCAAAACTATTCGGATAAAGAAGGACATTTACCTTCAATTTTGAGTGATTCAAATGCTTTATAGGTGTCTTCAATTCCTTTTCTAACAGAAATTGAAGGATAATCACCTATGTGATTTCTAAGAGGCAAATCATCTAAATCTGGAGGAAAAGGAAAAGATTTATCAACACAACTTATATTTGCTTCTTTACTCAATTCTTTGATTAATGACAATCCATATTCAATAGTTTCACAGCTACCATTTAAATTAAATACATGCGAACCAGTTAAATCCTTATTCACTGACGTTATGAATGCTATCGCTGCCTCGCCTGCATATAGCCAGCTATATTTTCCATTAAATGGAATTTCGTATTTTTTATCCAATGCAGCAGCTTGAATGGCCAAAGTATTTTTTGAACTCATACCTTGATCTCTTGCTAAGCCGTATACAATGTTGGGCCTGATACCTATTGAAGGCACTTGCCAATCTGACCAGTATACGAAAGCTGTGTGTTCATTGGCTAATTTGTATGCTCCATAAAGGGTTTCCTTCCATGGACCATTTGGAGGAAGTCCTAGAGCTGCTACTGAAGATGCATAAACTGTTCTTTTAATATTTGTTTTTCTTGCAATTTCTAAAATATTTATAGTGCCTTCAACATTTACACGAGCACCTAAAGCAGGGTTTTCTGCACAAAAAGGAACTTGAAGACCTGCCAAATGGATGATGGCACTTGGTTTATAACTAGTTATGATTTTACTCAGTTTTTCAAGATGAGTAATATCACAAACCTTCCAATCGATTTTGTTGGTTTCATTTCCAAGAAGAAGTTCCAATCGATTTTTATTATCAGTTAAATCTATAGCTACACAGGGAATATGTGATCTATGGAGAATTGTTAAAACCCAAGCAGCTATACAACCGCCTGCACCCGTAACAACTACAGGGCCATCAAAACTATTATTTTTTATAAGTAAATCATCAGTTAAAAAGTCCAAACTCATTTTAATGCTCTCATAATAATATTTAAATTAAGACTGACATATTGAGGAAAATTAATAAATACAATTTAATAAACTTTTTTTACAAATTTGTTAATATCCAATGCTAACTCTAGAGGTTTTTCCATTGCTGCGAAATGTCCTCCAGATTTATGGGATGACCACATAACAATATTTTGATAATATTGTGAAGCAAGACTTAATGGAGGTGAAAAAATTTCCTTAGGAAACTCACTATATCCCATTGGGGATAATATTGGCTCATCCTTACTAATTGGCCAATCTGACCTGTGTCTGATATAATAAGGCCAAAATGAAGCACCAATACAACCAGTTATCCAATATAAGGTTATGTTAGCTAACATTTTATCTATATTGATTTTAGAAAATAAATCGCCATCATGATCTATCCAAGTATAAAATTTTTCACTTATATATGAACATAATGATACAGGAGAAGCGTTAAGTGCATGAGCAAGAGTAAAAGGTTTAGTCCCTTGTAATTGCTGGTAACCAGATTCAAATTGAAGAAAATTCTTTAATTTTTGATAATATCTTTTTTCTTCATTATTATTTGGCATCTTATCTAACCCTCTTGGCAGAGGTAACAAGTTTAAATGAATACCCTTAACGGATTTCGAATCATTTTTAGACATTATTGAAGCAATAAAAGACCCTAAATCTCCACCTTGTACAAAATAATTTTCATATCCCAAATTTTTCATAAGTGTTAAAAAATGATTAGAAATTTCTACTAGATCCATTGGTTTTTGATCAGTAAAAAAAGAAAATCCTACATTTGGTAAAGAAGGAATCACAATATCAAAAGGCTGACAATCTAGTAAATTATGATCTTTGGGATTTGTTAACAAAGGTATTAAATCAAAGAATTCAAATATCGATCCCGGCCATCCGTGAATAAGCAATAATGGTAAAGCATTTTTTTTTGGTGATTTAATATGTAAAAAATGAGTTTTTATGCCTTCATCAATAAAATAAAATTGATTAAATGAATTTAGTTCTTTTTCGGACTTTTCCCATGAAAATTTATTTTTCCAATAATCTAAAATATAAGCAAGTCTATTATATGTAATACCAGCATTCTTATTAAAATCTGGTGCCCAATCTATAATTCTACTATTAGAAATTTGTAATTTAAGATTTTCTATTACTTTTGGATTTGTAACTGAAACAAATTTTTCCATAATTAATCCAACTCTTATTTTTTAAAAAATATTTATATCATAATTATTGTTTTTAAAAAAAAAAAACCCAAATATATTATGTCTAACAAATTCAAAAAAAAGAATGCAAAAATCTTTCAATAAATTACTTGTTAACTCATTAGTTACTTTAATTACTTTTACTTACTTCACATATCTAAGTAAGGCAGATACTTTTGTTTATTCTGGTGGATGCTTTTGGTGTACTGAAGCAGATACAGAAAAACTTGATGGAGTTTCAGATGTTATAAGTGGTTTCACTGCAGGCACAACAAAGGACCCAAAATATATACCTGGGCAGTGGGGAGATCACCGTGAAGCTGCGCTCGTGAAATATGATCCTAAGAAAATCACATTTAAAGAACTTGTAACTCATGTATTCAAGACTATCGATTATGAAGATGCTGATGGACAATTTTGTGATAGAGGTAGGTCTTACACACCTGCAATTTATTATAAAAATAATGATCAGAAAAAAATTATATTGTCTTTAGCCCCAAAAACTTCAATAGTTCCCGTAGAAAAAGAGAGCAAATTTTACCCTGTAAGAGAAGAGCATCAAAATTACTACAAAAAACAAAGTTATAAATATGAATATTATAGATTTATGTGCAGAAGAGATAAAAGATTAGAACAATTAAATAATTAATTGATTTCATACTTTTGTTAATTCTCTATTGCCTCTTGGATCTACCCAACCAATTAAACCATCTTCCCTTTTATAAATCATATTAAGCCCGCTATGCTTTGAGTTTCTAAACATAAGCGCAGAAGCATTTCCTAATTTCATTTTTTCAAGGGCATCAACAACTGTTAATTCTTCTATCTCTGTATCTAATTCTGCAAAAATAAGTGGCTCTTGACTGTTATTTTCTTTGTTTATGAAAACACCTGATGGAGGTTCATTAATTATTTGAAATTGTGCATCCAACACGTTTGATTTTAGAAAGTTATCGTTATGTTTAGAGTTTTTAATTTTTCTTTTATATCGTCTTAGTTGTTTTGAGAGTTTTTCAAGAGTAGAATCAAATGCTATTTTTGCAGTTTCACCATTTGATTGAGCTGTAAATTCCATTTTTTTTGTAATATGAAGTACTATGATAATATAAAAAATCTTATTTTTTTTTGAGACACTTACAATTGAAGAAACAGCATTTGGAAAGAATTTAGTAACTGCATCAAATAAATTTAACTCTGCATATTTGGTAAAAGATTGACCTACTTTAACTTGCTTACCAAATATTTTAAAGTTCATAAATTCCCTCCTTAATATTATAATTAAATTACAAAATTATTATAGACTATTGTCAATAATTTAATTTTTAAAATATAAAGTAATTTTAAATTGTAATGTGAGTTCGATATGACCTGTTACTTAATAGTTAAATCAGACACAAAGCTTGTTGATAGAGAAAAATTTGACAATTGGTATGAAAAAGAGCACTTAAGCGAAGCAAAAGAAGCATTTATGGCTAAAAGTGCAAAAAGAGGCTGGATGAAAGACTCTAATTTTCATCTTGCCATATATGAATTTAAAAATAGTAAAGATGCTGAAAAAGCAATAAATTCAAAAAAATTAGAGAATCTTATAAAAAAATTTGATCAAAAATGGGAAAATAAAGTTCATAGAACGAGAGAGTTAACAGAATTTATACAAACCATTTAATAATTCTGATTAGATATCTCAATTAAGTTTTTATCTGGGTCTCTGACATATATAGATTTTATTGTGCCATTAGCTCCAGTCTTTATGACTGGGCCATCTTCAATTTTAATATCAAATTTATCAAATATTTTTATCCAGTCATTAACATTTATTTCGCTTAAAAAACAAATATCCATTGTGCCTGGGAGTGGTTTATGCGCGTGCGGTTTAAAAGGCTTTGAAGCTTCATGTAAATTAATTTTTTGTGTACCAAATTTAAGAGATTTTCGTTTTGCATTATCTGTTGTTGATAAAAATTCTTGTAATTCCATCCCTAAAACATTTGAATAAAAATGTATGGATTTGTCTATATCAGCAACTGTTATTACGACGTGATCTATAAAAAGTGACATGATAAATTTCTTTATATTAATTAAAAAGTTAGGTAAGTCTTACAATAATTATCTAAAAAAATTAACTAGAAAGTAAGAAAGTTGTGATTTTAAAAAGAATATTTATTTATGTAATTTTGGTTATTGTTTTATTACCATTAAAATCAATGGCTAGTGATGTACATCTTCCATCAGCAGGATTTGATTGTAGTGATACAAATAATAAGTTTGAGTTTTTATTCGATAGATCGAAAGACATGGACAATCCAAAAGTTTATAGAAGAATGAATGGTAAGTTTGTTTTAATTGGAAACTTATTAGCTGAAAAACAAGGAGCTTATGTAATTTGGGAAGATAAATATTTCTTCACCACAACAGATTTTGCGTGGACCTTTGATAAGGTAACTTCAAAATTGTCATCTGTAGTATTAAGTATTGGAATGGGAACGGACAATTTAGATAAAATACCAAAACCAATGACATGTATGCAAAAGATTTTTTATTACTAATTTTTTAAAACAATTGTTTTGACTTAATTATTTATAAGTAATAATAAATTATTTAGTGGACGCGTAGCTCAGCTGGATAGAGCAACTGCCTTCTAAGCAGTAGGTCAGAGGTTCGAATCCTCTCGCGTTCACCATTTTTTAAATGAGATATGATTGTTCGGATTAGGATTAATTAAGAGTACTGCTTTAGGCTTGACTGGCGGTATATTAATAGGACTTGTCTTTAAAGAAGCTTGTAAACAATTAAAAGATAAAAAAAATCAGAGATTTAACAATTCATCCGTAAATGAAAATGCAAGTGATGATATACAAGAAGATTAATAATATTTAATTATTGGCCGTTTATTTATTCCAATCTCGGTACCAGTTTTTAAATAACGTATATTGACTTTCTGCATAATTTTTCTGACTCTCACTCAACTTATCAGTAGGATTAAAGTGCAAATCGTACGCTTTTTCTCCATTTAAAACCATTAAGTATTTATAATAAAGCACCAGATCTGGTCCCTCATCAAAAGATGATAAAACTGCGAGGGCACTCTCAAGTTCCACAGCTTTTTGTCTTGCATTAGAGTTACCGTTTGCAGCTTTTTCACATAGATCAATTAAATGTAATACTTCTTTTGGAAACGCATTCCCCACTCCAGTTATTGCTCCAACTGCGCCGCAGTTTACGTAGCCATGATATACAGTTGTATCTACCCCAATCATTAAGGATATATCATCATCTTTAGAAGTAATATGTTCTGCTGCATAACTAAGATCATTGGCTCCTCCAAATTCTTTAAAACCCACTAAATTTGGATATTCTTTTCGTAAATCAAAAAATAAATCTGCTCTTGTTGAAAACCCATAATAATGACTATTGTAAATAACTGCAGGAAGTTTAGGAGCTCCACTTAAAATAGACGCAAAATGTGCTCTCTGAGCTGAAAGCGAAGGCCCCCTAGATAAGACTCTTGGAATCACCATGAGACCTAAAGCACCTACTTCTTGGGCATGTACAGCATGACCAGTTGCTTTTTTTGAATTAATTGAACCAGTTCCTACTATTGTAGGAACACCAGCTTTAACCAACCTAGAAACACCCTCTTGTCTTTCTTCGTCAGTTAATAAAGGCCAATCTCCCATTGATCCACAATAAACTACAGCGGACATCCCATAATTGATAAGCTCTTCAGCTTTTTGCACAAGTAAATCAAAGTTTGGAGAGAGGTCTTCGTTGCATGGCGTCATAAGAGCTGGCATACAACCTTTAAAAATATTTTTCAAATTACCCTCCTAGATTAATTTACCCGTTAATTGAATAACCACCATCGACAGGGATAGCAGTGCCCGTGACATAATTAGAAGCATCACTAGATAAAAATACGGCTATCCCTCCCAAATCATCTGGATCTCCCCAACGCCCAGCAGGTGTTCTTTCTTCAACTCTTTTTTGAAGTTCAGGGATATCAACCCTAGCTTGTCGTGTTAAAGTAGTATCTATATATCCTGGTAAAACTGCATTTACTTGGATATTGTCTTTAGCCCAAGTATTTGCAAGACTTTTTGTTAATTGTACTACACCCCCTTTACTTGCAGAATATGCACTTCCCAGAGGTGCACCAAATAAAGAATGCATTGAACCTATGTTAATAATTTTTCCACTGTTAATACTCTTAAAATGTTTAAAAGCAGCTTTAGAACAAGTAAATGTACTTATCAAGTTTGTATCTATTATTGATGTCCATTCCTTTAATTCATATTCCTCAGGTCGTTTTCTAATATTAGTACCAGCATTATTAATTAAAATATTAAGTTTTCCGTATGTTTGAACTACATCTTCGATAAGTTGATTACATGAGTTCTCGTTCACTACATCTACTATTAGGGATTTGCATTTAACATTCAAAGAATTCAACTCTTCAATTGATTTCTTGTTTTTGTCTTCATTTCTTCCTGCTATAACAACAGTTGCACCAGCCTCTCCAATTGCTTTTGCCATCGCAAAACCTATACCACCATTACCTCCTGTAATTAATGCAACCTTATCAGTTAGATTAAATAATTTCATATTGCACTCCTTTATGATCTACCAATTTTCTTGAGATGTTCTTACATCTAATTCAAATGTCCATGCATCTTTACTCTGATTATAGAGAAACATATAAGCATCTGTTACATTCTCTATGTTAATAAGTTTGCCTTCCTTAACTCTTTCAT
>ENA-OSEY01001877-OSEY01001877.1-marine-metagenome-genome-assembly--contig:-NODE-1877-length-14011-cov-8.849290_pt1 | contig 14011 bp, 20 predicted proteins | sample MGYA00248465_ERZ534230 | MGnify/ENA primary metagenome ERZ534230 (study PRJEB26409, sample SAMN06344110) | marine metagenome | isolation source: Sea water from surface | place: Atlantic Ocean:Southern...
AAACAAAATTAATTTATAATTATTTTATCAAATATATTCATGAAAAATATCCTAATTTTTGGAATGATTATGCTATCTATCGTCTATATGTAAATGTATTCGCACCTAAAGAGCAAGCATATTTTCATACAGACTCAGTAAACAATTCAGATCAATGGACATTTATATACTATCCTAAACATCCACATGAGTATGAAATAAATCAGGGTGGATGGACAGAGTTTTCATTAGATGATAAAATTATTGGTGTCCCACCATACTATAATAGTTTGGTTAGATTTACTTCTAGTGTATTGCATAGGGCAACACCATTTAGAGATCATCATAGGTTCAGCATTGCAATTAAATGTATGAACAAGAAAGAATTGAACTCTAAATAGAGTTACTATGAATTTTTTCGATTCACTCAACGAATTTCTAGAAGACGATCCTTCAGAAGAAAAATCTGTAAATGATCTCTGGGAAGATATGGAGAAGTTAAATACTCTCTATGAAGAAATGATGTGGCCAGTAGATGCTCCTCTTAAAATGAGAGCAGACTTTGAAAACAATAGAATTATTATTGAACTTGATGAAGATTCCTAAGTTTTTTGATCAGAATGACTTCTTAATGAATGATGAATGGAAGGTAACTATCTTACCTCTATTTGGAAGTCATATAGTATTTGTAGATGACATTTATAAAAGACCAGAGAGAGTACATGAGTGGTTAAATGAAGCACCTATAGTCTCTTTAAAACCACCTACTAAAGATGGTATCAATGGTAAAGAGTTTATGGACGGTCAAAAGTATGGTGACTTTAGATTTGATCCAACCAGAACGATCTTGTTTAAACATATCTGTGACTTCTTTAAGATACCTGCTTCAACACCTCCTTATGGTACTAACCCTATTTCAGTTTTTAATCAGTTTAGATTGATAGATCCGTTTGATCATGAACCATATAACTGGTCACCTCATGTAGATAATAAATTGAATGTCTGCATCTATCTAAACCCAGATGAGAACTATACACCTGGTACAAGTTTCTATGATGCAACAGAACTAGGGTCAGAGATGCTACACAAAGATACTGAGCATGTCATACCTTGGAAAGATGAAAAATATTTTAAAGAAAAACTTTGTATCTTATCAAAATTTAATTCATTAGTTGCATTTCCTGGTCAATGGCCACATGGTCAGACAATCATTGACAATAGGTGGCAACACAAAACAAGATTTACTGAGGTAACTTTTTTCTAATATTAATAAATATTACAGATGTCAGGATACCTTGACATATACATAGAAATATTATACAATTATTAGACCTCCTACCTCAGAACCAATGATCAATTTAGATGCCAGATACCATGAGTCTCTCATAAGAGATGATAAGAATTTTAGGTTTGATGGTGTTGACGAAAAAGTCAAGGCATATGGTTACACTGATGATGGTAAGGAAATAGATGGTTACTATGTGACTACAGAAAACTATACCTTCTACTTCTGCACGAAGGGAGTATTCAAACACAAAGAATTGCTGAACAAAGAGTAATATGCTATAATGTAAGAGCTGTAAAAAATATATGAAAGCTCTTATTACTGGAATAACAGGACAGGATGGTTCTTATTTGGCAGAACTCCTGCTAGAGAAAGGATATGAAGTGCATGGTATTGTCCGTAGATCTTCTATGATTAACACCCATAGAATAGATCATATATACTCTCGTATCCATCTTCATTATGGAGATCTAACTGACTCTGGTAACATAATTAGTTTGGTTCAAAAGATCAAACCAACAGAGGTTTATAACCTTGCTGCTATGAGTCATGTAAAGGTATCTTTTGAAATGCCTGAGTATACAGGTGAGGTAGATGCTCTAGGAACTCTTCGTCTGTTAGATGCAATTCGTTTACTAGATCATGAGTGCAGATACTATCAAGCATCTACATCAGAGTTATACGGATTGGTACAAGAGGTTCCTCAAACAGAGACAACTCCATTCTATCCTCGTAGTCCTTACGGTGTAGCAAAACTCTATGCTTACTGGATTACGAGAAACTATCGTGAGGCATATGGTATCCATGCTAGTAATGGTATACTATTCAATCATGAGTCCCAGAGAAGAGGTGAAACATTTGTAACTCGTAAGATTACAATGGGTCTATCTCGCATCTCAACAGGTATGCAACAAGAGTTAGTCTTGGGTAACCTAGATGCTAAGAGAGACTGGGGACATGCTAAGGACTATGTTCGTGGCATGTGGATGATTACACAACATGAAAAGGCAGATGACTTTGTACTAGCAACTGGTAAGATGTATAGTGTAAGAGAATTTGTAGAGTATGCTGCAGAGTATTTTGGTTTCAGCATACAATGGAGAGGAGAAGGCTTGAAAGAAACAGGATATTGTCCTACAATGGGAAGAGATATCATTCGAGTCAGTGAAAAGTATTACAGACCCACAGAAGTAGAACAACTTCTAGGTGATGCTACTAAGGCAAAAGAAGTCTTAGGTTGGGAACCAGAGTTATCTTTTAAAGATCTCGTTGAAGACATGTGTATTTACGGACAATGAAATTATTTCACAAAATAACCAAGTGTAGAGTCTGTGGCAATGAACATTATAATGTTGTCCTAGACCTCGGTGATCAATATTTGTCAGGAGTATTTCCTAAAGAGATTGATCCTGAGATGTACAAAGGTCCTCTGACTCTTGTTAAGTGTGACGAATCTAAAGGTGGTTGTGGTCATGTACAACTAGAACATACCTTTGACCTCCCTACAATGTACGGAGAAGAGTATGGTTATCGTTCTGGATTGAATGGTAGCATGGTCAAACACCTTAAAGGAAAAGCAGAAAAGATTATAAAGGATATCAAACTAGACTCAGGTGACATTGTATGTGACATCGCAGGAAACGATGGAACATTTTTAGGATTCTTTCCACAAGATTGTCAACTAATAAGTATTGATCCCACATCAAAAAAATTCAAAGATTATTTTCCAGAAAATGTACATTACATCGCAGACTTCTTCTCATCAAAAATATTTAATGAAAGATTTGGAAAACAAAAAGCAAAAGTTATTACTTCCTTCTCGATGTTCTACGACCTCGAAGATCCATGTGAGTTTGCTAGAGAAGTAAGGGAGTGTCTTGACAGTGAAGGCATCTGGGTATTAGAACAGAGTTATATGCCAGAGATGTTAAGGGTTAACTCCTTTGATACTGTATGTCATGAGCATCTATCATACTATGGTATGAGACAACTCAAATACATCATGGATAAGGCAGGATTTAAGATTGTTGATTTTGAATTTAATGATGTAAATGGTGGTAGTATATCTGTTGTAGTTGCAAAGAGTAATAGTAAGAGAAAAGAATGCACTACAAAACTAACTGCACTTATTGCTAGTGAGTTAGATCAAAAATTAGATACTAATGAACCTTGGACAGACTTTGCTATTAGATTAGTACAGAACAGAGAACAGTTCTGGAAGATGCTAAACTTCTACAAAGAAAACAAAGCAACAGTATGTGCTCTAGGAGCTAGTACAAAGGGTAATGTAACCCTACAGACATGGGAAGTAACTCCAAATGATATAACAGTCATAGGAGATGTAAACCCAGACAAAGATGGTTCTTATACACCAGGTACTTGGATTCCTATTGCTACAGAAGACAAGGTAATGGAACAAGAGTATGACTTATACATCGTTTTACCTTGGCATTTTAAACAGTTCTTTGTAAAACATCCTAAGTTCAAAGGTAAGAGGTTACTATTTCCGTTACCTCAACCAGAAGTTGTCATACCATGAGGATTAGAACAATGCAAAAAGACTCCAAGATTTTTGTTGCAGGACATAAGGGGTTAGTTGGTTCTGCAATTGTTCGTAGATTAAAAGAAGACGGTTACACAAAAGTTATCACTAAAGATAGAAGTGAGTGTGACCTAACAAAATCAGATGATGTTAGAAAATTATTTGAAGATAACAGAATAGATTTTGTTTTTGATGCTGCTGCTAGAGTAGGTGGTATTCATGCTAATGATACTTACTCAGCAGAGTTCATCTATCAGAACACAATGATTCAAACTAACCTGATTCATTGGGCATACAAATACTTTGTCAAGAAGTTTGTCTTCCTTGGTAGTGTTTGCATCTATCCTAAGTATGCTGAGACTCCTGTTAAGGAAGAGTCTATACTAACAGGTGAACTAGAACCTACTAATGAAGCATATGCTATTGCTAAGATACATGGCATAGAAATGCTGAAGATGTATAACAAACAGTATGGATTCAAAGGTGTATCATTGATGCCATGTAATCTGTACGGTCCTAATGATAACTTTCATCCTGAGAATGGTCATGTCATTCCTGCATTGATGACTAAATTTAATAATGCTACAACAGATTCTGTAACCTGTTGGGGTGATGGAACTCCTACCAGAGAGTTTATGTATGTTGATGACCTTGCTGATGCCTGTCTGTTTGCTATAGAGAACTACAGTAATGCAGAACTTATAAATGTAGGGTCAGGACAAGACATATCTATATTTCATCTAGCACATAAGATTGCTGCTCTTACTGGTTATCAAGGTAAGATAGAATGGGATACTAGTCGTCCTAATGGTACACCAAAAAGACCACTAGATTATAGTAAGATTACAGAGAAAGGTTGGAAACCAAAGTATAATATTGATAAAGGTTTAGAGGAGGCATATCTATGGTTCCAACAGGCAACACACTTGCAAACTAGATGATTGGTATAAATGCAGTAGGTAAAAAAGGTGAGCGTCTAGCAAACCAAATGTTTCAGTATGCTGCTGTAAAAGGTATAGCAAAAAACAGAGGGTATTCTTATGTTGTACCACCATCAAAGTTTACAAGTAATGCAGATCAATGGCAAGAGCATCAACTGTTCATGCCATTTAAGTTAGAGACATTTAATCCTCTACAAATACAATGGTTAGATTTAAAAAGACCAGAGTTAAGAGAGAGGCATTTTCATTTTGATGAGGACTTGTTTAACAATTGCCCAGACTGGGTATCACTACATGGATTCTATCAAAGTGAGAAGTATTTTTTAAATGTTAGAGATGAATTATTAAAAGATTTTTCATTCATAGATGACATAGAAAATCCCTGCACAGAAATGATGGAGGGTCTAAATAAACCTATCGCTTTACATGTAAGACGAACTGACTATGCTCAGTATGGGCATCATCCGATTGTTGGTTTAGATTACTATGAGAAAGCACTGTCCTACTTTGATAAGGACAGAGAAGTGGTTGTTCTATCAGATGATCCTACATGGTGTATGGAACAATCCCTATTTGCAGATGATAGGTTTATGATTTCTGAGTCAAGAAATCAATACATTGATCTATGTTTAATGACTAAGTGTTCTGATTTTATCATAGCAAATAGTTCTTTTAGTTGGTGGGGAGCATGGCTTTCAACATCGTCAGAAAAACAAGTAATAGCACCGATGAAGTGGTTCGGTCCTCCATTGGATGCACAACACAATACCAAAGATCTTTATTGCGAAGGTTGGATGAAACTATGACAAATGTGGCAGTAATATTCATAGGTACTAACAAGTATCTTGACTTTCTTCCAAAGTATTATGACAGTTGCGAAGAGCATTTTATGCCTGATGCAAATAAACAATACTTCGTATTTACAGATGGTAATTTAGAGGGTAACATACCCGACAACATTTCATATTATAATATAGAACACAAACCATGGCCAGCAATAACTCTGGAAAGGTTTCACACTATACTTGAGGCCGAAAAAGAATTAAAAAAATATGACTGGATGGTATTCTTAGATGCCGACATGATGGTACGCAAGAAAATATTTTCTTATGAGATATTAAATCCTGAGAAAGAATACCTTGCTGTACATCATCCATGTCATTATAGTGATTACACAGGTACATTTGAAACTAATCCTAAGTCAGAAGCATATGTAAAAGAACCGACACCTAAAAATTATTATCAAGGGTGTCTCTGGGGAGGACAGATTAAGAATGTCATACCTATGATGAAGACATTGAAAGAAAGAGTTGACAAGGATTATGAGAATGATATAATAGCAGTGTGGCATGATGAAAGTCAGATCAATAAGTTCTTTTTAGAGAATGAAGATAAGGTCAATGCATTGCCTCCTGACTATGCATATCCAGAGTGTTTCCCGCATTATACATATGATAGAAAGATTATTCATCTTGCAAAAGATAATTCTACATTACAAACATGAGTGACCCGAATGCTTGGCAATTGCCTACCTTTTATACAGCAGATAAAAAGGAACAACTTCGTTATCAATTTAAGAATGTTGACTTAGTAAATCACCAAAACTTTTCACAGTGTTATCAGGATATGTTTGTCCTGTCTATGCTAGATGGTAAACCATATGGAACATTCTGTGAGATAGGTGCAGGACATCCTGTTATATCTAACAACACTGCTTTACTAGAGTCTAGGTTTGCATGGAATGGTATTGGATTTGAGATCAAAGAACATGAGGCAGATCTTTACAACGAGCATCGTAAAGCACCCATAGCTCTAGGAGATGCAACCACTGCTGACTTTGATGTATTATTTGAGGAGGTAAAATTAGGACCTACCTTTGACTATCTACAGGTAGATTGCGAACCTTCTAGGGTAACTTTTGATTCAATGTTAAAGATTAACTTAGACAAGTATAAGTTTGCTGTAATAACATTTGAACATGACAAATATAATGATGGTGACTCTGTACAAAATGAGTCAAGACAGTATTTACAGGACAGAGGATATATTTTAATTGTTGATGACATTTCTGTAGATGATCAGCATCCATTTGAAGACTGGTGGGCACACCCTGATCTGGTAGATGGTAATATCATTGCTGCTATGAAATGTGTTACAGGAAAAACTAAAAAAGCAGAAGATTATATGTTGGGGAAGGTATGAAAATAATATTATGGGGGTATCCATTACACACAGATACCTATTCTTACATCTACGAAGCATTTAAGAAAGCATTTGAACATCAAGGGTATGAAGTTCATTGGTTTACTGATGAAGCACACCCACATGATTTTGATTATGATAATTGTTTATTCTTTTGCGAAGGATACAGAGATAAAAAAATACCCTTAAGAAAGACTAGTACATATGTATGCCATGTCTGTGTAAATCCAGAGAAGTATCTTGGTAATGTCAAGAAGTTAATTGACATGAGATATCATGTTGATTATATGACAGATGTTAACTACACATATAAGGTAGATTATGATAACTGTGAGGAGTTAGAGTCAGGTGTATTGTATGATAAAAACTCATCTGATTATGATATAATATACATGGCATGGGCAGCAAACTTATTGCCAGAGGAGATAGATCTTAACTGGGCAACCAGAAAAAGACATCCAGAGTACCATATGATAGGTAGTATCTCTGAGAGCGGTCCTTTCGCTAACGGTCCTGTCGTACAACAATGGATGCAGGAATGTCGTTATGCAAACATACAATGTTACTATAGCGATCCTTGGAATACACCACTCCCTGATGATCAATATAGAGAATACATGCAGAGATCTGTCATGCAACCTGACCTCAGAAATGAGACACATAAAGCATGGGGTGTAAAGAGTTGCCGAATATTCAAGGCAATTAGTTACGGTCATCTAGGCATGACAAACTCACCTAAACTTGCTAAGTTTATTGATGACACAGTTGTCTGCGAAGAGAACATTAAGGATCTATTTTTAAAAGGATTCCAAAAACATGACAATGTAGAATTGATTCAACATCAAATGAAAATTGTCAAAGAAAAACACACCTTTATGAATAGATCTAAAGGTATTTTAAAACTGGTTTAGTTATGTACAACCCACTCAATTTTAATATCAATCCTAAGTTCAAACACTTTGAATTTTCTAGGGATCATTTACCTACTGTTGTTGTTGACAGTCTAGAGGAATGGAAACCTCTCAAAGTAGCAGAGGTAGGTGTAGAGTATGGAGGATACTTAGACATATATTATCCTCAGATGAAAGATTTTGTTGATAAGTTTTATCTTGTTGACAAGTGGCAGACAGAAGGTAATGATGCACACTTCACAAAGTTTGAAGATCGTGTAGAACAGGGTCATGCTAGAGTCAAAGAACTTTATGGTAACAATCCACAGATAGAAATGTGTAAGGGTTCATCAGTAGAGTGGGCAGCAAAGTTTGAGGATGGATTCTTTGACTATGTTTACCTAGATGCAGACCATACTAAAGAGGCAGTGTTAGAAGATCTTAATGCATGGTATCCAAAAGTAAAATACGGTGGTATAATAGCAGGACATGATACTTATTGTGATCCTGATAATGTAACTGCAGATTACTTTGATGTTGAAGGTGCTCTAGAGGAGTTCTTTGATAAGGAAGTATGGGAAGGCATTCATCTTACTAATGAGTACGCATATAAATCTTGGGTGTATATTAAAGCTGATCAATGAACAAAGTGACTTTTGGATTCATCGTTGGTGGTGATGACATTTATTATAAAAATCTTATGAGAGCATGTGAGTCACTTGAAAGAGTGAAGCAACCGCATGAGATTCTTATAATAGATATGGATAATAGATTGAATATTGATGATCCTAATGTCAAGATAGTTAATGCTGAAGCAGAGAAGGTAGAGAATGAAGACGATAGAAATTATTTCCAACCACATATATGGAAGAAAAGATATGAACTGTATAAGCATTTAGAAACTGATTACTGTTTCTATATGGATACAGATACAGTAGTAATAAATGATAGAACAGATGAGTTAATAGAACAGGCAGAAGATAAGTTCCTTTGTACACAACATTGGTGGGTTCCAACATTACATAACTTCCTTGTTAGTAATCAAAAAATTAGTAGAGTAAATCTAGGTAATTATATTCCAGAAGATACATCATCATATGTTTATGCTGCATCAGGTGCATTTTTATTTCAAAAAGAAAAGCATGATGGTTTGTTTGAGAAATACAATGAGATCTTTACAGATATATTTTCTGATGGTGGACTACATCATGGTGTAACTGATGAATTAATTTTATGTTTTGCATTAAATTTATGGAAAAATTTTAAATTTACTAATGGTGCATTCAATCATTGTGCTGCTAAAAATTATATGCCTATGGAACAGAGAGATGGCATCTGGTATGGATCTAATCCTTATGAAACTGAGATGGAAAAAATATTTTTATTTCATAGTGCATGTCAAAATGTACACACTCTAGATCAGTATGATACTGATGTAGAAGAATTAAAAAAAGTAATGTATTGGGAGGACTATCAATGAAGATTGCACTCATAGGACCTGGCATTATGAAGATCCCACCAGATAGGTGGGGTGCTGTAGAGATGATGATATGGGACTATGCCATCATACTAAAAGACTTAGGACATCGAGTACAGATTATCAACACACCTGACAAAGATGTAATTAAATTTGAGGTAGAGTATGGTAAGTTTGATGTTGTACATCTACACTATGATGTGTTCGCAGATATCTTAGAAGATCTTGCACCACATTGTAAATTATTAATTGCATCAACTCACTATCCATATATCAATACACCTGCTATGTGGGGTAGAGATAATTATGGTGAGCACTTCCAACATCTAAGAGAGAATAAAAATTTCCATCTCTTCTTATCAAGTCAAAAAGATATCAATACTTATACAGAATTTGGTGCTAATGCTGATAACATATGGTTAAGTAAACTAGGTGTTAGATGTAATCCATATGAGTTCAATCAGTATCCTACTTATGATAGAACAATATGTTTCTCTCAAGTATGTGATAGAAAGAGACAGTATATACTAGAGGATCTAGATGGGATTGATATCTTTGGTCGTAGAGAGGCAGGTAAGTTTAGAGGTAAACACTATCAAGGAGAAATGGAGAGAGAAGTTTTAAATAAAAATATAACAAATTATTCTAATTTTATTTTACTAAGTGAGGTAGAGAATACAACTCCATTAGTTGTTAAGGAAGCTTTAATATGTGGACTAGGTGTGGTAGTATCAGAGGCAGTTGCTCCTGAGTTAGATCTTAACAGAACATTCATAGATGTAATACCAGAGAAACATATTGATGATCTAGAGTATATTCAAAGTGTTGTGAATACAAACAAAAGATTATCTAGACAGATCAGAAGAGAGATCAGAAAATATGGTATAGATACATTTGGGTTAGAAAATATTCTTGCCTGTGAATACATACCTAAGTTGAAGTCACTGCTATGAAAATAAGTATTATAGGACCTGCTACACAAATACCACCTGTCGGATGGGGTGCAGTTGAAAGTTTGATCTGGGACTACAGTGTCAACTTAAAGAAAGAAGGACATGATGTAGATATTATTAACATCGCTAATCCAAAAGAGATTATAAAAAGAATTAATGAATTTAGTCCAGACTTTGTACACATACAATATGATGATTGGATAGTATTATATCCTTACATACAATATCCATGTGCATGTACAACACACTTTGCTTACATAGAAAGACCAGACATGATGAATGGTTATGGTCAAATCTTCAGTGCATTCCAGACACATAAACCAAATGTATTTTGTTTATCAGAAGGCATCAAAAGAATCTATAATTTGATTGGAGGTATACCAGATGAAAAATTATATACTATACCTAATGGTGTTGACTTAGATCTATTCCGTACCACAGATAAACCAGAGTTTCCTGATCGTAGTATCTACTTAGCAAAAATAGATTACAGAAAAAGACAACATAAGTTTCAGTCAATAGATAGTCTTTTCTTTGCAGGTAATATAGCAGACAAAAGATTTAATCAGAATCATAATTATCTTGGAGAGTGGACTAAGGAATATCTACATGACTACCTAACAGACTACGGTAATCTAGTTCTACTATCAGATGGTGAAGCACACTCTCTGGTAATCATGGAAGCATTTGCAGCAGGTCTAGGTGTTGTTATCAGTGAATTTGCTAAAGCAAATTTAGATTTAGATAAAGATTTTATTACTTTGATTCCAGAAGATAAGATTGACGATATTCAATATGTAGAGTATGCTATAAAAGAGAACAGAGAATACTCTGTTGCACACAGAGATGAGATCTTAGAGTATGCTCAGAACTTCTGTTGGAAGAATGTTATAAAGAAACATTACCTACCCAATGTTCAAAAATTAATTTCTAATTATAATGACTAGTTTTATATTGGACAAAAATAAGTCTGCACAAAAACTAAAAGGACTACCACACATCTATTGGATCAATCTTGATGACAAAACAGATCGTGCTGATTATATGAAAGAACAGTTTTCATATTGGGAGATAGAAAATCATACTAGGATCTCTGCATGCGATGGAAGAGAAGATGATTTAAGTGATATCATTACTGGTAAGTATCCTAACAATATGTCATCAGGTGAGATAGGTTGCACAACATCTCATCTAAAAGCAATGAAGTTATTCTTAGAGAGTGATCAAGATATTGCTATCATGATGGAAGATGATTGTGACTTATCAGTAGTAAGACACTGGCCATTTACTTGGAAAGATTTTATTGCTAACGCACCACATGGTTGGGATGTATTACAACTAGCAGTTATTAATCCTGCTAGTATCACAGCACAGATTCATCGTAGATTTATTAATGATTTTTCTACAGCATGTTATGTAATCAATAGAAGGTATGCACAAAAACTTGTGGACTTCCATGTTAGAGGAGACAAATATAAAATAGATCAGAAGGTTCTTCCTCGTGCAGTAGCAGATGATTTAATATACAATACTGGTTTGACTTATACAATACCAATCTTTATGTACAAGATAGCATTAGGTTCTGACATACATGATATCCATGTGGATGTTTATCATAAGAATTGTCACGATTCTTTGTGGGAGTTCTGGAGAAATCAAGTTCCTTTGATAGAGAACCCTAAACAACTCTTAGAACTGAATCCATACATCGGAACATTGCCACCAGGTTTTGAAGGAAAGTGATGGTTGACACATAATTCAAATCATGTTATGATAAATACTACAACTGGCACATGTGACAGTTACACGAAGGACTCGAAAGATCGTAACCCTGCGTAGACCAAAGACACCCATGTCGGGGTAGTCTAACATCCGCAGGAATACTATATCTTGCGAGACACTAAAAACAACAATGATTAAATCAACAATAGCTGCTTTAGCAGCAACACCTCTTCTATTCTCTGGAGCCGCTTTTGCTGGTCCTTATGTTAATGTAGAAGCAAGTGGTTCATATCCAGATGGAGCATACTCATCAGGTACATGGGAATTCCAACTTGGATACGAAGGTCAAACACCTAATGGAATCGACTGGTATGTATCAGGTGGTCCTACAGTAACTCACACAGAGACTGCTGATGAGTTCGGTGACACTGAACTAATCGGTTACATCGGTGGTGGAAAAGCAATCAACGATAAGGTTGGAGTATACGGAGAGATCTCTGCTGCTACTAATGTTGATGATGTAGACTGGGCTGGAAAAGCAGGTGTAAAATACACATTCTAAATAAGATTGAGACTCCTTTCGTGCAGTCTCTACAATCGGAACTTACCAGAGGGTGCTTGACACCCTCTTTTTTTATGGTAAAATATATGCAGGGAAACAGAACAGGTAGCATGGCATCCTTCGGGTATCAGTCCACATAGGAACTGCGTAAGTCCTAGTTTTTGTTTCTCGCACCCAATTTGCAAGAAGAATTACCTATATATTGTTAGCATATGAATATAAAAATGGATCAAGATGAAGCAATGTTTGGTATCGGTGTTGGAACTACTGACTCCATGTATACTGTAGACTTATCTAACGCTCCTAAAACCAAACCCAAAACAAACTGGACTAAGATAGGTGCGATAACTTTAGGTGCACTAGTTGGTCTATCTCATATTGGTATGATAGGAATGATCTCAAGGAAGTCAGAGTTCCCTGTAGTCAATGTACCAGTAGGTCCTTACACATCTTACATGGTAGAGGCAGATAAAGAAGGATATAGAATTAGTTACAAAGCAAATGACCCTAAAGTAATGCGTGTGGAAAGGGATCTTAAAGAGAAAGGTGGGTTTCTTGGGTTGGCTAACGAGAACACTAGGACATACGAAGAGTACACGATGGATGGGTCTAAACATTTACAGTATCAAAGACAAAGAGATCAAATCTCAGAAAGTGGAAAGTCTGAAGCATGCATCGAAGCAATCGGATCAGGAAAAGGAACAGGTAGAATGGTTGGGGCTAGTGTTGGTGCTGCTGTTGCTCCTGCCTTTACTAATATTCCCTTTGTTGGGTGGGTTATTGCAGGTGCTGCTACGATGATGGGTATGGATCAGGGAGCAGAGATTGGTGGCAATATGGTAGAAGATTTAAACAAGAATTGTTAGTGAGTCCAAACTTAAGTAATTTTACTTAGTTGACAGAATTTAATATTTCCTATATAATATTGTTACAGTTCTTAACAAAACTTAAAATGACAGTTACAACAGAATCAGGTGGAAGACAAAATGCTTTCCCTAACGAGACTCGTCCTTACATCGACGAAAGCATCTCCTATGAATCTTATGCAAAAAATGCAGAGAAGATTAATGGAAGATGGGCAATGCTAGGATTAGTTGCAGGTGTAACTTCATATATTTGTACAGGAAACTTCTTCTTCTTTGGACTCGCAGGATTCTAAAGATGAAAATCACCACCCAATTCACCACACCCAAAGAGGACAAACTCATGACACCAGAAGCAGAAAGATTTAACGGATGGGCAGCAATGCTTGGTTTCGTAGCAGCTGTAGGAGCATATGCTACAACAGGAAATATCATACCAGGTATCTTCTAATGTATCCATCAAACAAGAAAGAGATAGAAGCACAGAAAGTAGTTGCTGAGAAACTTAACGGTAGACTAGCAATGCTTGGCATCATCGCAGGATTAGGTGCTTACTTAACAACAGGTCAAATCATACCAGGTTTCGTATAATGAA
>ENA-OSEY01001878-OSEY01001878.1-marine-metagenome-genome-assembly--contig:-NODE-1878-length-14003-cov-5.108071_pt1 | contig 14003 bp, 19 predicted proteins | sample MGYA00248465_ERZ534230 | MGnify/ENA primary metagenome ERZ534230 (study PRJEB26409, sample SAMN06344110) | marine metagenome | isolation source: Sea water from surface | place: Atlantic Ocean:Southern...
AAAAAAAACATGAAAAACATTTATTATCTGTCATTGATGATGTTTTTTATTTTGTTGAAAATGAAGTAAAAGAAAATTTTACTTCTTCATCAAGGCAAATAACTACATCTTTATATTACTTAAGCTCAGCTATTTTCCTTATTGAAGAGGGAAACTATTGTGAAGATTTAGCCTATAGATCTAAAATTAGTGAGTTAATTATTAAATATAAAATTGATAAAAATAGTCCTATCACAAGGGATGATATCGATTATGATCTCATAAATAATTTAATTTAAATAAATTAAATTTTTATAGCTTTTTGCAATGCAGGCCTAGACAATAAACGATCAATATAATTTTCTACATTAGTCAAATCTGAAATGTCTGCACCTACTCTTTTTGCTCCTATACATGCGTGTCCTGTCATTATGTCAGCTCCAGAAAATGTACCAGTTAAAAAGTCTTTACTTTCTAAGTTATTATTTACGTTTAATAGTGCAACATTTAAAAGTTTAAAAGCTCTTGCAACGTTAACTTCGTTCTTTCGTTCAGGAGGTAGTAAGATAGTCTCTACAACAATTGTATTAACTTGTGGCATAATTGAGCCTTCAGCATAATGAAGCCATTGTAGATAATAAGGAAAGGTTGGGTCTGTTTTGTCAGGACAAAATTTTCCTTTATCATATTTAGATAGTAGGTATTCCACAATTGCACCAGACTCATAAATTTTGATACTCTCATCTTCCAGTACAGGAACTCTTCCCATAGGATGTAATTTATAATATTCTGGAGTTCTTAGAGCTTTATCGCCTACTGAATATTTTTCTATTTCATAGTCCATACCTAATTCTTCAAGAAGCCAGGCTATTCTAACCGCGCGTGAGTTAGGGGCAAAATACAATTTCATTTAAACCTCCTTCAAAAAAGATTAGTTATTTAATTTTATCAATAAGCTTGTTAAGTTTTCAATAATAAAATTATAAGAAATTATTCAAAAAATGTAGAGAGAAAATATGAATTTAGAAAACATCCTTATTACAGGTTCATCTGGTTTAGTTGGTGCTCCCTTAGTTACAAAACTTTTAAACAAGAGTAATCTAATTGTTGGTATTGACCCAGTTATTAACTCAGAATGTAACGAAAACTATAAGCATATTTCAATTCCTTTAAATAGTGTTGAGGATGTTACAAATTTATTAGAAAAGTACGATATAACAAAAATTATTCATACAGGTGGAATTTCTGGTCCAATGTTGGCAAATGAAAATCCAAATATAATCATCGAAAATAATATTTTTTTTACTATGTATTTAATTGAAGCCGCTAGAATTTGTAAAAAAATTAATAGATTTATCTTCTGCTCTTCTATTTCAGCATATGGGGAGCTTGCAGAAAGTGACACTACAGAAGATTATAGATTTGCTCCAGAAAATCTATATGGGGCAACAAAGGCTTCATGTGATTTATTATTAAAGAAGTATTATGAAAATTATAAATTAGATATAATATCTCTAAGGTTATCGACTATCTATGGACATCGAAGATCAACAAGCTGTTTTATTAATGATATTATAAATTCAGGAATTAAAAATAACCAAATTACATTACCATTTAAAAGAAATTTTTGTTGGCCGTATGTTTATGTAGACGATGTAGTCTCATGTATAGAAAAATGTTTATTTCATCAAAAAGAACATTTTTATGATTATAATGTTTCTGGACCCGATTTTCCCACATATCACAAGATAGTTAATGAAGTCAGTCAACACATAGGAAATTTGCAAGTGAACTTTTTAAATCATAACTCTGTGAGTGAAAGGAAACTTTTTAGTCTACAAAAAATCAAGAATGATATTCTGTGGGAACCTAAATATTCAATAGAAAGAGGGATTAAAGATTATATTGATAATATAGCTTAAAAATTACCTTTTACCTTAGGGTAAATTTATTGTAGTTTTCTTATATCCTTTAATATTATTAGGAGATTTTTATGGAAGGATTATGTTGCGGTCCAGGGTATGCAAGTCCTTCTGAAGCAATTAGAGCACCAAGTGAAAAATTACTTTACACTATAGCTATTTATACTGGCACTGGTATTCAAAAACCCGATTACTTAGCAACAATTGATGTTGACCCAAAAAGTGAAAGTTATTCAAAAGTAATACATAGACTGGAAATGCCAGGAATAGGAGATGAACTACATCATATGGGTTGGAATGCATGTTCATCTTGTCATGATGATAAAAGTATGAGTAGAAGATATCTTCTTGTTCCAGGTGTTAGATCAAATAATATTTATGTTGTTGATACAGCAACAAATCCAAAAGCACCTAGAATACACAAAATTATCCAAGGGACCGAAATTAAAACTAAAACTAATTTATCAGGACCTCACACTGTTCATTGCTTAGGATCAGAGATAATTATTTCTTTCCTTGGAGACGCTAAAGGTGAAGCTCCAGGAGGTTACTTACATCTTAACAAAGACTTTGAAATTTTAGGGCGTTGGGAAAACTCGATGGGTGATATTCCTTTTAGTTATGATTTTTGGTATCAACCACGTCACAATGTAATGGTTAGCTCAGAATGGGCTGCACCAAACACTTTTATGCCAGGCTTTGATCTTGAAGAAGTTGGCCATCTTAAATATGGAAGACGTTTACATATTTGGGATTTTGAGAAGAAAAGACCAATTCAAACGATGTATTTAGGAGAAGATGGACTTATTCCTTTAGAAGTAAAGTTTTTACACAATCCAAATAGTAGCCATGGGTTTTGTGGTGCAGCCTTAAGTGCAAACGTAATACATTTTTGGAAAACCAAAAATGGTAGCTGGGAATGGGAAAAGATAATAGATATTGATAATGAACCTCATCCAGATTGGCCTATTCCTATTCCAGGAGTTATGTCAGCTCTTTTAGTTTCTATGGATGATAAATACCTTTACATAAATAATTGGCTTCACGGTGATATGCGACAATATAATATTACTGACCCACACAATCCAGTTTTAACAGGTCAAGTTTGGATGGGTGGTCTTCTTGGCAAAGCTCCAATAGTAAATGGTGTCAAAATTGCTGGAGGTCCACAGATGTACCAATTATCTTTAGATGGGAAACGTATGTATGTAACTACATCACTTTTTTCAACTTGGGATAATCAATTTTATCCAGAAATTAGAACCAATGGTGGCGTAATGCTAATGATCAACTGCGATGTGAAAAATGGTGGTATGAAAATTAATGAAGATTTTGTTGTAAACTTTGGCAATGAACCTAATGGCCCAAGTCGTTGTCACGAAAGTCGTTACCCTGGGGGTGATTGCACAAGTGATATTTGGTTATGAAAAAAATTACAATAGCAAATCGTAATAATGCAACATATGAGGTTAAAGGTAATAAACCGTTATTATTAGAATTACGTTCACTTGGTGTTGATTTACCTTATGGTTGTCAATACGGAGGATGTATTACGTGTGCTGCAAAATTAATTAAGGGTAAAGTTGATCAAAAATCTCAAGTAGCACTTAACAATAGGCAAATTAACGATGGTTATGTAATATTATGTGTGGCAAGAGCTAAAACAGATTGTACTTTTGACATAGGTGTAGAAAGTCATGATAAATTATACCGTAATCCATTTATTGATCCGTTAGCTCCACATGAATTAAAAGCTGATATTGCATCATTCAGGGAAATTAAAAATGATTAACATTAACCATGATGAACCGTATGAAGATAAATACCTTCAAGATATTTTAAATTCTGTAAAGACTATTGCAATGGTTGGAGCAAGTCCTGACAAAACAAAGTTTAGCTATGGTGTTTTAAGAGTATTACATGAAACTGGCTATGATATGATACCAGTGAATCCAAAACCTGGATTAAAAGAAATTAGAGGCTTGGAAGTATTCCCAAATTTAAAAAATATTAATAGGCCAGTTGATATGGTTGAAGTATTTAGAAAATCAGAAGACTTATTTAGTATAGCTGAAGAAGCAATTGAAATTGGTGCCAAAGTTCTGTGGGGACAAATTGGCGTTATCAATTATGAAGCTGCTCGTCTTGCTGAAAATGCAGGTTTAAAAGTTGTTATGAACCGTTGTCCAAAAATTGAATTGTTCCGTCCATTTTGGAAACCTAGACTTGACCTAAAGATTTAATAAATAAGTTAATTAATCTTCAATAGAATATTTATAGATATTTAGATGAAATAGAAATGAATGATTTTCTTGTATCGGTGGTATCTTTTTTAACTTGAATTATTTTCTCTGAACGTAGTTTTTTTAAACATCTGAATAATGTTGCTCTTGGATGTCTACAATTTTTAATAATATTTTCGAGGCTAATTAATTTATTTTTTTCTTGAAGAAATAAAATACATAAAAATATGTCACGCTCAGTTAAAGACAATTTGTCTAGTCCTAACTTTTTTTCTTGGTCTCTTAATAGAGACCACAATTTTGCTAAGGACAGAGCATTTTTGTGCATACAATATCCCCCATAAGTATATATGATATTGTTTCAGATGATAAATTCAACTTTTTAGCTAATTATCTAATTAGGATTTTAATTATAGAGTTATTTTTAATTTACATTAGTACTTAGAAATGATTAAGATTTAGTAAATTAAGTTGGAAATAAATTTTATATTCATTATAACTTTAAAAATATTAAATAATTAATATTCGAATATTTCTATTTGAAATTCTGAAAGAAAATAAATGAAGATTAATAATAAAACTTCTCAATCAATTGGCTTTATTGGCGCAGGTAATATGGGTTTGCCAATGTTAAAAAACTTAATAAAGCAAGGATATGAAGTTAAGGTATATGACATTAATCCTAAAATTACAAAAAAGTTAGAAAAAGATAAAATAAAGTCCGCCAATAACTTAAGAGGTATTGCAAATAGCAATTTTATAATTTCAATTTTGCCAGATACAAATGATGTTGAAAATGTTTTCAATGATCGTACTGGTATAAACTCGTATCTTAAACCTGGTACAGTTGTAATTGATATGAGTACAATTTCATCAAAATCAGCAATTGAAATTGGTAAAACTCTACAAAAAATACAGGTTGATTTTCTTGATGCGCCAGTAAGTGGCGGCGTCAAAGGTGCTCAGAATGCAAAATTATCAATAATGGTAGGTGGGAAAAAAGACATCTTTAAAAAATCCATTAATATTCTTAATTGTTTTGGGAAAAATGTAATTTATGCTGGAAAATCTGGTATGGGTCAAATCTTCAAAATGTGTAATCAAATAATGGTTGGTTCTCACATACAAGCTATGTGTGAAGCTTTTGCTCTTTGTAAATCAAAAGGTGGTAATTTAAACCTTTTAAGAGAAACCTTAATGGGAGGGTCAGCTAATTCCTGGATGTTAGAGAATTTAGGAAATCATGTGATAGATAAAAATGATCAAGCTGGATTTAGAATAGATTTGCAATTAAAAGATTTAAGGTTAGCTAGTGAGGCAGCTTTCGAGAGTGGAGTTCCGTTACCAGGTTTGTCTCTTGTACAAACACTTTATTTGGAATCGAGGGCTCACAATGAAGGAAAAAATGGAAACCAATCTTTATTTAAGACTTACGATAGAATGACTAATCAAAAGTAGTTACTTTAAATTTCCTTTTTAATTATTTGCCTTCAAAAATTCTAATATCTCTATCTGCACCACCATCCAGCGCTTTCAAAGCTAGCTGATAGTCAGAACCATAATAAAAATCTTTTGCTTTTTCTAAGCTTTCAAATTCAACTAGAACAGTTTGTTCAGAAACACCATTTTCATGAGCATCTACTTCATTGGTGCTAGCTAATATTTTACCATTACCTTTCAAAATGGCAGGTCCTGCAAGATCAAGATATGCCTGTCTTTTTTCAGGATTCGCAGGTGAACGGTGGGCGCTTAAAAAATAACCTTTAGGCATAAAAACTCCTCTACATTATATATTTAGGACATCTTCTTTTTTTATAATTTTCAATACTTATATAAACAATATACCAAAGGAAATTGACGTGGAAGATAAAAGTTTAGAAAATTCGTTAAAAAGAGCTAATTCAGGTGGTACACATAAGCTACTAAAAACAAAATTTTTAAATTTAGAAAATGATATATATAAATTTGAACTTGAATTTTCAAAACAATGCTTAAACCCTTTTAATACGGTTCAAGGCGGTATGATTACGAGTGCTATAGACGAAATAACTTCAATAAGTGTAAATATTTTTACAAAAGATAAATATTTACCAAGCTCAACTGATATTCATACTACATTTCATAGACCATTATCTGAAGGCAAAGTACTTGGTACTGCTAAAATAATTAAATTAGGAAAGCAAATAGTTTCAATAGAAGGAAGGTTGTTTTCTCCTTCTGGCAAGGTTGCTGCCTCAGGTTTGCATACGGCAATTTTAGTAAAAACATCACAAATAGACCAATATAAATAGTCACCTAACATGATAAAAAAAGAGAATTTACCTTCAAAAATTTGTCTCATTTGCGAAAGACCGTTCACATGGAGAAAAAAATGGCAAAAGGTTTGGGATGAAGTTAAGTATTGTAGCGAAAAATGTAGAAGAAATAGGATCAAAACAAAATGAAAATAAATAACAAAGATTATGATATCAACAATATTATCGAAATGGCTTGGTGTGACAAAACAAGTTTTGACTCTATAAAATTTCAAACAAACCTAAGTGAAAAAGAAGTTATAAAAATAATGAGATCAAACTTAAAAAAAAGCAGTTTCCAAATATGGAGAGAGAGAGTCTACGGCCGTAAAGCTAAACATGCAAAAATCTGAAATACAAATAGTGTGGTTTAAAAGAGACTTAAGAACTATAGACCACAAACCTTTATTTGAAGCTTCAAAAACTCTAAAACCAATTTTACCAATATATGTCGTAGAAAATGAATATTGGAAACAGCCTTTTTCGAACAAAAGACATTGGTGTTTTATTTATGACAGTTTAATTGAGTTAAGAAAAGAATTAAAAAAACTTGGTCAATCGCTGATAGTACGGATAGGGTCTGTGACTGAAATTTTTAATGAGTTATCAACACAATTCAAAATTATTTCAATATACGCTCACGAAGAAACAGGAAATCAATGGACTTATGACAGAGATTTAAATGTTAAAAAATGGTCTAATCGAAAAAATATTCCTCTTATAGAGTATCCCACTAATGGTATAGTAAGAAATTTAAAAAATCGTGATGATTGGTCAAAAATTAGAAATTTAAGAATGAAAGAAAGTTTAATTCCTGAACCTGTATCTCTAATGTCTATTGATGAAATTTTAGAAGGATCTATCCCTAAAAAAAATAGTCCTATTTTTAAAAACGATTTTATTGGTGAAGTTCAAAAAGGGGGAAGAAGTGAGGCTCTAAAAATAATACAAAGTTTTATCAACGATAGAGGTCAAAATTATTTATTTAATATTTCCAAACCAGGAATATCTGAAAAAACATGCTCTCGAATTTCTCCTCATTTGACTTGGGGAACTATCTCATCAAAAGAAATAATAAAACTATTGAATTTAAATAAAATCAATTCTCAAAAAAATAGAAGTACAATTAATAGTAGAAACCTAAATGCAATCAAATCTAGGCTTTCATGGAGATGCCATTTCATTCAGAAATTAGAATCTCAACCCTCCATAGAAACTTCATGTATGCATCCTTTTTATGATAAATTGAGAAAGGATAATATGAATTTAGAATATTATAAAGCTTGGAAAGAAGGATTGACAGGCTATCCATTTATCGATGCATGCATGAGAAGTCTAAATCACAACGGATGGATCACATTTAGAATGAGGGCAATGTTAGTTAGTTTTGCAAGTTATGATCTTTGGCTTGATTGGAGAAAAACAGGACATCATTTAGCCCAGACTTTTACAGACTACGAACCAGGTATTCATTATAGTCAATTACAAATGCAATCTGGAGTAACTGGTATCAACACATTAAGAATTTATAATCCAATCAAACAATCAATGGATCATGATATTAATGGTAAATTTATAAAAAAATGGGTTCATGAACTCAGAAACATACCAGAAATATGGATACATGAGCCTTGGAAAATGGATCTGAAGACACAAGAAAATGTTAATTGTTTAATTGGAAAACATTATCCTAAACCAATTGTTGATCACACCACTGCAATAAGAAATGCAAAAGCAAAAATATCATCTATTTTTCAAAAAGAAGGTTATAGAAAAAAATCAAACATAGTATTTGAAAAATTAGGAAGCAGGAAAAGAACAAAATCATCAAAAAAAAGAAACACTCAACTTCAACTTATATAGTTTTTAACTTTTTTTAGTTTTGACAGCTTTTTTTCTTTTTGGGTAACAAGTCGTACATATTTTACAAACAGTACCGTCACAAGCCCAAGCAGAACAAAATTCACGACCATAAAATATTATTTGTAGATGAAGTTTGTTCCATTTTTCTTTAGGAAATAAACGTTTTAAATCATTCTCAGTTGTTTTAACATTTTTACCATTAGTTAAACCCCATCTTTGAGCAAGCCTGTGAATATGTGTGTCTACTGGAAAAGCAGGTATACCAAATCCTTGAGAAACTACAACACTTGCTGTTTTGTGCCCAACACCAGGTAATTTTTCTAATTCATTTATATCCTTGGGAACCATCCCATCAAATTTATTAACGAGAATTTTAGAAAGATTAGAAATTGCTTTAGATTTTTGAGGTGCAAGCCCACAGGGTCTAATAATTTCATAAATTTTTTCAACAGGGATTTTTTCCATATCAAAAGGATTATCGGCAATTTTGAATAATGAGGGTGTTACTTTATTTACACGTTCATCTGTACACTGTGCACTAAGCAATACAGCGACCAATAGTTCAAAAACATTTTTGTTATTAAGTGGAACTGGCGTGTTTGGATAAGTCTGTTCCAAAAAATCCATTATAAATTTAGTTCGTTCAGATTTTAACAAATTTTAATCTCAAAATTTTGGGTTTATAATTTTTAGTATTATAATTTATATATATCAGTTTTATTAATCTTAAAAAGTTTATAATAAATATTATGAAAAAGTGGCAAATATTTAAACAAGGTGTTCTTCAAGAGTTACCCTTACAATTAGGTGTTTTTCCCTTTGGAATTATTTATGGAGTTATGGCTATTGAAAGTGGTTTAACTTTCTTGCAAGCCCTTCTTATGTCTTCAATTATTTTTGGTGGGGCTAGTCAGATAGCATTTGTTCAACTTTTATCAAATTCTACTCCATATGGAGTGATAGTCACAACTGTAGGTGCAATAAATTCACGGCATCTATTATATAGTATTTCAATGGTTGAATATTTAAATAAGTTATCTTTAAGTTGGCGAGTGACACTTGCTTATTTACTAACTGATGAAGCTTATGCTGTATCAATTAGAAAATTCATAAACCATTCAGATAATTCTATACTTCATTATCACCTTTTAGGTTCTGGCATAACATTATTTTTATCTTGGCAAATTTCTACATTATTTGGTGTCTGGTTAGGTAATGATTTGCCGGAATTTTTGGATTTGCAATTTATTATACCACTTACTTTTATAGCTATAATTATTCCAATGATTAAATCAAAATCAACTCTTATCACAGTTATTTCGTCAGGAATTTCAGCACTCATTTTTAAAAACTTAGATATAAATTTCTGGATAATTTTGTCAGGCCTTATTGGTATCTTAACTGGGATGGCTTCAAGTAGATGGGATAAAAAATCATGATTTGGTCGTTAATTATTTTATGTGGCGTCATTACTTTTTTGATTAGATTTATTCCTCTTTCAGGTATATTTTCAAGTGATTTACCGTTATCTGTGAAACATACATTTAAATATATTCCTTTAGCAGTTTTAACTCCCATTATTGTTAATGACTTATCAATTATTGAAAATAACAATTTTTTCTTAATCGAAAATTTCAAATTATATGCTGCTTTAATAGCAATAATTGTTTCAATAATTTGGAATAATGTTCTTGCTACAATATCAATAGGTATGGCAAGTTTTTTAATATTGTCCAATATTTAATGTTTAATTACTTGAGGGATTAATTAATGAATAAAAATATTATAGGTATTAATGGTTGTGTAAAAGATTGTCATGAAGCAGCTGTAAAGGGTGGTTGGTGGCATGATGCTGAAGGAAAAAAAAAAGATAGAAATGTTGGAGAATTATTGTGTCTAATACATTCAGAAATAAGTGAAGCTATGGAAGGTGCAAGAAAAGGATTAATGGACAATCATTTAAAACACAAATCAATGATGGAAGTTGAACTGGCTGATGCTGTCATTCGGATATTTGATCTAGCTGAATCTAGGAGTTTTAACTTAGGTGAAACAATTTATGAAAAATTAGAGTATAATAAGTCTCGAGCAGATCATAAACTTACAAACCGCCTTCAAGAAGGTGGAAAAAAATTTTAGTAAAATATTTATTTAACTATAACAATAAAATTAAATCTAAAAAATGAAAACACAAATTCCAAACATAATGTCAATTGATGATCATGTTATAAAAATTAATTTGGCCAAAAACAAAGTCAAAAATAGTATATTTGAGATGGCTGATGCAATAACAAATGCTTTGAATCAGTTAGAAAATAGACAAGTTGAGTTAGCTCAAAAGCTTGGGATGTCAAAAGGTACTCTTTCAAAATGGCATTCAATTGGTTCCAATAATAATATAATGGGAATCAGAGAATTAGCCCCTCCATCTTTTGATTCATTATATCAATTAAGTGTTTTAGACAATCAGTATTACAAATATTATGGAAAAGAAAAGGGAGGTAAAAAGTTTATTAAACTTTTTAAAAACAAAGTTGTAACTCCTTTGTCTCAAAGGAATGACATAAATAAAATTATAAAATTGCATAAACAAAAAATTAATCCTCAAAATTTTGAGACTAAAGTTTTAGATAATAAAAAATTTAATTCAGAAATTAAGCTAAGCATTTTAGTTAAATCAAAATTATACTTTAATACTATTATTATTATTCCATCAGATAATCAGATTGATAAATGGAAAAATTTTTCCTCTATTAAAGATATAAATTTTGATTATCCAATTCGTAGTTTAGAAGGTTTAGATAAAAATATTTTTCAACAATGCCTAATTAAAGTTAAGGCTAAGCATATTGATATTTCTATTAATTGTTTGAATTCATGGGGATATAAATACAATAAGATAATGGCTCCCAGACAGCCAAAAAGCGGTCTTGTCGATTTGTCATCTAAATTTGTATTAGTTGTTGGGTCAAAAGGATTATCAAAGAATAACAGATTAACAATAAAATCAGATCAGAGCACTGATTTAATATATTATGCTAAAAAGACAGGAAACAGCCCCTTTTTATTTATAGGCGAAGTTGTTAATGAAAAAAATTGGATGTACTGTATTAATTAGATTAATAATAAATAAACTTAAGTTCTATGAAAAGTTAACTGTTACTAAAGTTATACAATGATACCTATTAAAGTATTAGTTCCTTCAGGAGTTCTTGGTCTTGGTTTTGATTTAGAAGCTCTTAACAATGGTGTTAAAAATAATCCAGACATTATTAGTATTGATGGAGGCTCTACAGATAGCGGTCCATATTCTTTAGGTTCAGGGACATCTAAATATTCACGTGCTGCTATAAAAGCAGAGTGGAAAAGTCTTATGATAGCAAGAGAAAAAGCTAATGTACCACTTGTAATTGGTTCCTGTGGCACGTGTGGAACTAATGGGATGGTTGATTGGATGGAAAATATTACCATTGAATTAGCTGAAGAATTAAATCAAAACATAAAAATTGCCAAATTATATTGCCAACAAGAAAAAAACTTTATTAAAAAAAATTTTCAATTAAGTAAGATTTTTCCTTTAAACCCTGCCCCTATGCTTAATGATCAATTAATTGAAGAAATGACAAATATCGTTGCGCTTGCAGGTGCTGAACAAATACAAGAATGTATAAACACAGGGGCTGAAATTATTCTAGCTGGCAGAACAACTGATACTGCAATTATTTCAGCTTTGCCATTAATGAAAGGAGCTAATCCTGGTTCTTCCTGGCATGGAGCTAAAGTTGTTGAGTGTGGTGCACTATGTTCAACAAATCCTACATCTGGTGTTGTAATGGTAGAGTTTGATAAAACTGGATTTACTGTCGAGCCAATGTCTAAAAATGCATTTTGTACTTCTGAAACAGTTGCCGCTCATATGCTTTATGAAAATGCTGATCCTTATATTTTACATGAACCAGGAGGATATATGGATGTAACTTACTCAAATTATTATAATATTGACAAAAAAAAGGTTCGAGTAGAGGGTGCAAAATGGCATCCGTCAAAACAATATAGTGTTAAGTTAGAAGGAGCTAAGATTGCAGGATATCAATCTTCTTTATTAGTTTTATTAAGAGACAAAAAATATGTGGAAAATGTAAAAAAATGGACAGATAAGTTATCAAAATTCTTAAAAAAAGAAATTAATGAAAGAATGGATATAGACACCTCTGAGTATTCACTGGAATTTAGACACATAGGTCTCAACTCAACTTTGGGAGAGTTAGAAAAAAATATAAGAAGTCCTGTTGAAGTTGGTGTTTTGTGTTTGATCACATCAAAAAATCAAATTTCTACCGAAATAGCAAAATTAATAAATCCATTTTTATTACATTTTCCACTTTCCTCTAATGAAGAACTCCCAACATTTGCGTTTCCATTTTCTCCAGTTCATTCAGATAGAGGGTGTGTTTATGAGTTTGCATTAAACCATATTTTAGAATTGGATAATCCAATGGATGCATTTCAAATTGAAATATTAGAGGTATAATTTGTTAACCCTAGGTGAAAAAGTTAGAAAAATCAGATCTAAGAATGCAGGACCTTTTTGGATTACTATTGATATTTTTTGTGGCAATAAAAAAATATACAAAGAAGTTTGTAATAAATTAACAAATTCGGAAATAATAAATTTACTTATGATAAGTGAACAACAGCTAAAGAGATTTGAGATTGACGATTTAAATGTAATTAAATTTTCTTTTCCTAGGAAGATAATACAAGGAGATATTTTTGATAGAGATATGCATGGGGCTCAACTGGCCGTTCTACTTTCTGAAATGAAGTTTTAATTTAATTAGCCAACTTAAAATTGTTTCATTTATCCATTGAGGTTTTTCGATTGTTACATAATGACCAGTATTTTCTAACAAAACTATGTCATTATTTTTATTAAAGTTATTTATAAAATTTACATAATAAATATCATCATCTTTATTAATCATACATCGTGCGTTTTTAGAATCAATTTTAGTACTTTGTATAACAAGTATAGGTAATTTTAAACTTTTTAAGTTATTTTCAACACAATGACTGTCGTACCAAATTGTATTTCTTCTGAGTGGTAAGGAGTATATCTCTGGGATATTTATTGCTCTTTTTATAATTCTATCTCTATCCTTTTTGAGGCTTTCAGAAAAAAACATAGATGAAAACATATTCTTCAATAGTGATTGATAACTATTCTGTTTCAATGAGTTTTCAAAATTACTAAGTACTTCAAAGTATTTCTCATAATCACAAAATCTACTACCATCAACTAATATTAATCCTGCAGCATTTTTAATTTTACTTGCAATATCTATAGCTAATCTGGTTCCCATACTATGACCAGCAATTACTACTCTGTTGAATGACTTTGTATTTAAGATTTTTACGCAATCATTGGATAATTGTTCAATACTCATTGGTCTGTTTTTGTAGTTATTTCCGTCGTGTCCTCTTAGTGTAGGTACTAAGACGGTAAAGTCAGCACAAAAAAATTTTATTTGATCTTCCCAATCTTCAGGACCACTGCAAAAACCGTGAATAAGTAGTAAACAATTTTTAGACTCACCTTTTTCTATGAATTGGATTTCTTCCATGTTTCACTTAATAATTATATGTTAAATATTATGCATAATTTAATTCAATCTTTGTAATAATATGGGTTTAAATTTTAG
>ENA-OSEY01001881-OSEY01001881.1-marine-metagenome-genome-assembly--contig:-NODE-1881-length-13999-cov-5.189125_pt1 | contig 13999 bp, 20 predicted proteins | sample MGYA00248465_ERZ534230 | MGnify/ENA primary metagenome ERZ534230 (study PRJEB26409, sample SAMN06344110) | marine metagenome | isolation source: Sea water from surface | place: Atlantic Ocean:Southern...
ATGTTCTTATCCTGCCCACCAGTATATACATTACCTGGCACATGGACTAAATGTAATGCTATCATACCACACTACAATGCTGATCCTAATGCTACGTTTGGTATATCAATCCTAGTAATTTTAGTATTACTATCAGGTTTTGGAGTATATAGAGCATTCTTCGCAAACGAAGGTCTTACTGATCAATGGGATGATCACGAAGATTAATGTATCATAATAATTTTTTTACTGAGGAACAATGGGAATGTATAAGGGTATGTGTAGCTAATGCACCTATACCTTATGACATTACTATGAAAAAGATTCCTGCTGAGATCTTAGAAAAGATAGGACAACCAACACCTCGCAAGGGTGAACCATTAGAAATCCCTTACTACGACCTAACACCATATGGAATTAACAACTGAAATTATTGAGAAGATTCAAGAAGCAATGCGACATACTAAGATGAATGGTGATGTCAATTGGGAAGATGGTGACGAGATTGATGTTTGTCTTGCAGGAACTTGGGCAGCAGATAAGTTTATTGTTATTCATAATAGAACTAAGAGCAGTACATCAAAACATAATTTTATTAAATGAAGATAGCACTCATAACAGATCAACATTTAGATGGACGTAAGGGTTCTCTTCCGTTCTGGAATTACTGGCAAAAATTTTATGACGAAATATTTTTTCCTACTCTTGAGAAGGAAGGTATCACTACAGTCTTTGATCTTGGTGACACATTTGATAACAGAAAGTCTGTGGATTTTAATACTCTTAATCGGATTAAAACAAATTATTTTGACAGACTTGAAAAGTATGATGTACACATGATTCTTGGTAATCATACTACTTACTATAAAAATACGAGTAAGATTAATTCACCAGAACTATTACTAGAAACTTATAAAAATATTAGAGTTTATAAAGATGTAGAAGAATTGAAACTAGGTAGTAAGAAATTTTTGATGCTACCTTGGATAAACTCTGATAATAAAAACGAGTCTCTACAATCAATAGCAGATTCAGATGCTAACATAGTATGTGGTCACTTAGAAATAAATGGTTTTGAAGTTACACCTGGTATGAGATTTGATCATGGTGGATTGGATTGTTCTATATTTAAAAAATATGATAGAGTATGGTCAGGTCATTTTCATCATAGATCAAAGATAGGTAACATCCAATACTTAGGTAATCCATATCAGATGTATTGGAATGACTATAAAGATAAAAGAGGATTCCATATCTATGATACTGAAACAAATAAACTCAGGTTTATTCAAAATCCTTTTGAAATATTTCAAAAAGTTTATTACAACGATTTGGATAATGACTATTCAAATTTTAATATGGATGAATTCAAAGATTGTTTTGTAAAAATTATTGTTGAAGAAAAACGTAGTTATACTAAGTTTGAAGAATTTGTTGAGAGACTTTACCGTACAGGAATACATGATATTAAGATTGTTGAAACATTAGTTGACATAGATGCGGTTGATGATGTAGACTTGGATATCAAGGATACTCTTACATTGTTGAGTGAGTATATAGATGAAATTGATTTGTCTGTAGATAAAACCGATCTTAAAAAACTTATGCAATCTCTATACATAGAATCATGCGAGGTAGTATAATCTATGTTTATCATCACTCTCAAAGGACACCCACAAGGAATATATTCTGTGTTTGATTCAAAAGATGAACGCATTGTTCCTCTATTTGTAGAGGAAGATGATGCAGATCGCTATGTTATGGCACTAGAAGAGGATGAAGAGAATCCAGAATTAGAAGTGTTAGAAACAGAAGCAGATTTTATTATCAATTCTTGTAGAGCACAAGGTCAGAAGTTTTCTATTATAAGTCCTGATGATCTTATTATACCACCAGACGAAATAACTAAAGGATGATTGTTTTTGAAAAAGTTCGTTGGAAGAACTTCCTTTCTACAGGGAATGTCTTCTCAGAGATTGATCTACAGCGTTCTAGAACTAATTTAATTGTAGGACACAATGGATCAGGTAAGTCAACCATCTTAGATGCGTTGACATTTTCTCTCTTTGGAAAACCATTTAGAAAAATTAGTAAGAGTATGTTAGTTAATAGTGTCAATGAGAAAGACACTATGGTAGAGATAGAATTTAGTATTGGAAAAAATAGTTATCAGGTAATTCGTGGTATCAAACCCAATAAGTTTATGGTTTATTGTAATGGTCAACCGTGGGATGAGGATGCCAAGGCAGTAGATCAACAAAAAAATTTAGAACAGAATGTATTGAAGATGAACTTCAAGTCATTCACACAGATTGTGGTGCTAGGATCTAGTACCTTTGTACCTTTTATGCGTTTGCCTGGTCAACAACGTAGAGAAATTATTGAAGATATATTAGACATCCAAGTTTTCTCTGTGATGAATAACAGATTAAAAGATAAGATAAGAGAAAACAACGAAGAGATCAAAGACTTAGATTATCAATTGCATCTTCTGGAAGAGAAGATAGAACTCCAGAAACAATATATGTTAGAGTTGAAAAAGAAAACAGATGCAGAGATTGATAAAAAGAAAGAAAAGATAAAGGAATATCAGCAAGAAGAAGAAAGTTCTTTAGGAAATATTCGGGATCTTACAGATCAAGTTACAAATCTCTCAACAGAGATGGAAGAATACTCTAAGAGTTCTAGTAAGTTAAAGAAATTAAATACATTTCTTATAAAATTAAATCAAAAATTACAGACATGTAAGAAGGAACATGAATTTTTTGAAGACAATCATGTATGTCCTACATGTACTCAAGATTTATCTGATGAGTTTAGAGCAGACAAGATAGAAGAAGGTAAGACTAAACTTGATGAAATGAATGTAGGGTATGAAGAACTACAAACTGCAATCAAAGATGAAGAAGAAAGAAATGAAAAATTTTTAGAACTAACACAAGAAGTTAATACAAAAAATACCACTATAACAAACATCAATTATCAATTGATGAGTATTAGAAGTAATATTGATGAGATCAGTAAAGAAATAAAAGAACTAGAAGGGTCTACACCTGATAAGAAAGCAGAGTTTGTTAAGTTAGAAGGGTTGATAGAAGATAAGAAAGCAACAAAGAAAAATTGTGCAGTAAGTAAAAAGGATCGTGATGTATTACAGGTTGCTACAACTCTATTGAAAGACAGTGGTATTAAAACTAGAATTATCAAGACATATCTTCCTACCATGAACAAACTGATTAATCAGTTCTTACAAAGTATGGATTTTTATGTCAATTTTACTCTCAATGAGAACTTTGAGGAGACTATCAAGTCTAGATATAGAGACGTATTCTCATATGAAAGCTTTAGTGAAGGAGAGAAAGCTCGTATAGATATCAGTCTATTGCTGACTTGGAGATCTATTGCTAAACTAAAGAATAGCGTTGACACTAACCTACTTATTTTAGATGAAATCTTTGACGGATCGCTTGACCAGTCTGGTACTTCTGATCTTGGTTGGATCTTACGTAACTTTGATGATAATACAAACGTATTTGTTATCTCACACAAGACCCTTCTAGATGATAAATTTGATCGTACCATCACTGTCAACAAAGATAAAAATTATTCTACTTTAGAGGAGACAGTTCACGAAGTGACACATGCACTGGTTGGCTAAATGATTTTTCAGTGTATACTAAAGTATACCAATCAATAAATCAATGTTCCAGAAAGAAATCAAAGGCAATCTCGCAAGACTACTCGCAACAGAGAATCTAGTAGTTGAGCATCGTAACGTACCTACTGCACAGTTTGATGTAGATCGTAGAGTATTGACTCTTCCTAACTGGGACAAAGCAAGCAACACAGTATATGATATGCTTGTAGGTCATGAGGTAGGACATGCATTGTTCACACCTAATGAAGATTGGAGAAAGAAAGTTAAAGTACCACAATCATATGTAAATGTCATTGAAGATGTTCGCATTGAGAAGTTGATGAAGCGTAAGTATCCTGGTATTCGTAAAAGTTTTTCTGGTGGATATGCTGAACTAAACGCATTAGATTTCTTTGAGATTGCAGATGAAAATCTAGATGAGTTTGCATTTATTGATCGTATCAATCTACACTATAAGGTTGGTGCATCTGCTCTTATTCCTTTTACTGAAGAAGAGAAAGTATTCGTAACACGTGCAGAAAATACAGAGACATTTGATGAGGTTCTAACTCTTGCTGATGACATTCGTAAGTTTGTTAAAGCATCACAAGAAGAGCAACAGAAAGAATCAAATACTGATGGATCTCTAGATAGCAATTTCAATGGTCAAAACAATAATGACTTTGATTCAGATTCAGATTCAGAATCACAACAACCATCTAATAGTGATACAACTGACGAAGGTATAAACGAAGAGTCTGACATAGATGACCCTAATTTTGATGAGGGTGACTTAGGTGGTTCTGAAGGTGGTCTTCACTGGGAAGGTGAGACTCAAGAAAAGTTTGACAGAAAAACAGAATCATTATCTGATACCAGTTTTTTAAAAGAAACAACTTATGTTGAAATTCCTGATAAAGTTGACTTAGATAAAGTTATCGTTGATTGGAAAGTTATTCATGATTGGATTGATCAGAACGCTGAAGAGTCAGAAAAAAGACCAGAATCTTGGGATACTAGATTGACTTATGCCGATGTTGATGCTAAGTATCAAGAGTTTCGTAATGAGAACAAGAAAGAAGTAAGTTATCTTGTAAAAGAGTTTGAGTGTCGTAAGTCTGCTGATGCATATGCACGTGCTTCTACTGCTAAGACAGGTGTTCTTGATACTTCTAAACTTCACACATACAAGCACAGTGAAGATCTATTCAAAAGAATTAGCATCGTACCTGATGGTAAAAATCATGGCATGATTTTCATTCTTGATTGGTCTGGTTCTATGCAGTATGAAATTCTTCCTACTGTAAAACAGTTACTCAATCTAACTGCATTCTGTAAGAAAGTGCAAATTCCTTTTGAAGTATATGCATTTACTAATGAGTGGCAGAGAGCAATCCGTGTTAAGGAAGGTCAATCTCAACACGACTATTATTACTATCGTGAAAGAAATTACGTAGGTATAGAAAAAGGATATCTATATCTTGCAGAAGGTGAGTTTCATCTAATGAACTTTCTTTCTTCTCGTTCTAATCCAAAAGATTATGAGAGACAGTGCAGAAACATCTTCCGTGAAGCGTATGCTTTTTCTTGCAGAAATACTACATACCATTATTCAATAGGACTAGAATTATCTGGTACTCCATTGAACGAAGCAGTGATTATGCTTAACTACATCATTCCTAGTTTCAAAAGACAGAGTGATGTTCAAAGAGTAAATGTTTGTATCCTAACAGATGGTGAAGCAAACTCTATTTCTTATGGTTCAAGTCATACTTATCATGATGGAGAAGAGTCTAGAGTTACTCCTAAAACTATAGACTATGGTAACTGTGCATTACGTGATCGTAAGACAGGTAGAGTATATCCTAAAATGGATTATTATGCTGCTACCATAACATTTATTCAGCAAGTTCGTGACAGACATCCAGAAGTAAATGTTCTTGGATTCCGTCTACTACCTCCTTCTAGATTATCTGAATTCGTTGCTCGTTTTGGTTCATATGATAGATATGAAGAAGTACAAAAGCAATGGAGAAAAGATAAGTCTGCTGTAGTTCCAGACTCAAAAGGATATACTGAACTCTATGCTATCTCATCAAAAGATCTTGAGAATGACCATGAGTTTGAAGTTAAGGAGGGTGCTAAAAAAGGTGATATTACAAGAGCATTCAAAAAAATGCTTAAGAGTAAGTCCACTAATAAAAAGTTACTTAACTCATTCATATCACACGTGGCATAACCAGTTGGGAAAGTGGCACATCACTTTCCCATTTACTTATACCATGAACTATACTTTATATTATACACAAAACAAATCCCATGCCTTTCCAATCAAAATTTACTAACGAAGAACTAATCACATTTCTAACAACAGACGAAGAAGTTGTTACTAGTGATAATGTCAAAGATGCTGCTGAACATTTTGGAGTGAAAGTGCAGAGCGTTACTAAAAGAATTAACAAACTTCCACAGTTCCAAAAAGTTACACGTGGTAAGTGGAATCTATCTGTAGCAGAAAAACTTGAGAAGACATTCAATGCACCTGCTGCACCTATTGTAGAACAGAATCTTGTACCAGACAAAGATCCAAACTATGTACCTTTCGGTAACTTTGCTGACGTAAAGAAGATCATCAGTTCTAAGATGTTCTACCCTACATTCATTACTGGTCTATCTGGTAATGGTAAAACATTCTCTGTAGAGCAAGCATGTGCTCAACTCAAGAGAGAACTTATTCGTGTAAACATTACCATTGAAACAGATGAAGATGATCTCATCGGTGGTTTCCGTCTTGTTAACGGTGAAACCGTATGGCATGACGGACCAGTTATTCAAGCTCTCAACAGAGGAGCTATCTTGCTCCTTGACGAAGTTGACCTTGCCAGTAACAAAATCCTCTGTCTCCAATCCATCCTTGAAGGTAAAGGAGTTTTCCTTAAGAAGGTCGGAAGATTTGTCAAACCTGCAAACGGATTCAACATCTTTGCCACAGCAAATACTAAAGGTAAAGGTTCAGATGACGGACGCTTTATTGGAACTAACGTGCTCAATGAAGCATTCCTTGAAAGATTCGCTTTGACATTTGAGCAAGATTATCCTACTCCTAAAACTGAGCAGAATATTCTTGAGAAGGTTGCTGCTAATTATGGTTGCCTTGACAAAAAGTTTTGTGAGAATCTTGCTACATGGGGAGACATCATCCGTAGAACATTCAAGGATGGTGGTATTGATGAAGTCATCTCTACACGTAGACTTGTACATGTTATTCGTGCATTCGCTATCTGGCAAGATCGCATGAAAGCAATCAAGGTATGTGTCAATCGTTTTGATGACGAGACAAAGCAATCATTCTTAGAATTATATGATAAGATTGATGCAGATGTAAATACGGAGGAATCTAATGCTCAGTAAAGGAGATTGTAGATTCATTGGCAGTATCGTATCCCTTGAGGATGGTACTGCCAGAGTCCAAAAAGTCCATGAAGATAAAATTATTGTAATGAGACTTGACGGAACTCCTAAAGAGTGCTATTATGATGATATTCAATATGTATGGACACCGTGAAATACAACGAAGATGAACTCCTTAAAGAGGTTTCGGAATACATCTCTAACACTTATAAAGGTCATTACTCTGCTGGTAACGTGCAGACTCTTGACCTAATAGATGCATGTGGTGACGCTGAAGCATTCTGTAGAAGTAATGTTCTTAAGTATGCATCACGTTACGATAGAAAAGGATCAGCACGAAAAGATATCATTAAGATTATTCACTATGGTATCTTGCTCCTTCATTTCAGCGATAAGCAAGAAAAAGCAAATCGTTCAAAAGCAGAAACACCATCTGCATTCTCAGTTGATTATGACAAGTAAATGACAGTAACATTATCAAGAACAACATTAGATGTCCTTAAGAATTATGCAACTATTAATTCTTCAATTGTGTTTAGGAAAGGTAACACATTAAGGACAATCTCAAACGCAGAGAATATTCTCTCTCAATTTACTAGTGAAGAAATATTTCCTACTGACTTTGCAATCTATGATCTTAGTCAGTTTCTAAGTGGTATCTCTTTGTTTGACAATCCTAGACTAGATTTCACCTCTGAAGACTTTGTTCGTATTGCAGGTGCAGGTAGGTCTGTTAAATATTATTTTTCTGATCCAGAAATTACTCTTAAGTCTGCACCAGAAAAAAATGTAAACTTTCCAGGTGCAGACATACAATTTAATCTCACAGCAGATGATCTAATTGCATTGCAAAAAGCATCCGCTGTGTATAGTCTTCCTGACATGTCATTCCAATCTAAGAATGGTAAGGTTAGACTACTTTTATCTGATAAAGAAAATGATACCAGTAACACATACAAACAAGACATTGTGGGTGAATGCACTGGTGATTATTCTCTAGATCTTAAGATTGAAAATATCAGATTGTTACCAGGTGATTATAATGTTAAGGTATCCAAGGCATTAATTTCTGAATGGAATAATACCACATTAGATCTCACTTACTATATTGCATTAGAACCATGACCCATCATACAAGAGTTGTTCAGATATCTTTTACTCCAAAGGAGCAAGACCTTCTGCAAATTCTTGATGAGTTGGTAAAGTATGATCTTGCTCCTAATAGATCAGCATGGTTTAAGAATCAAATTCGTATGAGATATTACGATCTACGTGAAAAGGGTATTATAGTACAAAGTGATGAAGAATGATTTTTTATGGGTAGAACGATATCGTCCTACCAATGTTGAAGATTGTATTTTACCTGACAGTATCAAGAATGTATTCAAAGGTTTTGTTTCTCAGAAAGAGATTCCAAACCTTTTGCTATCTGGATCTGCTGGTGTAGGTAAAACTACAATTGCTAAAGCTTTATGTGATGAGATAGGTGCATCTTACATCATGATCAATGGATCTGATGAGGGTAGATTCCTTGATACTGTCAGAAACAGGATCAGGACATTTGCATCAACTGTCTCATTGACCTCTGGAGCGTCCCACAAGGTCGTTATTATAGATGAAGCAGACAACACAACCAATGACGTACAACTCTCCTTGAGGAGTGCTGTAGAAGAGTTTCACAGTAACTGTAGGTTTATATTTACTTGTAACTTCATCAATAAAATTATTGAACCACTACATTCTAGATGTACTGTGGTGGACTTTCGTGTTAAAAACGGTCAATCTGTACAGTTACAAGGTAAATTTTTTGATAGACTAAGAGGAATACTTAAAGATGAAAAGGTTACGTTTGAAGATAAAGTCTTGGCCAAACTTATTAAGCGGTATTATCCTGATTGGAGGAGGCTTATCAATGAGTGTCAGAGGTATTCTGCTAATGGAGCCATTGACTCGGCTATTCTGGTTGATATTGCTGATGTCAATTTGGACTCTTTACTTTCTGCACTTGCGAAGAAAGAATTTACGACAGTAAAAAATTGGGTTGTACAACATATGGACAATGATCCTAGTTCTGTTATGAGAAAGATCTATGATAGTTTGTATGGTGTATTAAAACCATCTTCTATACCAGAAGCAGTTCTTATCATGGCAAAGTATATGAGAGACATAACACTTGTGCCCGATCAAGAAATAAATTTGTTAGCATGTCTAACAGAAATCATGATGAGTTGCGAATTTCGGTAAAGTGTGCTAAATTATAGTAACGATACTGAGGTGGACAATGGAATTAAAAAGACCAAATCCTTACAATGCCAAGAACATTAAAGAGTCTAAAGACACCACTAAGATATCCAGGAGGAAAGAGCAAAGCAGTACCAAAGCTGTTGCAATACCTCCCAAACCTTTTCCAGGTAAAAGAGTTTCGTGAACCATTTCTAGGTGGTGGTTCTGTAGCACTGGAAATTACAAAAAGGTATCCCCATATTGATATATGGGTCAATGATTTGTATGAACCTTTATATAATTTCTGGTGTGAACTACAACATAACGGACAAGAACTTCAAGATGCTCTTCTGGGAATCAAAAGTATCTACTGCAATCCAGATGCAGCAAGATGCTTGTTTATAACATCCAAGGAGCAAATAAATGACAGTGATCTCTCAAACTTTGATCGTGCTGTGGCTTTTTATATTGTCAATAAGTGTAGTTTCAGTGGACTTACGGAGTCGTCATCATTCTCTGCACAAGCATCAGAATCCAATTTCTCAACGAATGGAATTGAAAGACTTACAGAGTATTCAGAACTCATTGAGAGATGGAAGATAACTAATCTTTCATATGAAAGTATGTTATGTGATGATAAAGACACATTTATATACTTAGACCCACCATATGACATTAAAGATAACCTATATGGTAGGAAGGGTGAAATGCATAAAAGATTTGATCACGACAAGTTTGCTCATGATTGTGACAAACATACCTGTCCCATGCTGATATCTTATAACTCTGATCAAATTATCAGAGATCGTTTTTATGAGTGGACAGTTGGAGAATTTGCACACACTTACACCATGCGGTCTGTGGGATGCTATAATATAGATCAAGCAACAAGAAAAGAATTAGTACTTACGAACTATGAAATGCGAAGTTAGACTTTACGTAGCAGGTACAGTGTTTACAGAAACTGTACAAGCACGTGATTACCAAGAAGCAAGACAAGTAGCACTTGCTAGAAATCCTAATGCTAGAGTTATGGGTGTCAATGCGTCTTTTAAATAAAACGTGGAACATCTGGAAATATGCATTGGGTTCATTCTCTGATGAGAAAACCAAAGAGTATGATAATTATGTGGTCATTGTACGATCTATTATCTTTGTTAGTTATCTCGTCACTAATTGTTTTATTATTAGCGGAGTAATCCGACATTGGAATAATGTACCAACTGAAAGACTACCTATACAGCATCAATCAATCCAAGAAAAATATATTGGATGAAGATCCTGATGCTGTAAAAAAATATCCATCTTATATTGTTAATAGATGTCTGTCATCTTTTACTGACACTGTTTTGTATGCGAATGAAATGAATAAGAACTCGCATTTACCTAACAAGATGCAATATGACTTTTTTCTAAATAGTGTTAAACCAAGGAAAAGATTTTCTCCTTGGGCTAGGAAAGATTCTATTGATTATCTTGATGTAGTTAAAGAGTATTATGGTTATAATGATGATAAGGCTCTCCAAGCACTCAGGATTCTCACCAAGAATCAACTAGATAAAATTACATATCTATTGAGAAAAGGTGGTAAGAATGGCAAGCGAGATTGAGATTTCTTGGAAACAATCTGACATGGTTGAGGTCACACTAGGTGAACCTGATGATTTCCTTAAAGTAAGAGAAACATTGACTAGAATAGGTGTTGCTTCTAGAAAAGAAAAAAAGATATATCAATCATGTCATATACTTCATAAGCAAGGCAAGTATTATATCGTACACTTCAAAGAATTATTTGCTTTAGATGGTAAACATACTAATTTTTCTAGTAACGATCTTCAAAGAAGAAATAGAATAGCAAAATTGTTATCTGATTGGGGATTGATTAGTATTGTTAATGAGAGTCAAGTAGAAGATCTTGCTCCATTAAATCAGATCAAAGTATTAAGTTTCAAGGATAAAAATAATTGGACGTTAGAGTCTAAGTATAATATTGGTCGTAAAAAGCAGGAAACCGAATAACTTTTTTCGGTTTATACCATAGTCATACCAAAGGGTTTGTAGTTAAATAATAGTGTGATGCCGATAGGGTCACACAAACTACACGTCGCTTTTAGGAGGACACAAAAATGGTCACATTTGACTGGGAAACCTATACCCCTTACATGTTAGGATTTGAAAATGACATCAAAAGACTCACAAGATTACAGGCTTTATCAACAGGTGGAACAAATTACCCACCTTACAACATTGCTACAGGATCTAATAACAGAACCATTCTGGAAGTCGCTCTTGCTGGATTTTCAAGAAAAGATATTGAAGTCTCAACGGAAGAAGGAGTTCTAACAGTATCAGCATCACCAGATACAGAAATAGATAGAGTATATTCTCATAAAGGAATTGCTACTAGATCTTTCAGTAAGAACTGGCAACTAGGTGAAGATGTTGAAGTTGAGTCTGTAGATTATAAAGACGGATTACTTACAGTGGTACTAGAAAAATTTGTACCAGAAGAGAAAAAGAAAAAGATTTGGTTCTCAGAGAAAAAGAAATCTCTGAAAGGATCTAAATAAAATATCAAGGGGTGCTTGACACCCCTCTTTTTATTTGCTATACTATAAAAAAGGTTTGTTAAATTATGACAGAAACACCTACACAGATTGAACATAATATTCGTGTTGTTCATGTAATTACAGGTGAACATATTATATGTAATTTTGGACAGATAAGAGAAGAAGTTGATGGAGAACAAAAGTTTGTTGCATATCAACTTTTATATCCTCTATCCTTGTCTTTGAGTGAAGGAGATGAAGGACAATTCAATGTGACTTATCGCAGATGGAATCCTTATACACCATATGAGGATCATAGAATTAATCCTACTTCAGTTCTTTCAGCGATGCCACCTGCTGAGGACATTCTGCAAAATTATGTTGGTAAATTAGCAGAAGCAAATATTGATTTGTCCTTCTTACCAAACAACGGAAAAGATATTTTAGGAACTACAGATGGAGAACCAACCCAAGAACCTACAGGTGCTGCTACTGAAGGACCAGTGGCTACTGGCACAGGTGGAGGAAATTGACGGAGCACAGTTTGGTGATCCTGATTGTATTTTAGTTAATCCTATGTCAATAGAGGGTAATGATCTTAAAGATTGGTTACCCTTTGCTGATAGTAAGGAGACAGTTGTAAGATCCTCTGATATACTAACTTTTGTAGAACCTAGCAGAGACATACTCTCTAAGTACTACAGTAGTAAAACTATTGAACCAGAAGTCCTTAACGAATGAAGTTCTATACTAATGTTGAACAGGCAGGTAACCGCCTTCTAGTACGTGGGTACGAGGGCGGTTCTCCTTTTTCCTATAGGGTTCCTTTTAACCCTACACTTTATGTTGCTAGTAAGAATTATTCTGATTGGAAAACTCTTGAAGGTGATTGTGTTGAACCCCTAAAATTAGGATCAATCAATGATGCTAAAGAGTTTGTTAAGAAATACAGAGAGGTTGATGACTTTGATATCTATGGTAACACTCGGTATCTTTATCAGTATATTGTAGAAGAGCATCCAGAAGATGAGATTCGTTATGATACTTCAAAGATTCGTATCTTTAACATTGATATTGAAACTGCTGCTGAGAATGGATTTCCTGATGTAGAATCAGCAGACCAAGAGATCCTAGCGATCAGTATTAAAGACTCTTATACTGGTCGTATTATTGTCTTTGGTGCTAGACCATTTGAGAATACAGATTCTGAAGTAGATTACATGCATTTTAGAACTGAAGAGTCTATGATGTCTGCCTTTTTACAATACTGGAATGAAAATTATCCTGATGTTATTACGGGTTGGAACGTACAGTTGTTTGATATTCCCTATATCGCTCGGCGTGTCACTAGGATTCTTGGTGAGAAAGCTGCTAAGTCTCTTAGCCCGTGGAAGCTTATTTCTTCTAGAGAAATTTACATTAAAGGAAGAAAACAGATCGCTTATGATCTTCCAGGCATTTCTACGTTGGATTACCTTGAATTATACAGAAAATTCACTTATACAAACCAAGAAAGTTATCGCTTGGATCACATCTGTTTGGTTGAACTTGGGGAAAGAAAGTTAGATCACTCTGAGTATGATACTTTCAAAGAGTTCTATGAAAAGAACTGGCAAAAGTTTATTGAATATAACATTCATGACGTTAGGTTGGTAGATAAACTTGATGACAAGATGAAACTACTTGATCTAGCATTTACTATGGCATATGATGCTAAAGTAAACTATGAAGATGTATTTTCACAAGTAAGAATGTGGGACAACTACATCTATTGTGAATTAAATAAACGTAAGATTGCTATCCCTCCTAAAAGGGATGCACTTAAAGATGCAAAATACGCAGGTGCTTATGTCAAAGAACCAAAAGCAGGACGCTATGACTGGGTGGTTAATTTTGACCTTAATAGTCTGTATCCTCATCTCATTATGCAATATAATATTTCCCCAGAGACGCTCACGGATGACAGACACCCAACAGTTACAGTTGATAGAATACTTCAACAAGAGGTAGATATTGATGGTGACTTTGCTGTGTGTGCTAACGGAGCACAGTATAGGAAAGATGAACAAGGATTTTTGCCTTTGATGATGCAAAAAATGTATGACTCTAGAGTCATTTTCAAGAAGAAAATGATCAAGGCAAAGCAACAGTATGAAAAAACTCCTACTGTTGAACTGATGAAAGAGATTGCTCGCTGTAA
>ENA-OSEY01001884-OSEY01001884.1-marine-metagenome-genome-assembly--contig:-NODE-1884-length-13991-cov-3.412103_pt1 | contig 13991 bp, 6 predicted proteins | sample MGYA00248465_ERZ534230 | MGnify/ENA primary metagenome ERZ534230 (study PRJEB26409, sample SAMN06344110) | marine metagenome | isolation source: Sea water from surface | place: Atlantic Ocean:Southern...
TACAGATTCATCAGGTAGTAACTCAGGTGATAATGTAATTACAGAAGATGGTTTTAAACTACTTCAAGAAGAAGACACATTTATAAACACAGCAGAAACAGAAAGAATATTGTTAGAAGATTCTAGACCTGGCACAGGCAGGTTGCTTGCTGAATCAGATAGAATCGCTGTACCAGTAGATATGATTATGAATGAGAATGAAAAAATATTATTCAGTGATGATGATAATGACACAACACTAACCTTTGATGAGATAGGTGAGATACAGATTGACCATATACTAAGACCAAGTCAAATTACTTTATCAGATGATACTGATAATATTGATGTAACAGGCATGGTAGATTCTATCGTTATGGAAAATGAGGGTGAGTTATTATTAGATGGCACAGATAGTTCTCAAACAGACGCTGGATTTAAATTATTACAAAACACAAAAGAGACAACAGTCACTAGACAAGATGGTGGTGTAATAATTTTAGATGGAACAGATTCTAGTGGCACAGACGCTGGACAAAGATTAGTGATAGAAGGCACAACAGATGACTTAGGATTTGTTACACCGATTAGATTAGAAAGAGATGAGAGAATAGTATCAACGAGTTCTGAAAGAGCAACATTTATATTAGAAGAAACTGGAGTATTGATATCAGAAGACAATGACCCAATATCAGTTAACGATAAAATTATAAGTGATAATCTAAGTGAGGCAGGTGGTATTCTCATGGAAGATATATTTGCTACGAAAGCAAATGATAAAATTAAATTAGAGTATGGTGATGGTTTCATTATTTTAAACAGTGCTGGTAATACTACAACTACAGATATAGGTGGAGCAACAATACCAGAGTTTGATTTAGACGCTGGTGACTTCTTGACATTTGAAACAGAGTTAAGAGACCAACCACTTCTTGCTATGGAAACATTTAACATTATAGGAAGTAGAGGACAAACACCAAAAGAAAACTTTAGATTAAGTTCACAAAACGAAACTAGTTACAAGTCTAAATATGGGTATGCACCAGTAGTTCTACCAGCAGAAATTACTGTTCGTGAGACTGGTGACATCGCTCTTGAAGACGCTACAGATGATACACATGGATACTTAGTATTAGATACAGCAGCTCATGCTGGAGACAACATAGATTTAGAGGGGGCAACAGGAATAACATTTTAAAAAATGTTAATAATAACTTGTATAAATAAATGAAAGAATGGGATAAATTAAAATGGCCGCAATCATAACAGAGAAATTTAGACAACACAACGCTGACCAATTTTTTGAAAGTTTTTCTGAGGCTTCTGCTTCAACATATTACTTATTCGTAGGAAAGGCAACAGCATTTACATCAGGTACAACAGGAGGAAGTGATTCCTCACCACCAACACCAAGTGACGGCCCTGCCGATACAGAATTTTATGCATGGGATTCCATGTTAGCTGCAAAGAATGTAACATCATCAGATATTACATATGCGATACCAAGAAGAAACTGGTCGAATGGAACAACATACGATATGTATGATGATAACATATCTTCATCAAACACAACAACATCAGGTGCTTCAAATCTATATGATTCATCATTTTATTTCATGACATCTGATTATAGAGTTTACAAAGTTTTAGATAACAATGATGGCTCGGCATACTCTGGTGCTGAACCTACATCTACCTCAACATCCCCATTTGCTTTAGGTGGATATGTTTTAAAATACATGTATGCAATCACAACATCTGAAGCTGCTAAGTTTTTAACAAGTGACTTTATTCCTGTATCAAATGATTCAACTGTATCTGCAGCTGCTGTGGATGGTAAGATTGAATCAATAAAAGTTACAGCAGGAAGTGGTTATACAAATGGAACTTATTATGCAGCTGTCTATGGTGATGGCACAAGTGCTGGAACATCATCAGGTGCAATCATTAGAATCACTGTTGCGAGTAATCAAATACAATCATTTGGATTGACTGCTGGAAGTGATACAACAATTCATGCTGGTGGAGCAGGATACACTTTTGGAACTGTAAACTTAGGAGCAGGATTTACATTTTCTGATTCTGGTTTATCAAGTGCCTCTAACATGGGAGGTTCAGGTGGAGCTATCGAAGTAGTTATATCGCCAAAAAATGGTCATGGTAATGACGCCATTGGTGAGTTAGGTGGACATTATGTAATGTCTGCTACAACACTAACACAAGCAGAGAATGATGATATTACAACATCAAACGATTTTAGACAAGTAGGTCTTGTTGTTGACCCAACTAACTATGGAACATCAACAGTTGCAACTGCCTCAACACGAAGACAAACTTTTGTAGTTAAGGCTTCATCTTCAAGTGGTACATTTGAAGTAGATGAAAAAATTACACAAGCAACAACAGGTGCTGTAGGTAAAGTAGTAGAATGGGATTCTACACTAAGTTTATTATATTTTCAACAAGAAAGATTTGGTGACTTTGGTACAAATAATTCAACAGGTGACCATAGTGTATTTGAAGGAGCTAATGTTATTACAGGTGCAACATCATCTGCAACATTAACACCATCAACTGATTCTGAAACAATTACACTTGCAAATAATAATACACTATCAACAACATCAGGTTATGCTAACCCAGAGTTACAACCAGATAGTGGTAATATTATTTACTTGGAAAATAGAAAACCAATACAAAGGGATTCTGACCAAACAGAAGATATTAAATTAATCATTGAGTTTTAAAATATGGCGCAAATAACTGACCTAAATGTTTCACCATATTATGATGATTTTGATGAAGCAGATAATTTTCATAGGGTACTCTTTAGACCTGGCTTTGCAATTCAGGCTAGAGAACTAACTCAACTACAATCTATTCTACAAAATCAAGTAGAAAGACATGGTAGTCACATGTTTAAAGAAGGTAGTATTGTTATACCTGGTCAACTATCTTACTCAAATGATTTTCCAACATTACAACTTGCATCAACTTTTGCAAGTGAAGAAATAGACCCTAGTCAATTTTTTGATTCAACAAATCCTGTAACTATTACAGGAGCAACATCTGGTGTTAAAGCATATGTAACAGGATTCCAAGCTGCAACTGCAACAACACAACCGATTCTTTATTTGAATTATTACAAAACAGGTTCAGATAATTCTACCACAGTATTTGCTGATGGTGAGAACATAACTGCCGATAAGGCAATCACACACACTACAGGATATGCAAGTGGTGTGGCATCTGCAACCACATTTTCAACAAGTGCATCTCAAACAGGTTCTGCTGCAACTATTGAAGATGGTGTCATTTACATAAGAGGACAATTTGTAAAAGTAAGTAGACAAACATTATTACTAAGTGCTAATTCAAATACAGAAACAACAAGAGTAGGATTAACAGTTACAGAATCATTAATAACACCTGAAGTAGATTCAACACTTACAGATAATGCAAGAGGTTCATCTAACTATGCTGCAAAAGGTGCACATAGATTAAAGATTGAATTAACACTTGCTAACTTATCAACAACATCTACTGCCGATTCTTCATTCATAGAAATGATGAGAATAGATAGTGGTACTTTAGTTTCTAAAGCAAGAGAGACAGAATATTCAGTATTAGGTGATGTTCTTGCAAGAAGAACTTTTGATGAATCTGGAAACTATACAGTTAAACCATTTTTATTTGATTCCAGAGAAAGTATTAATAACACAGTTAAAGGTGTAGATTTTTCTGGTGTATATTCAAGTGGTGCAACAACAGATGATGGTGGAACTGCCTCTGATAGTTTACTTGCATTGTCTTGTTCTGCTGGTAAGGCATATGTTAGAGGATATGAATTTGAAAAACTAGGAACAACATTTAAAGATTTAAATAAAGCAAGAGATGTTACAACAATTAATGCTGGAGTTACTAACCTAGAGTTAGGTAACTTTGTTAAAATTACTAATTTATATAACACACCAGATATTGGTAGTGTAAGTGGTGAAACAACACCTTATAAAGAAGTTAAATTATTTTCTGGTGCAACAGTCACAAGAGGAACTGCCTCACAAGATGAGCCTGTTGGTGTATGTCGTATTAGAGCGCTAGAATATGATTCAGGTACATCAGGTAATACAGACGCTGTGTACAAAGCATTTATATTTGATGTTCGTACATTTACAGTTTTAACTTTAAGTGATACACCAAGTCCATTACTAACTGCAACACATTCAAGTGGTGTCAGACTTACAGGTAACACATCAGGTGCAACAGGATTAGTTTTTGATACAGACACAAGTAATGCTGAGGGTCATAGAGTTCGTTTAACAAATGTTGTTGGTACATTCCAATCTGGTGAAAAATTAATTGCATCAGATTCAGCAGAAACAAGTGGACTAATAGAAAATTCATCTAACACAGATTTAACAGTAAGTTTAGTTACAACAAGAACATTCTCTGAAGCAAGAAGTATGTTCATGGATGATGATGATGGTGGACAAGACTTTACTGCAGATATAGAATTAACAAAAAGAAGTGATACAGATTTATTACAATTAAATGCCACAGACGCTAGTCTTGCAAATGCAAACGATAATATTTTATTAGAAGAAGATGGTACTACTGAATTAGGACTTGAACCTATTAAAGAGGCAATCTTAACTTCACCAGAAAAAAATATTTCAATATATAAGTTACCTAAGACTGTAGTTAAAACTTTATTAACAGATTCAAACAGTAATGCTAGTGATACATCATACACAATAAGAAGACAGTTTGTTGCAACATCAAACTCATCAGGTGTTGTATCATTGACTGCTGGAAGTAATGAAACCTTTGGTGGATTTGCTGAGGCAGATTATGTAATGTCAATATTAACTGCTGGTGGTGGTTCAGGTGTACAAGGACAGTTGGTACCTATTTCTGGTAAGATATCTGGTACAGGAACAGCAACAATTACAATTACAGACAATACTATTCTAGGTAATGCTGCTAAAGTAAAAGTAATCGCAACAATTGTTAAAACAAGTGTTGCTTCAAAAATTAAAACAACCAATTTATCTAAACAAGTTAAAGTAGTTGCAAGTGATGCCGATGGTGCATTTGGATGTAGAGCAACAGACAAAGAAATATCTTTAGGTCGTGCAGATGTATTTAGATTACAAGCTGTATTTGATTCAGAGGATACAAGTTCAGATGCAACTGCTCCAACACTTACATTAGGAACAGTTACAGGAACATTTGTAAGAGGTGAAAAAATCACAGGTTCATCTTCTGGTGCAACTGCAAGAATTATTACAACAACAAGTCCAATACAATATGTTTTAACAGGTGGATTTGGTGCAACAGATTTTACAACATCTGATACAATTACAGGTGAATCTTCTAGTGCAACATCAACAGTATCTACTGTAACTGCTGGTAGTAAAGTAATTACATCTAACTTTACATTAGACACAGGGCAGAGAGATAACTTCTATGACATCGCAAGAATTGTTAGAAAACCAAATGTGGCAAGTCCACTTGGTAGATTACTAGTAGTATTTGATTTCTTCTCACATGGTGCTGGAGATTTCTTTAGTGTAGATTCATATAGTGCTGTTGCAGGACAAATGAATTATGATGATATACCAACATACAATGCTACAAAGATTGACCCAGATGACCCTAAACCATCAGGTGTATTTGATTTAAGAGATTGTTTAGACTTTAGACCAACTGCAGAAAACATTGCAGGTGCCTCTGATACAGTAACAGATGTAGATACGATTACTGCAACTGCAAGTTCTTTTGATTTTAAAAACAGACAGTTTGATGGTACAGGTGCTGTTGTTATAGACACACCAAAAGTTAACAATGCTTTGACTTGTGATTTTGAACATCACTTACCAAGAAAATCAGTATTGTATATTGATACTGCTGGAGAGTTTAAAATAATAGATGGTGTTCCTGCTGAAGACCCAGTTGAACCTGCACAGTTAGACAATGCGATGAAACTTGCTGTGTTAGATATTCCTGCTTATACATTTACACCAGATGATGTGGTGATTAAAAGAGAACAAACACAAAGATTTACCATGAGAGATATTGGTAAACTACAAGACAGAATAGAAAACTTAGAATATTATACATCATTAAATTTATTAGAAAGAGATGCTGAAAGTTTAGAGATACCAGATGTCAATGGATTAAACAGATTTAAGTCTGGTTTTATCGTAGATAATTTTGCTGGACATAGAGTTGGTGATGTGTTACATCCAGATTACAATGTTGCGATTGATATGGAGAACAGAGAAGTAAGACCTAAATGTGTAATGAAGGCTGCCAAGTTAGTAGAAAAAGTCACAACAGATAGTGCAAGAACAACAGCAGGATATCAGAAGACTGGTGATTTACTAACATTACCATATACAGAAAAAGATTTTATAATACAACCTTATGCAACTAAACCAGAAAATATTCAGTCTGCATTAATCTATGAATATGTTGGTAAAATTACTTTAACACCTAGTGGTGATGAATGGTTTGAAACAGAAGTTGCTCCAGCACTAATTGTAAATGTTGATGGTAACTTTGACGCTGTTCTTGCAGCTAATCAAAATCAATTAGGTACAGTTTGGAATAATTGGGAAACACAATGGTCTGGTGTTGTATCAAGAACAAGAGATGTTACTAGAGGGCCTCGTGGATTTTTCCAAAGAACAATTACAAACACAAGGTCTGACCAAGTAAGAACAGGAACAAGAACAAGAATAGTTGAACAAGTAGAAAATCAAAGAATTAGTAATAGAATTATTGCTCAGGCAGCGATTCCTTTTGTTAGACCTAGAACAATTACAGGTGTAGGTGAATGTTTTAGACCTAATACTAGATTATATGCTTTCTTTGATGGTACAGATGTTAGTTCATTTATTACACCATCATCAACAAGTTATACAACAGACACATCTGCAACAGAGGGTGGAGCACTTGTATCAGATGTACAAGGTAAAGTAGAATTTTCATTTAGAATACCAGAGTATAGATTTGCTGGACAAGCAAGTATACCTAAATTTAAAACAGGTGATGTAGACTTTAGATTAACATCAAGTGAAACTAATGTTAAAATTCCAGCACCTTCAACAGTTGGTCAAACAATTTATGCTGCAAAGGGTATTGTAAATACAACACAACAAACAATAGAGGCAACAAGAAATGCAACAGTTGTTCAAGAGACTGTTACTCAAACACAATCGGTAACAAACTCATCAGCACAATTAACTAGAATTGACCCACTAGCACAAACATTCTTAATATCAGAAGATGGTGGATGTTTTGTATCTTCTGTAGATTTATTCTTCTCAGAAAAAGATACTAACTTACCTGTATGGGTTGAGTTAAGAGAAGTTCTAAATGGATACCCAGGCCCAACACTTATACCATTTGGTAGAAAAGTTTTAAATCCAAGTGATGTAAATATTGACGCTACAACAGGTAACACTGCTACTAAGTTTACTTTTGATTCACCTGTATATTTAAAAGAGGGAATCGAATATTGTTTAGTTGTTATGACTAATAGTTTAAATTATAAAGTTTGGATATCTGGTTTAGGTGAAACAGATGTATCTGGTTCAAATAGAATTATTTCAACACAACCACATTTAGGCTCGTTGTTTAAATCACAAAACAATACAACATGGTCTGCTGTACAATCAGAAGACTTGAAGTTTACAATGAGAAAATGTAACTTTACACAAGGGTCTGGTGTTGTCACTTTACAAAATGACAACATAGGTGATGAAGTAACTGCAGAAGATGGTAGTACAGAAGTTTATGGACAAAGATTAGGAAGTAATCCTATCACACTAACAAACAGTTCTACAGTTGTAAAAGTACAACACCCTAATCATGGTATGTATAGTACATCAAACAATGTAACTATTACAGGTGTATCATCTGGTGTATCAACAACATTGAATGGTGCAATTACAGCAACAGGAACATCTGTAACATTAACATCTGCTACTAACTTCCCATCAAGTGGCACAGTTCATATTAAGATTGATAACGAGATTATGTCTGGTACGATTTCTGGTACAACCATTTCTAGTATCACTAGAGGACAAGGAAGTACAACAGCTGCAGCTCATTCAAATAGTGCAACAATAGAATTATACATGATTAACTCTGTACCATTAACAGAGATTAATAAAACACATACTGCAATTGCAAACATAGGAATAGATTCATATACTATATCAACAACAACAAGTGCATCTATTACAGGTGCAAGTACAACAGCACAAGTTGGTCAAACATCTGTATATGCTTCTGAAAACTATAGATTTGAAACAGTCAAAACATTGATAGGTACTTTAGAATTACCAGAGACTACAATGACTGCAACAATTAAGACAACCAATGCTACAAGCCCATCTGGGTCAGAAACATCATTTGGTCAATCAACATCAAATACTACAATACCGTTAAATGAAAATTTTGATATGACTGTATCATCAATGATTGCTTCATCAATCAATGAGACAAATGAGATATCAGGTAGTAAATCTTTAGAGATGCCAATTACATTTACATCTCAAAATTCAAATGTATCACCTGTAATAGATTTAGATAGAAGGTCATTTATTGCAGTAGCAAATAGACTTAACAATATAGATAGTTCTAGTGATGTATTCCCAACAACAGATTTTGTTGCATCAACAGAACCAGATGGTGACCAAAACTCTGCAATCTATTTAACTAAGGCAGTCACATTAGAACAATCTGCTACTGCAATTAGAGTTGTATTCTCTGCACACAAACAAAATACCTCAGAGATAAAAGTATTATTTAAAACATTGAAAACATCTGATAGTGCTGACTTTGATGAGTTAGGATATGAATTCTTTAACACAGATGGTTCACCAGATAACACAGTTCCAAACTCTCTTGTTAAAACAGACTTTCAAGAATATGTGTTTACCGCTGGTGTAAATGATGATGGTGTTGGAGAACCATTGGATGACTTTATACAGTTTCAAATAAAAATAGTAATGCAAGGAACAGATGCTACTAAACCTGTAAGAATAAAAGACTTTAGGGCAATAGCACTATCAACATAATGGATAGATTAAAAGTAAAAGATAATCAAGATTTAGAAAGAGATGTAAAGTCTAATGGTATCGTAAATACTAATAGACAAGCTTTAGAGAATGCCAAAAAAAGACAGGCAGATGCTCAAAGAACAAGAGATGAATTAAGAGATGTAACAAGAGAAGTAAATGAGATTAAATGTGAGATGCATGATATTAAATGTATGTTAAGTAAATTATTGGAGAGGTGATATGAGTTACAATAATGAGTTGTCAAGTTTATTTGGTATAATCTCAGAAGGTAAAAAACAAGCCGAAGCAGAAAAGGCTGAAAGAATTAGAATAGAAGAAGAAAGAAGACAAAGATTAGAACCACAAGTAGAAGTTGAGTTAAATGATTTGTCAGAGTTCTTTAGTGTAATGTCCACGAAGAAAAAAATGGATTCATTACCAAAAGAAACAAAACAGGAAGTTCAACAGTTAGAAGTATTATCATCTTTCTTTGAACAGATGTCTAAATTTGAAACAAGTTTAGATTCTGCAATACAGGCTTCTGAAAAAGAACCAGAAGTTGTAGAAAAGATTGTAGAAGTGCCTGTTGAAAAGATAGTAGAAAAAGTTGTAGTAAAAGAAGTAGAGGTACCAAGAGGTCCTAGTGAGCCAGAAAAACTTGCAGAGGCAATGAGTTTAGTTCACAAAGGACAGATGTTACCAGAAGAAAAATCTGAATTAGAAAAACTCAAAGAGGAGTTTGGACATTTCAGAAAACTAGTAAACATGCAACTATCATCATTAGGCGGTGGTGGTTCAACCCATATTTTAGATATGGATGATGTAGATATTAGTTCTTTAGGAAATGGAAAGTTCTTAAAATATAATTCTACAACAGGAAAATTAGAATTTAGCGATACTGTAGGTACATATACTTTCAGTTAAGTTTATAAATAAAGGAAAAGGATAGGAAACATTAATGGCAATATCAGGTCAACAAGTAGCAAGTTCTAGTACATTAGAAACACTAAGAACACAATTTAATAATTTGGTAACAGATGTTGCTGCCATTGAAGGCGGTAGTATTTCCTATACAACCCTTAATACTACAACAACAAATGCCACAACCTTAAATGTAAAAGAAGATGGTACGATTGTATTTGAGGGTGCTACAGATGATGGTTTTGAAACTACATTAACAGTTGTAGACCCCACTGCTGATAGAACAATTACATTTCCTAACGAAACAGGTACAGTACATACCTCTGGTGGAACAACAACACACACAGGTATACTTGTTGCCGATGGTGGTAATATCGGCTCTGCTTCTGATAGTGACGCTCTTGCAATTTCATCTGGTGGTGTTGTAACATTTTCTCAAAGAGATGTACATTCTGCTGGAATTACAATAGCAGATGGTGGACAAATAGGTTCTGCTTCAGATACAGACGCTATTGCTATAGCAGCTAATGGTAATGTTACATTAACACAAAATCTTAGTGTAGGTGGTGACTTAGATGTTACAGGAACACTTGACCTAAGTGATTCAGATTTTACAAATGTTGGTAGTATTCAATTAGATAGTATTGCTGGAGATGGTGATACAAATACATCAATCACATTCTCAGGTTCAGATGTAATTACGATTGCAACAGGTGGTTCAACAGCCGCAACATTTAATGCATCACAGGTTACTACTTTAAGTGGTAATCTAATCATACCAGATGCTGGTAACATAGGTTCTGCGTCTGATACAGATGCAATTGCAATAGGGTCAGATGGTGATGTAACATTAACACAAGATTTAGAATTACAACATGATGGTGCCATATTATCTTTTGGTGCTAATGATGAGATAACACTTACTCATGTACATGACACAGGTTTACTATTAGCAGATTCTGGTGGAACACCAACACTACAATTCCACGATTCAAATGAAGCAGTTTTATCAGATGGTTCAAATTTAAAATTAACATCTGGTGGAACAACATTTACTATACCATCATCTGATGGTTCTAGTGGACAGTTTCTAAAAACAAATGGAAGTGGTGTATTATCTTTTGATACAGTATCAAGTGCGGCTGATGATTTAACTGCTGGTGACGCCGCTGTTACTTTAACAACAACATCTGGAAACATCACAGTAGACGCTCAAGGTAACGATACAGATATTATATTCAAAGGAACAGATGGTTCATCTGATACAACATTCTTAACAATAGATGGTTCAGATGCTGGTACATTAATTGCTAATCACGATTTAGAATTAGGAACAGATGGTTCAATAATTAAGTTTGGTAATGACAATGAGATTACATTAACTCATGTTGCTGATACAGGATTATTATTAGAGGATAGTGGTGGAAGTCCTACATTACAATTCCATGATTCCAACGAATCAGTATCTTCTGACGGAAGTAATTTAATATTAACATCAGGTGGAACTGCATTTACCCTTCCAAGTTCTGATGGTTCAAGTGGACAAGCACTAGGAACAAATGGTAGTGGAACATTATCTTTTGTTAATGTTGCAAGTGCAGCTGATGACCTAACTGCTGGTGATGCCGCTGTTACTTTAACAACAACATCTGGTAATATTACGATAGATGCTCAAGGTAATGATACAGACATTATTTTAAAAGGAACAGATGGTTCATCCGATACAACATTCTTGACAATAGATGGTAGTGAGGCTGGTGAAGCAACATTCAATGCTGGAATAGTTATTGCTGATGCTGGAACAATAGGTTCTGCCTCAGACAAAGACGCCATTGCTATAGGTTCAGACGGAGATGTTACCTTAACACAAGATTTAGAATTACAACATGATGGTGCAATATTATCTTTCGGTGCTAATGATGAAATTGCTTTAACACATGTTCACGACACAGGATTACTTTTAACAGATAGTGGTGGAAGTCCAACATTACAATTTCATGATTCAGCAGAATCAGTATCTTCTGATGGTAGTAAATTAATATTAACATCTAATGGTGTTGCATTTAGTTTACCAACGGCAGATGGTTCTAACACACAAGTATTACAAACAAATGGTAGTGGTGTATTATCATTTGCTGATTCTGGGTCTAGTGTGGCATTCAATGCATTTGAATATACTGCAACACAAGGACAAACATCATTTAGTGGTTCAGATGATAATAGTGCAACATTAGCATATACTGCTGGAGTGAATAGTGTACAAGTATATGTAAATGGTATCTTATTAGATAGTTCTGATTATACTGCAACCAATGGAACTGCAGTTGTACTATCTACTGGTGCACATTTAAATGACATGATAAAAATAAATGCAGTACAAGCAACAAATATAACATCATCTGATTTAGATGGTGCTGAATTTGTACTTGATGCCGATGGTGATACAAGTTTTACTGCTGATACAGATGACCAGATTGATATTAAAATTGCTGGAGCAGATGACTTTAGATTCACTGCCAATAATTTTAATGTTTTATCGGGTTCAACACTAACGATTGATTCAGGTGCGACTATTACAAATAGTGGTACGGCAAATGGATTTGGATTGTCCACAGGAAAGGCAATAGTATTATCAATGTTATTTGGTGGTGGATAAGGATTATAAATAAAATTATTAATTGGAGAAGATATAAATGGCAAACCCAAACTTAATAAATGTAACATCAGTTGTTGGTGGTAATGCTGGATTTAACTTAACAAATACGGCAACAGCAACATTAATTACTGTTGATGCTGATAAGTTGTTAAAAATAAATCGTATTACTTGTGCAAATGTTGATGGTACAAATGCTGCTACTTTAGATTTATTCGTAGATGGTTTAGGTTCTGGTGCCTCTGGTGTAACCACAACAGGTGCAGATGCTACAGTTTACTTAGCAAAAACTGTAACTGTTCCTGCTGATACAACACTTGTGGTATTAGATACACCTATCTATCTAATGGAAGCTGATGTACTGAAAGGTGGCGCAAGTGCTAATAGTGATTTAGACTTGTTCGTGTCATACGAAGTATTAGATGACGCTTAATAATTAGGAGATTAGATAATGCCTAGAGTAACATCTTTAAACGGTGGTATAATTGGTGCTGATAATACACCATCACCTACAAAAAAGATAACAACATTTACATCAAATGGATGTTTTAACAGAACAGTTCCTACTGCTCAAGTAGTCGTTGTCGCTGGAGGCGGTGGTGGCTCTTATGGTGGAGGTGGAGCTGGTGGTATAGTAGTAACTTGTACTGACCATCCTTTACCAGACAGTGCCGTTCCTGTCACAGTAGGTGCTGGTGGAACAAGGTCAAATGATAATGGTTGTTTAGGTGGAGAAGGTGGTAATTCAGTATTTGCTACTTCTTCTGACCCAATCACCGCTAAAAAAGGAATGGGTGGTGGTGGACAAGTTGGTGAAGGTGGTGCTGTTGGTTCTTTACATGACCCTGGTCATGCTTTTGGCTCTGGTGGCGGTGGTGGACTTTCACCAGATACTGAAGGTGGTCGTGGGTCACATCCAGGCTCATATGGTGGATGTGGACCTATATATCAAGGAAGCCCTGGCGGTCGTGTAGGAAATCGTGCTGGTGGTGGCGGTGGTGCTTGTAATCTAGGACAAGGTATGGGTAACCCAGGTACAGAAGGTGGAAGTAATGGCGGTATGGGTAGAGACTTAACACCGATTGGAATTCCAACATGTTTAGGTGATTGTGGATTCTTTGGTGGTGGAGGTCAAGCAGCTTCAAGTGCAGACGGAAGTAACCCTGGGGCTAGATTTGCTCCATTAACAGATAAGTCAAACTTTATGGGTAAAAGACAAAGAGGTGGTGGGGGTGCTGGAATAATAGGTGACCCTTGTATCTTAACTGTATGTGGTTATAAATCTTCTACTAACAAAGCAGGAGTTGCTAATACTGGCGGAGGCGGTGGTGGTGCTAGATACCCTGGCTCTTCTCCGTTCCCAG
>ENA-OSEY01001885-OSEY01001885.1-marine-metagenome-genome-assembly--contig:-NODE-1885-length-13989-cov-1.844163_pt1 | contig 13989 bp, 12 predicted proteins | sample MGYA00248465_ERZ534230 | MGnify/ENA primary metagenome ERZ534230 (study PRJEB26409, sample SAMN06344110) | marine metagenome | isolation source: Sea water from surface | place: Atlantic Ocean:Southern...
TGGGCGGCGGCGGTCGCATTGAACGCGTCCACGGACCATTTGTCTCCGATGGCGAAGTGGAAAAAGTCGTGCGGTTTTTAAAACGCCAAGCCACGCCCGACTACATCGAGCAGGTGACAGCCGAACAGGAAGAAGAGGCCGGTATCGGCGCGGCGACCAGCGGCGACACGCTCTACGATCAGGCGGTGGCGATCGTCACGCGAGACGGGCGCGCGTCAACAAGTTATGTGCAAAGGCGTTTGCAAATCGGCTATAACCGCGCGGCACGGATCATTGAACAGATGGAAGAAGAAGGCGTCATCAGCGCCCCCAATCATGCCGGCAAGCGCGAAGTACTGGCCGGCAAACAGTGAGCAGGGCCGAAAAAAAATCCGTTATTACCGGCCGGTTCAGCCAAGCCGGTACGTGTTGGGCTCTGGCTTGTGCGCTTTTGCTCATGCCGGTGGTAAGCCCCGCGCGCGCCAGCGATCTTAGCGACATCAATGCGGCGCTGGCCGATATGCGGGCGCTGTCGGGTCAATTTGTGCAATCGACGCCCGGCGGGGAAACCTTGCAGGGCAATTTTTTTCTCGCCCTGCCCGACCGCTTCCGATTTATTTACACGCAAGGCGGAAAGAATGTTGTGACTTTGCGCGGCAATTGGTTGGTGGTGCAGGAGTTTCAGGGGGCGGAAGCCAATCGCTATCCGGTGTCTGCCACGCCACTGCGCCTGCTGGTTAACGAGCGCAGCCTTCGCATCCAGCCCTCGCAACTGGAATCTATCACCGAAAAAGGCGGCTCGATTGAAGTCGCCTTGCGCGACCCGAAGGGCGACATTCCGGGGCGTCTGGTTCTGATCTTTGACAGCGAAACACTTGCGCTGCAGGGCTGGCGTTTGCTTGATATACAGCAACAGCGCAGCACGGTATGGTTGCACAATGTCATCCGACATGAACGCTTGCCCGAAGATTATTTCCGTATTGACGAATCCATAGCCGAGGCCGAAGACGAATGACCGCCGGAAATATTCCGCCCAAAGACCCCGATGAAGATGCGTGGCAACCCGATGCCGAAAGCCTGAACGCGCTTGAGGCTGAAATTCCCATTCTCGCAATCTTGCGCAGTTTCGTCGATGAAGCCTGTCGCCAACCCTGGTTTACCGAGTTGGGTGAGCCGCTCGAAGCTTCCGTCAAAAACATGGCCCGCGCTTATCTCGATGGGCTGGGCTATCCCGATGCCGAGCCCGCACCGATGATGAATTGGGACGATGCGTTGGATGCCGCATTGTCGCTTGATATTAACAGTGCTGGCTGGGAGGCCGAAGAGCAATTGCGCGCGGCACTTGTTGATGCTGCGCTCACGCAAGTCAGCGAAGAAGGTCTTGGGGTGCTTTTGGCGCATTTGGCGGCGCAACTTTCCGAAACCCTGCACGAACTGGCCGAGGAGGCGCTTTATATGGCGGACGAATTGCCCGACCATGTGATCGATTTGGCCGTGGGTGCCGGCCAGCAGGCGGCTTATGGCGCGGCGCTGGTGCTGGCGGCCAGTGGTACTGGGGAACCGGACAATACATCAGATATTTTATTGCATCCGCTCATGTTGAAATACCGGCTGTTCGCGGCCGGCCGTTGGCCACTGACCCTGACCGGCCAGACGCTTAATATTTTCTGAACCGAAACGAAAGGGCAAAGCCTGTCATGCGCGTTATCTCGTGGAACATCAATTCGGTGCGCCTGCGCGCCCAGCTTGTGGAAAAACTTATTGCCGAGGCGAGGCCGGACGTCATTTGCCTGCAGGAAACCAAATGCCCCAATGACAGTTTTCCCGAAAAACTGTTTCACAAGCTCGGGTATAACCATATCGCAAAAAACGGCATTAAGGGATATCACGGCGTGGCAACGCTGGCCCGCCTGCCAATGGCTGAAACAAATATTGTCACCTATTGCGACCGCACAGACGGGCGCCATATTGAAACGGTTTTTGAAACGGCAAACGGGCCACTGCATGTCCATAATTTCTATGTGCCTGCGGGCGGCGATGAACCCGACCCGGAAATCAACGAAAAATTTGCCCATAAACTTGCCTTTCTGGATGAAATGGAAACCAATTTCCGTGCCATTCGGCGGCAGAAAAAAGCCAAACGGCAAATTCTGGCAGGGGATTTGAACATTGCACCAGGCGAACATGATGTGTGGTCTTCCAAGCAATTGAAAAATGTTGTCAGCCACACGGCCGTGGAGATTGCGGCACTGGCGCGCGTTCAGGCCAGCCTGAACTGGGAAGATGTGTCACGCCACTTTGTGCCGGCTTCGGAGAAACTCTATAGCTGGTGGAGTTATCGTGCGCGCGACTGGGCGGCATCCGATCGCGGACGGCGGCTCGACCATATCTGGGTGACACCGGCCTTGCTAAACGATGTGACCGGCTTTGAGATATTGCGCGCCGCGCGCGGCTGGGAGCGGCCTTCCGACCATGCACCGGTGGTGCTGGATGTAGCCCAAGGCCGATAATTGCGGTCATCCGCCACGCTTGCAAGTTTCAAAATGACCCACTAACGTTCAAGCAGGTTTTGGGAGAACGAAACAATGCTGGACACTTATTCACCATCATGGATGACGGAAGATTTGGAAATTTTCAAAGACGCCGTGAACAAGTTTTACACACGCGAATTTGTACCTCACAGCGATCGCTGGACCAAAGAGGGCATTGTCGATCGCGACGCTTGGTACAAGGCCGGCGAAGCGGGCATTTTATGCGCCTCGATACCGGAAGAATATGGCGGCGGCGGCGGAACTTACGCCCATGAAGCCATTCTGACAGAGGAAATGGAGCGCTGCGGGGTGGCGGGCTTTGGTAATACGGTGCATTCGCTCATCTGCGCGCATTATTTCAATGCTTATGGGACCGAAGAACAAAAACGCAAATGGTTGCCCAAAATGGCGACCGGCGAGCTTGTCTGCGCGATTGCGATGACCGAGCCCGGAACCGGTTCCGACCTGCAATCCGTCAAGACGCGGGCCACCAAACAGGGCAACCAATATGTCATTAATGGCTCGAAGACCTTTATTACCAACGGACAGCACGCGGATCTGATTATTGTTGTTGCAAAAACCGACCCTGAACAGGGCGCGAAAGGCATTTCGCTGATGATCGTCGAAACCGCTGAGGCGGACGGGTTCCGGCGCGGGCGCAATCTCGACAAAATGGGTCAGCATGCGGCGGATACATCGGAGTTATTTTTTGATGATGTGAAAATACCGACCAGCAATTTGCTGGGCGGCGAAGAAGGCCAGGGCTTTTACCAACTCATGCAGCAATTGCCGGCGGAACGTCTGATTATTGCCAATCAGGGCGTTGGCGCGATTGAGCGCGCAATCCAATTGACGGTTGATTATACGCGCGAGCGCAACACATTTGGCAATGCGGTGTTCGATTATCAAAACACCCAGTACAAGCTGGCCGAGTGCAAGGCAACCTGGATGGCCGCGCGCGCCATGGTCGACCAGCTGGCCAACCAGCTTATGCGCGGCGAACTTGATGCAAATTCCGCCGCCGCTGCAAAATTTTGGGTAAGCGAGCGCCAGTGCGAGATTATTGACACCTGCCTGCAATTTTTCGGTGGCTATGGCTATATGGACGAATATCCGATCAGCCGCATGTATACCGATGCGCGCGTGCAGCGCATTTATGGCGGGTCGAACGAAATTATGCGTATGCTGGTGGCTCGCGCGCTTTAATCGGGCCAGGTTTTTATTCGGTGGTTTTCAAGAGGCAAGGAAACATGCGATTTACCTTTGCACAAGCTGTGAGGCGCGCTGCGCCTGTCATATTTCTGTCGGTATTTTTGCCGATCGTCGGCCTCAGTCAGGAAGCGCCAGATGTGGCAGCGGAGGTGCCGCCGGAAGTTACGGCAGAGATTGCAACAGAAGTGACGCCAGAGGTCGCAACAGAAGTGACGCCGGAGGTCGGTGCAGACATTACGCTAGAAGCACCGCCGGAGGCTGCATTGGCAGTGACGGAGGAGCGCGCGTCGGAAAGCGCGGCCCAAGCCGGTGATGAGGGCGGGTTCTGGTCGCTGCTATTCGACAAGGGCGGCGTTGTCACATGGATTATCGCAATGTTGTCCGCTATTGGCCTGCCCATCGCGGCGGTGAAATTTGCGCAGTTTTTGCGCATGGAAATCTGGCGCCCCAAACATGTTGAAGCTGCAATGATGCGTTATCGAAACGGCGATGAGCGCGGGCTGGCGGACGAGTTGGAAGATATTGCCCATCCCGCCGCACCGCTTCTTGCCTATGCGATTGCCCAAACCCATCGCGGCGGCGCAAAAGGCGAAGCCGGGGAATTGCTCCGCGAAGAGGCATCGCGCCGCGCGCAATATCTTTTGCGGCATTTGGGTTCGAATATCTGGGTGCTTGAGCTTATTGCGGCATCGGCCCCTCTGTTCGGGCTGCTGGGCACGGTGCTTGGCATGATTGTCGCCTTTCAGGGCGTCGGTCAGGGCGTTGGTGGTGCCGATACCGCACTTTTGGCCGCCGGTATCTGGGAAGCGCTGCTGACAACTGCCTTTGGCCTGGCTGTCGCCCTGCCATTTTCCATTCTCGCCGCCGTTTTCAACAATGCCGTCGACAATACGCGCGACCTGCTTGAAGATGCGCTCACCGAAATCATGGTGCGCGGCGCGACCAACGCCTCTGCTAAAGGGTAGCCCCATGCGGATAGACCGGCCAAAACGCAAGCTGGAAGCTGTCGGGCTCACACCGCTCATCGACATGATTTTTCTGCTGTTGCTGTTTTTTCTGTTGGGCTCGGATTTTGTGCGCTTTTCCCAAAGCCAGCTTGCGCCGCCTCGAGGTACAGGGGGCACTGAAGGCATGAGCCAGCCGGCCATCATCTCATTGGCCGAAACGGGTCAGGTGCAATGGAACGGCGCAGGCGTAACACGCGCACAAATGCGAGAACGCGCCGCCGGTCTCATTGAAACCGACGCCGAACAGCTTTTTGTCGTCATGCCTGCCGCGGCCGCCGAGGTGCAACAAGTGGTCGGCGTGATGGATGATTTGGCGTCTGCAGGCGCGAGCGCGGTGACGCTGGAGCGCGATGTGTTTGACATTGATCTGGCGGATTTTTGAGGACGGCATGAAAATCAACAGACCCCAACGCAAATTCAAGAGCATTGATCTTCTGCCGCTGATCAATGTGGTTTTTTTGCTCATTCTGTTTGTGCTGATCGCCGGTCGTCCGACCACCGATCATCCCGGCGAGATCGAGGTGGCGATCAGCCGCCAGGAAACCGCTTATGTCGCCGCGCCGCTTTCCGTGCGCCTTGGGGCTGACGATAAATTTTATCTGACGGGTGATGCGCCGAAATCGCTGGCTGAAATTGCTACGCGCGTGGCGGAAACGGGTGTGGCCGAACAAGGGCTGGCGGTTGAGTTGATTGCCGACCGGCGCGCGCACGCCGCCGCCCTGATGGATTTCCGTCAAGCCATGGCGAAAGCGGGTGTGGGTGAAATCCGCATCAAAACCGAATTTGCCGCGGAGCAGGCAAATGGCAACTAGTCCCGCGCCGCGACCTAACTGGCTGACTCGTCTTAAAAATCTGCCGCGCCGCTGGTGGATTACGTTTTTTGCAATTTCACTAGTCGTTCATGTGATCGGCGTCGGCACGGTTCTAGTTCTGCTGTTTGGTGGAGAGCGTGGAGGAGACAATGCGGCCGAGAGCTTGATTATTTCGGCCGCTGCCGATGACCAGCAAGGTGTCGATCTGGAACTGCCCGAGCCGGTCACCATCGAGCGCGAAGCCGAGGCCGAGATGGATTTTTCGGAAATACTCGAAGTGCCCTTGGAAGCAGATTTCAACCAAGTCATGATGGAGGCTGCCAGCACAGCCGCCATTGCGCCCGCCATGCCGGTGCCTTCCAAGGCTGCAACCCAGCGTGCTGCGCGCGGCGGGGGTCTGATATCGGGCATACCGCAAACGTTTGCTGATTACATTCAGCATTTGCGGCAAACGGGCATTGATGTCGTGTTCGTAATTGATGCAACAGGCTCCATGGCCTGGGTGCATGATCGGGTGCGCGAGCGAATTAAAGCTTTGTCTCAATATGTTCGCAATCTCGTGCCGCTTGCTCGATTTGGCGTGATCGCTTATCGCGATTATCAGGATCCGGATTTTGTGACACAAATATCTCAGCCAAGTTTTGATGTACTCAAGGCGCGAACTTTCATGAGCGTGTTGGATGCCAATGGTGGTGGCGACGTTCCCGAAGCTGTTACCGAGGCGCTCCGCAAATCAGAAAAGGCAATAGCCTGGCGCTCAGGTGCCCAGCGGGTGTTGATTGTTGTGGGCGACGCTCCGCCTCATAAATATGAGGTTGACGAAGCCTTGACCATAGCCGATCGCATGAAGCGCCGTGGGGCGCGCCTGTCAATCGTCGACTCGCGGGTGGAGGCCAATCGTAAATACCTTGGCCGGACTGAGTCGATCGGTTGGCTCAGCTTGAGATCCCCAAGCTCGCAGCGGCAGGATGTGCTGCCGGCGTTCCGCGCATTAGCCAAGTCAGGCGGGGGGCTGGCGTTGACCTTGGCCGGCGAGCGCCAATTAATGAAAACGTTGGCTCTGCTAATTTTTGATGACCGGTTCCATGACGAGTTGGCGCCATTTCTAGCTAGCCTGGAGTAGGTCATGCGCCGTTTCCTTAACGCCCTCTCAATTTTTTGTTTAATGGTCTTCGCGCCGGCCGAGGCGTGCCGATTACCGCCCAAAGCCCTGTTCGTGTCACCAGAAAAAATTCTGGCCTCTCTAGATGCTCAGGCCCAACCCATTCTCAAGGCTATGGACGATTTCGCTGGCGATATCGAGGCTTGTTATGATGCTCCTCTGGGGCCGCTTGAAATGGCTGAGATCAGAAACGGCGCAATGGCTTTGCGCGATCATATCGATAGGGTGCGCGCCAAGGCAGAAGCTCGCGTGCGTGGCAATGAATTAAATTTCGAGGATCTGTTGTCGTCTGATCTTTGGCAAGATTTGGAAAGCTTACGCGTGGCTGGGGCTTATGCACTTGCTTGGGCGGAGCTGTCCCGCGCGACCCGCGAAATTAGTGCTGAAGCGCGGCGCAAGGCAATTCTTGGCGCAACCGAGGACATGCGCGCATTGACGCTGGAGTTCAGTCATCCGGTGATTGTTCAGCGCGCCATGTATGGCTTGGCAACAGCACAGATTGAGGGAGGTGATGTGCCTGCGGCTATCGCGACACTTGAGCAATTGAAAGCCTCACTTGCCAAAGGCGGGCAGAACTCACTCGAAGAAGCAGTGGATTTATTTTATTCCGAAATAAGTGCACCAGGCTACATACCACCCATTGTATCTGCCGGTGTTGGCCAGGCGTCCGAGTGGGATCTTTCGCCAGAGCAGGGCACAATAGACCGAGAAATTTTGAGCGTAGCGGACCAGGCTTTGAGCGATGGAAAAACGGCGGCAGAAATTGCCACTCTGCTGGCTCCGGCCTTTGACGGATCTCCGGCCATGATTGGGGCGGCGCTTGAATTTCTGGCGCGCGATAAAAAGCTGCTGGCCGCCGCCGATTACCCGCCAGTCAATGCCATACACGCAATGGATGTGGGCTTTACGCGCAGGCAGTTTTCCATCGTGCGTGAAAGCTGGCGGGTTGTGAAACCCTATTACAGTCTGCTACCTGCCAAATTAAAGCGCAGTGTGGACTACCAGCTTGGCGTTAGCTTGGTGTACTTAAACGAAGGCGAGCGCGCTCTGCAGTTCTTGCGTGCGGCACGCGCAGGGTATGGTGCCCGCGAGCAGCGCGAACAGGTTGATAAATTCATCGCGCTTGCCCGCCTATCTGCCGACACTGATCCGGATGGCGAACTTTTGGAGCTGGCGCAGCGCTATCAGAAAGTGCCCGAAATAGGGCCGGATCAGTCTCTCACGCTTGATCACGTCATCGCATTGCGCGCGCGGGTTTTGCTGGCCCGCCACGCGGCGACGCAAGGAAAATGGCGTAAAGCCGATAAGCTTCTATCCGGCTTTTTGCCGCATATGCCGGCCTATAAAATGCTCACCGGTATGCGCGTTCGGCTCATTGCGCGGCAAGTAGCCGACGGGCTTAAATCCGATAAAACAGCGGCAAATTTGCAGAAGGTAGCAAGGGGCGGGCAAGCGATTTACACTATTTGGCTCAAGGCTAAATGTCCGCCGGGCTGCGTGGCGGGAGATGCGCTGCCCGTGCACCGAGCGGCTGTTAATCTTGCTATCAATGGCAGTCTGAGCCCTGAATTTTTTGACACAGCTTATGGGGCTTTTGAGCTTTCGGGCGGTGATGTTGTGCAATTGGCGCCGGCGGCTATGGCCTATTTGGTGGCGCAAGGCGATGGGCCGGGGTTGATAGCCCTGCTCGAGCCTGTCGATGAAACTCAGGCGAAGCGCATTTTGGGCGCATGGAAGGCATATTTGCGCGAGCTTCAGGAAACTGTCATGGACCAAGCGCGTTATGTGCTCTTGCGCGACGGATTATTGGAATTGCAGGGACGCCCCATTGCCAATTTATATGAGGCGTTGGTGCAGATCAATTTGGCGCGCAACGCGCCTGCGGAAGCCTTGCGCATTGCTGACCTGCTGGCACAGGAATTTCCGCGTCGTCCGTCGGCCTGGTATTTGCGCGCCGAGGCTCTGCGCGTCAATGACCGCGACCTGGAGGCGGCGCGCGCGCTGTCCAGTCTGGCAAAGCGCACTCCGCCCGATGATCCGGTGGGTATGGGCGCGCGCGTCGGGTTGGCGGCAATTTTGACAAACCTGGGTGAAAAGCCCAAAGCCTGTGCCATGATGGAAAAAATATTCGCGCGGTCGCAGGCGGCCCAAAACTGGCAGAAGGCAACAGATGTATTTCCGATGCTTGCCGCATGGGAGCGGCAGGCGCGGGCCTGCGTGGCGGGTTAGTTCTGGAAATGGGGGGCTAGTGCCGGAAATGGCGCATGCCGGTGAATATCATTGCAAGCCCCGCTTCGTTTGCCGCCGCAATCACCTCGTCATCGCGGATCGACCCGCCGGGTTGAATGACGGCCGTGGCACCGGCATTGGCGGCACTCAACAGCCCGTCGGCGAACGGGAAAAACGCATCTGACGCAACCACCGAGCCGAGAACCAGCGGCGCCGAAAGCCCCGCCGCCTCTGCCGCATCTTCGGATTTGCGCGCCGCGATGCGTGAACTGTCCAGCCTGCTCATCTGACCCGCGCCAATGCCGACGGTTGCACCGTCTTTGGCGTAAACAATGGCATTTGATTTCACATGTTTGGCAACCTGCCATGCAAACAATAAATCCGACATTTCGGAGGCATCCGGCGCACGTCTTGTCACAGTCTTCAAATGTTCGGCGGAAACCGCGCCTGCATCTCTGTTTTGTGCCAGAAAGCCACCAGCTACCGAGCGCACACTCAAGAATTCGGCATGGCGGTCGGCAAGGCCGGTGGTAATCAACAGCCGCAGATTTTTCTTGGCCGCGATAATGTTGCGCGCCGCATCATTGGCGCCGGGCGCGATAATCACTTCTGTGAACAGTTCGGCAATTGCTTTGGCGGTGGTCGCATCCAGCGGGCGGTTCATGGCAATAATGCCGCCAAAAGCTGAAACCGGATCGCACGCCAAGGCTTTGGCAAACGCTTCCGGCAAATCGGCACCGCATGCCACGCCACACGGATTGGCGTGTTTGATGATGGCACAGGCCGCGCTGTCGGCGGGGTCAAATTCAGACACAAGCTCAAAAGCTGCATCGGTATCATTGATATTGTTGTAGGAAAGCTCCTTGCCCTGCACCTGCTGCGCCGTTGCGACACCCTCACGCAATGGCCCGCCAACATAAAATCCGGCCTGTTGATGCGGGTTTTCGCCATAGCGCAAACCCTGCTGCAAATGCCCGCCAAGCGCGCGAAATGCAGGTGTTTCGACCTCAAGCTCGGTGGCCATCCAATTGGAAATTTCCGCGTCATAAGCTGCAGTGCGCGCATAGGCTTTTTGCGCCAGCCTTTGCCGCAATTCGAGGTGGGTGCCCTGATGGGCTTGGAGGCTGTCCAGCAAGTCGGCGTAATCTTCAGGATCAACAATCACCGTGACGTCTTGGTGATTTTTGGCTGCCGCGCGGATCATGGCCGGGCCGCCAATATCAATGTTTTCAATACACGCCTCGTAAGCGCCGCCCTCCCTGAGCGTTTCCTCAAAGGGGTAGAGATTGACCACCAACAAATCGATGGCACCAATACCATGGTCGCGCATGGCGTTTGTATGGGTTTCATTATCGCGTATCGCAAGCAATCCGCCATGCACCATCGGGTGCAGTGTTTTCAAGCGCCCGTCCATCATTTCGGGGAAGCCGGTCAACTCCGACACATCGCGGCAATCTATACCCGCTTGCGTGAGCATTTTTGCCGTGCCGCCGGTGGAGATGATTTCGATTTCTTGAATAACCAGCGCTTTTGCGAAATCGACAATGCCGGCTTTGTTCGAAACGGATATCAGGGCGCGGGAAATGGGTTTAAGAGATGACTTTTCGGAAACTGACATGTGGGGTAAACCTTGTTTGGGGGTCTTAAAAAATCTTCTGGTTACGGGTTAACGGCGGCGGCCAATGCGCCCAACATAGCGCATGGCCCATTTCATTTGGGTATCTTTCGGCTGCAATGTGCCGGCAATTGCAATTTGCTGGCATCGCTGCGGAATGCCTTCATCGCCCATGAACACGCTTTCCTCGATTTTCAAAATCTGGTCTGCTTGCGGCGCAAAGCGAAACTGCCAGCCATGACCACCATGCGACACCAGCAATACGCTGGAACCGCCGGCTTGCAGGGTGGCTGAAACCTGAGGGTGCAGATGAAAGCGCAGATGGAAACGTGCGGCGATATACTTGCTTTTGCTTGAGGCCGGCATGAGCATGTCTTCGCCGCGCAAATCTTCGCCGGTCGTATCGACAAAAAGTCGGCGGTTATAGCGCACGCCATGGCTTGCGGCGAATTGATCATGGCTGGTTTCCAGCCAGATGCCAGTTGTATCCTCCACCCGCCGGCACGTGACATGCCAGTTTTCCGGCTTCAACCGATGTCCCAACACCCGCGCCGCCAGCCCACTGCGCAGGAATGGATCACTCATATCCGCGTCGAAGCCAAAGGCGGAATGCGCCGCCACCCCGCGTGAGGCCAAGTGCCATTTTTCACCATGCACCAGATTTGGGCCGCAATTTACGAGTATGCGGTCTTGGGCATAGCTCATTTCCAGCGACAAAGGGGCCGCGTGGCTCATCTCGGTGCCTGCCCCGCCGCTGGCCTGTCCTGCATCCACCAGCAGGCAAAGTTTGCCGCATGCCAGGCGTTGATAGCCGCTGCGCTGGGCATAGCTCATCACATTTTTGGCGTCGAGCCCGGCAAGCAGAGGCGCAATTTCAGCCGCCGAGCGCGCGGTTGCGCCATTGAACAATCCAAGCCCGCCATCGGAATGGCAGATGAGGGCAAGCATGGCCTGCATACGCTTGCGCGTCTCGATCAGCATAGTGGGCGCCTGTACGGTGCGCGCCTGCATCGCTGCCTCCAGTGCCAGCGTCAGGTTCAAAATATCGGCGAGTATGGCCGGCGACCGGCTCACATGGCCGCCATCGGCGAGAATTTGACGCCGCAATTCGCGCAAGATTACCTCAACCCCTTGGCGGACCCACTGTCCGTCACCGGAAAAAGCAAGGCCGGCATAGGCCAGCCCGAAGGCGGCCGTCAAACGGCGTATGCCGTCATTTTCCTCATCAACGCAGCGCGCGAGATATTTTGATTGCTGGCTCATGGTTTGTCGGATGGTGTCGATCTCGCGGCGTTCAAGCGCCGGTAAAATAGTCGGCATGGCGGCGCTCCAATTCATCAACCGCCGCGCAACAACATCCGATCGCATGGCTTCTTTCACGCGCACCGGATTGCGCCGTATCCAGTCCTGCACATAAAACGCCGCCGCCGTTGCCCCGCGTTGCGCGGATAGGGCACAGATATGGCGCAACCAGTCAAACCCGTGCAGCGAAGCCAGCCATTTGGAATTGGCAACCGGCACGTCGAAAGGCGATGTATTGGCAACTTTGACCAATGCACCGGGCAGTGTGTAATCCCCGGCCAGCCAGTTTTCGCCGCGCACCGTATCGCCGGGGGTTAGAGCTTGGGGATAAAGGCCGGTTATGTCGATGATGTCGGAAGCGCGCCGGCTACTCAGCGAAGCCGGACGCCGCAAGCCCCGTTTTAGGCCGACGCGAATGTTTCGCATCATGGTCGAAAATATTTCCAGATACAGGCCCAGCTTGCGTGCGCGGCTCATCAGGTCTGCCCGGCCTCCCGCAGCGCGGCGATATTTTCGGCATAAAGCGACGGCCCGCCCTTGAAGGTGGCGGTGCCGGCAACCAGCACATTGGCCCCGGCGGCGATAACTCGTGCGGCCGTCTCGTGGTTTACCCCGCCATCGACTTCCAGTTCGATATCGCGGCCCGATGCGTCGATTAGTCGGCGCAGTTCGGATATTTTGTCTAGCTGGCTGGTGATAAAGCTTTGCCCGCCAAACCCCGGATTGACCGACATCACCAGAACGAGGTCAACAAAGTCGAGCATATGGTCGAGCGCGGCCAAAGGCGTGGCCGGGTTCAGCGACACCCCGACGCGACATCCGGCAGCGCGAATGGCTTGTGCGGTGCGGTGCGGGTGCGGCCCGGCTTCTGGGTGGAAGGTGATGATATCGGCGCCGGCTTCGGCAAAGGCCGTGATATAGGAGTCCACCGGCGCGATCATCAAATGCACATCAAGCGGGCGCGATGCGTGCGGTTTAATAGCCTTCACGACATCCGGGCCGATGGTAATGTTGGGAACGAAATGGCCGTCCATCACATCCACATGCACATAGTCGCATCCTGCATCACATATGGCGACCACCTCTTCGCCCAAACGGGCAAAGTCAGCGGAGAGAATGGAAGGTGCAATTTTTACCACAGACATATTTTTTCAATAATCCTATTTGACTCGGCGCGCAAGATATCACTCATGTCTGAGCTTCGGCTTTCTTTTGGAAACGCGCGGCAAAGAACCCGTCACAACCGCCGGAAGCGGCCAGCATTGCCGGTGTTGTGCGCACGTGGCCGGCGCCCGTCACTGCCATGGACAAACATTCCGGCACTTCATCCGCCCCGATCGGCATGAGGGAAAAATCGTCACGGCTTGCGAGAAACGCCCGTGCCACGCCCTCGCCTTCTTCGGGCTCTAGCGAGCACACGCAGTAAACTAGTGTACCGCCGGGGGTCGTTGCGTCAGCCGCCCGCTCGAGAAGGGTGGACTGCAGGCGTGCGCTTTTTTCAATGTCACTGCGGCGGCGGTGCAAAGGCAGATCGGGGTGGCGGCGAATTGTACCAGTGGCCGAGCAGGGGGCGTCCAGCAGCACGCGAGAAAATTTTCTAGGCGGATCCCAGTTTTCAAGGTCGGCTAATAGGATCTCTGCCTCAAGGCCGGTGCGCGCCAAATTTGCGGTGAGGTGTTGAAGTCGGTTCTTAGAAGCATCAAGCGCCGTCACGCGCCCCCCGCCTGCGGCTAGTTGCAGAGTCTTGCCGCCCGGTGCGGCGCACAGGTCGAGAATATCGGATTGTGCGTCCGCGCGTAGGAGCGGCGCGGCCAACGCCGCACTAATGTCCTGCACCCACCACATGCCCGCATCAAACCCCGGCAGGCGGGTCACGTCGCCCGTCTCCTCCAGGCGCAGGCAAGTGGGGGTGAGTACATGCCCTATGCCCGGATTGGCGACCTGCCAGTCTTTCAAGGCATTGGCGTCGCGAAACTGTAAATCCAGTGGTGGCGTTTGGCGCAAAACGTTCTCCATCGCCGCCGTCTGCTCGGCGCCGTAAGCCTCTTGCCAGCCCTCCAGCAACCATGTCGGCAGGTCCGGCACTGTGTCCACGTTCTGCCCGGTCTCGCTGACACGGCGCAAGACGGCATTGATCAGC
>ENA-OSEY01001888-OSEY01001888.1-marine-metagenome-genome-assembly--contig:-NODE-1888-length-13974-cov-3.268403_pt1 | contig 13974 bp, 12 predicted proteins | sample MGYA00248465_ERZ534230 | MGnify/ENA primary metagenome ERZ534230 (study PRJEB26409, sample SAMN06344110) | marine metagenome | isolation source: Sea water from surface | place: Atlantic Ocean:Southern...
CATTACACACTCGTATAAGTCGTCTAATTTTTTTCGTTGATCTACAGATTGCTTCCACTCGTCTTCTGGAGTTTCTGTCTTTGTTTCTAACCAAGGCATTATACTTGCGTGTTGTTTATAAAAATTAGTTAAATCAGGAACTAAATCTTTAATAACTGGCATGTGGGGTAATGGATAAATTCTCACGTCACCTTTAACTTCATTTAAACCACGCGTACAAGCTAATGTGTTTACACCATCAATATTCATAGCACACGAACCACAAATACCTTCCCTACACGACCTACGAAAAGTAAGTGTTGGATCAATTTCTTCTTTAATATAAATAAGAGCATCCAAAACCATAGGACCACTATCATTTGAATCTATGTAATAAGTATCAACTCTTGGATTACTTTGATCATCAGGATTATATCTGTATATCTTAAATTTTCTCAATTTTTTTGAGGAACTCTTTTTTTTATCCCAAACTACTCCATCTGAAGATATCCTTGAATTTTTTGGAAGTCTTAATTCAACCATTTTTTTTTCCTTATTATATAATTTTATTTATAAACTAAACGACATTAAGCATTGCTTATATACTTCATTTGGATCTCTACCCGCAATATAGTCACTACTCATAGTTATACCAATTTGATACTTAGGACCATCACTACCCGTAGCCAAAGATAAATTTGTTGTGGGTTTTGTAGCTTCAATTTTTTTCTTATGACAGATACTTTCAATTTGTTTTTGTGTTAAAGGGATAGGTTCACTTGTAGCACAACCAATCAAAAAACAAAAACTTATAGTGGTTAATAATTTAACTAAATTGGTCATTTATACTAATAAACCCTGGCCTTTGGAGCAATTTTATTGGTATTGATACCACCTTTAGATTCCATTGTTAAAGGTTTGGTATGAACTTTTCTGTATTTAAGTGAAACTTTATTTTTTTGATCAACAGATGCCAGGGTATGTTTTCTCCATTTCATATCATCTCTATCAGGGTAATCCTCATGAGCATGTGCCCCACGACTTTCTTGCCTAGCTTCAGCTGAAAAAATAGTTGTTAGAGCATTGGGCATAAGGTTTGTTAATTCTAAAGTTTCCATTAAATCGGAATTCCAAATCAATGACCTATCTTTCACTGATAAATCTTCCAAACCAGAAGAAACAGCCTCCATTTTTTTGCACCCTTCAGCCAAAGTTTCTTTAGATCGAAAAACTGCTGCATCTTCCTGCATAACTCTTTGCATATTTTTTCTTAATTCTGCAGTTGATGTATTGCCCTTAGCATGACGTAATTTATCAAATCTTTCCATTGCCTGATCACAAGAATTAAAATTTAAAGGTCGATTAGAACTTTCTTTATTCACAACTTCTTTTGCTCTTATAGCTGCAGCTCTGCCAAAAACCACTAAATCTATCAGACTATTAGATCCTAACCTATTTGCTCCATGCACTGATGCACATCCTGCCTCACCAACGGCCATTAATCCAGGCTGAACTAAATCTTCATCTTCTTTACTAGGATTTAAAACTTCACCCCAATAATTGGTCGGGATTCCTCCCATATTATAATGAACTGTAGGTAATACAGGAATAGGCTCTTTAGTTAGATCAACTCCTGCAAAAATTTTCGCACTTTCTGAAATTCCAGGTAATCGCTCTGCTAAAGTTTTTTCTGGCAAATGATCCAAGTGTAAATGTATATGATCTCCTCTTTCACCTACACCTCGACCTTCCCTAATTTCAATAGTCATGCATCTGGAGACAACATCTCTGCTAGCCAAATCTTTGTAAGTTGGAGCATATCTTTCCATAAATCTTTCTCCATCCGAGTTTGTGAGGTAGCCTCCTTCACCTCTTGCTCCTTCTGTAATCAAACATCCAGCACCATAAATACCTGTTGGATGGAATTGTACGAATTCCATATCTTGCAAGGGTAAGTTTTGTCTCGCAATCATACCATTACCATCCCCAGTGCAAGTATGAGCTGAAGTTGCAGAAAAATATGCTCTACCATAACCACCAGTAGCAAGAACTACCATTTTAGCATTAAACCTATGAATGGTACCATCATCCAATTTCCAGGCTATTATACCCTGACATTCTCCATCATCAGTCATAATTAAATCAATGGCAAAATACTCAATAAAAAACTCTGCGTTATTTTTTAATGATTGACCATATAAAGTATGCAAAATAGCATGACCTGTTCTATCCGCTGCAGCACATGTTCTTTGAACTGGTGGACCTTCACCAAATTCAGTTGTGTGTCCCCCAAAAGGTCTTTGATAAATTTTACCTTCTTCTGTTCTGGAAAAAGGTACTCCATAATGCTCTAATTCATAAACTGCTTTTGGGGCTTCTCGAGCTAAATATTCCATTGCATCAACGTCACCTAACCAATCTGAACCTTTTACAGTATCGTACATGTGCCAATGCCAGTGATCTGGTCCCATATTTGATAGAGATGCAGCAATACCTCCCTGTGCAGCTACGGTATGACTTCTAGTTGGAAAAACCTTGCTTATACAAGCAGTTTTGAAACCTTGTTCTGCCATTCCTAAAGTAGCTCTTAATCCAGAGCCTCCTGCCCCAACTACTACTACATCGTAAGTATGATCAACATATTCATATGAATTCATTAGTTACTCCTAAATTCAAAACCGATACAAAAAAATAAAAGCTAACGTTATTATTAAAGTTAGAAACCAACATAAAATTTTTAATGTTTTTAATGTAGAATTCCTAAGATTTGTCTCATGGATATAATCTTCTAAGACAACTTCAATACCTTGATAAAAATGCCAAATGCTAATCGTAATAAATAAAAAAGCAACACATAAATGAAATGGATTTTTATAATTTGATATAACATCGTCATATGAAAGAGTAGAAACATTTAAGAAATTGTAAAAAAATAATAATGTCAAAGGTATGAGTAAGATTGAAGATACTCTTTGTTTTATCCAATGCCTAGTGCTAGCTATATTCTGACCCATTTTCGTACTCCAAAATAAATTCAAATTAAAAGGCTTGTTAAAACAAAAATAAATGTCAAAGCTAAAATTGAATAAGAACTTAATTCCACCCATTTAAGGTTAAAGCCATAACCCATATCCCAAAATAAGTGTCTAATCCCAGCAAAAAAATGGTACCAAATACCACAAAGTGAAAAAAACATAATTAATTTGCCAACAACAGAATTAAAGTAAGTTGAAAAAACTATAAATATCTTTTCACCAAAAATTAGTGATATAAAAAATCCTATTAATATTAAAAGGGTTATAGATAAGGCTATCCCAGTAATTCTATGCAGTATAGAAAGTACAGAGTTTAATTGGGGCCTATATATAGTTAAGTGAGGTGATAAAGGACGATTTTGCATATGTTTAGACATTTTATATTATTTCCCTCTCATCTAATAGTTGAATAGAATAAATGCAATGTGATTAATTGTCACCAAAGAACTTTAAAAATCTTGAATACCGATTTTTTAAGTTAATATAACAATTGAGTTATTATTTTTAGATCAAAATTTTTTTATCTTTACTACAATCATCTCTTGTTTATTAGTATAACTAAAACTAGTTAGCTTTTTTGATTCTATACCAAAATTCATTAATTCATATTGATTGGGCTCCACTTAAATAATTTAAATATAAATAACCATAATAGGAAAAAAAAATGAAAAGAAATAAAATTGCATTGATTGGTTCAGGTCAGATTGGAGGTACATTAGCTCATCTAGTAGGACTAAAAGAATTGGGAGATATTGTTTTATTTGATATAGCTGATGGAATACCTCAGGGTAAGGCACTAGATATTGCTGAAAGCTCTCCAATAAGTACCTTTGATACTAATATAATTGGAACTAGTTCTTACGAAGATATTAAAGATGCAGATGTTTGTATTGTAACAGCTGGAGTACCACGCAAACCGGGAATGAGTAGAGATGATTTACTTAGTATTAATCTAAGAGTAATGAAATCTGTTGGTGATGGTATCAAAAAATATGCTCCTAATTCTTTTGTTATCTGCATCACAAATCCCTTAGATGCAATGGTTTGGGCTTTACAAAAATATTCAGGATTATCACCAGAAAATGTTGTAGGGATGGCAGGCGTTTTAGATAGTGGAAGATTTGCATATTTTCTTGCTGAGGAGTTTAATGTATCAGTCAAAGATGTTCAAACTTTTGTACTAGGTGGTCATGGAGATACAATGGTGCCTTTAGTTAGGTATTCTACAGTTGGAGGCATTCCAATTCCTGACTTGGTTAAAATGGGATGGTCTTCCCAAAAGAAAATAGATCAAATCGTACAAAGAACTAGAGATGGAGGCGCAGAAATTGTAGCATTATTAAAAACTGGTTCTGCTTTTTATGCACCTGCTGCCTCAGCAATAAACATGGCGGAGTCGTACTTGAGAGATCAAAAAAGAATTATACCATGTGCAGCAAATCTCAGTGGACAGTATGGATTAAAGGATATTTATGTTGGTGTTCCTACAATTATTGGTAATAAAGGTGTAGAGAAAATAATTGAAATAAATCTAAATGAAATAGAGAAACTAAATTTTTCTAAATCTATAGAGTCTGTGAAAAATCTGATTGATGCCTGTAAAAAAATTGATCAGGACCTTTAAGGAAAAATGTTTTTTATTTTGTGATCACGTTTAATTTATTGTGATCACAAATTTTAAACTTTTGATACTTTTATCTCTTTTTTTAAAAAAACTACTTCAAAATACAGTCAATGACTGCAAATATTGGGTTATTTAGATTTAACAATAAATTTACTAATCTTTAGGTGAGAAAATGAATATCCATGAATATCAAGCAAAACAATTTTTGAGAGAATATGGAATTCCAGTTTTAGATGGAAGAATTATTTATAAGGCAGAAGAGGCCAAGACGGCAGCGGGGGAATTGGATGGACCATTATGGGTTATTAAGGCTCAAATACATGCAGGCGGAAGAGGAAAAGGTAAGTTTATTGAAGAAAGTGCTGGAGTTGAAGGTGGAGTTAGACTTGCAAAATCAGCATCAGAAGCTGCAGAACAGGCACAAAAAATGCTTGGTAGAACTTTAGTAACCAAACAAACTGGGCAATCTGGAAAAGAAGTTAGAAGAATATATATCGAAGATGGTTGCCAAATAGCTAAAGAATTTTATTTAGCTGTATTGATCGATAGGACAACTTCTAGAATAGCTTTTGTAGCTTCTAAAGAAGGTGGCATGGATATTGAAGAAGTTGCCGCCAAAACTCCGGAAAGAATAATCAAATTTACGGTTGATCCAGCTTCAGGACTATCTAGTTTTCATGGTAGAAGAGTTGCATTTGCACTAGGTTTAAAGGGAAAACAAATCAAACAATGTGTACATTTAGTTCAAACTTTATTCAAATTATTTAATGAAAAAGATTGTGAGATGTTAGAAATAAATCCACTAATTCTTACTCAAGACGAAAAATTACTCTGTTTAGATTGCAAAATGGGTTTTGATAGTAATGCAATGTATCGACAACCTTCTGTACTTGCATTTCATGATGAAACTGAAGAAGATCCAAAAGAACTGGCTGCTTCTAAATTTGACCTCAATTATATTGCCCTAGATGGTGAAATTGGCTGTATGGTTAATGGAGCAGGACTAGCAATGGCCACAATGGATATAATTAAATTATTCGGTTCTGAACCAGCAAATTTTTTGGATGTAGGCGGAGGTGCTACTAAAGAGAAAGTAACTGAAGCTTTTAAAATTATAACCTCCGATAAAAATGTTAAAGGAATTTTAGTGAATATTTTTGGAGGGATAATGAGATGCGATGTTATTGCAGAAGGGGTTGTTGAGGCTGTCAAAAATGTTGGTCTTTCAGTTCCTTTAGTCGTCAGACTCGAGGGTACAAATGTAGAAAAAGGTAAAGATATAATAAATAAAAGTGGGTTAAATGTAATTGCTGCAGATAATCTTTCTGATGCTGCAAAAAAAATTGTTTCAGCAGTGAGAGGTAACTAAAATGTCAATATTTATAGATAAAAATACAAAAGTAATTTGCCAAGGTTTCACTGGTTCACAAGGAACTTTTCACTCTCAGCAAGCTATCGATTATGGTACTAATATGGTGGGTGGTGTTACACCTGGTAAAGGTGGAGAAAAACATTTAGGGTTACCTGTTTTTGATACAGTTTATGATGCAAAATTTAAAACTAAAGCAAATGCCACAGTGATTTATGTACCTCCACCATTTGCCGCAGATGCAATACTTGAAGCTATAGACTCTGAAATAGAAACAATTGTGTGTATTACTGAAGGTATACCAGTTATAGATATGGTAAGAGTAAAGAGAGCTTTACATGGTTCAAAATCACGTTTGATAGGGCCAAACTGTCCAGGTGTAATTACCCCTGAAGAGTGCAAAATAGGGATTATGCCAGGACACATTCATAAAAAAGGAAGTGTAGGGGTAGTTTCAAGATCTGGAACACTTACTTATGAAGCAGTTGCTCAAACTACAGAAATAGGATTGGGTCAATCCACATGCGTTGGAATAGGAGGTGATCCTGTTAAAGGAACAGAGCATATTGATGTTCTTGAATTATTTTTATCTGATAATGAAACTAAAAGCATTGTATTAATTGGAGAAATTGGAGGAACTGCAGAAGAGGAAGCAGCTCAATTTATTAAAGATGAAAGAAAAAAAGGTAGATCAAAACCTATCGCAGGATTTATTGCAGGAATTACTGCTCCCCCAGGCAGAAGAATGGGTCATGCGGGTGCAATAGTTGCTGGTGGCAAGGGCGGAGCTTCAGATAAAATTGAAGCCATGCGATCTGCAGGAATTATTGTTACAGAAAGTCCTGGAGAACTTGGAACAGCAGTAAGTACTGCAATTAAAAATTTTAAATAATCGAGATGATAAAAATAGGTAAAAGATGAGTAAAGCTACCGATAATTTGACAGAAATAGTAAATAGCTTAGATATAAATAGTCTACAAAATTTAGAACAGATGTATGATACATTTATATCTAACCCCCAAATATTAAATGAAAAATGGATTACCATTTTCAAAAACCTTTCTCACGAAATCCCAAATTCTAAAGATGAAATAAAAATAAAACCTTCATGGTTCAGACGAGATTGGCCTCCTACTAATGTTACTGAAGAAATAGCTGCATTTGATGGACAGTGGGGCGAGTGCAGTAATCTTGATGAGAATAAAAAAATTAATAATATAGTTACTAAGCCACAAAAATTTGATATCAAAACGTCAGTACTAGATAGTATAAGGGCATTAATGTTTATTCGTGCTTATAGGGTCAGAGGACATTTGGCTGCAAATCTAGACCCACTTAGTTCAACTGAAACAAAAACATTAGACCCTGCATTAGATCCTAAAACATATGGATTTAATTCAGAAGATATGAATAGACAGATTTACTTAGATAAAGTTTTAGGTCTTGAAGAAGCATCGATGAATCAAATATCACAAATTGTAAAGAAAACTTACTGCGGTACTTTTGCACTTCAATATATGCATATTTCTAATGCTGAAGAATCTGCTTGGTTAAAGGAAAGAATTGAAGGATTGGGTAAAGAAATAGAATTTACTCAAAAAGGTAGAAAAGCAATTCTTAATAAGCTTATAGAAGCAGAAGGGTTTGAAAAGTTTTTGCACATTAAATATATGGGAACTAAAAGATTTGGATTAGACGGTGGAGAAGCAGTAATACCGGCAATGGAGCAAATCATTAAAAGAGGCGGTAATCTTGGCGTAAAAGAAATAATTATTGGGATGCCTCACAGAGGACGTTTATCAATTCTAGCAAATGTAATGGGGAAACCATACAGAGCAATTTTTAATGAATTTCAAGGTGGTAGTTACAAACCAGAGGAAGTTGAAGGATCTGGTGATGTAAAATATCACCTTGGAGCATCATCTGACAGAGAATTTGATGGAAACAAAATTCACTTGTCTTTAACAGCTAATCCAAGTCACTTAGAAGCTGTAAACCCTGTAGTTTTAGGAAAAGTAAGAGCAAAACAAAATCAGCTTAACGATAGCAATAGGGTGCAAGTTTTACCTGTTTTATTACATGGTGATGCTGCATTTGCTGGACAAGGTATCATTTCAGAATGCTTTGGACTATCAGGATTAAAAGGACATAAAACTGGTGGTACTATACACATAATTGTTAATAATCAAATTGGGTTTACAACTGCACCACATAATTCAAGATCTTCTCCATATCCAACTGACATAGCATTAATGGTAGAGGCTCCAATTTTTCATGTAAATGGTGATGATCCAGAAGCTGTAGTTCATGCAGCAAAAGTAGCGACGGAATTTCGACAAAAGTTTCATAAAGATGTTGTTATCGACGTATTTTGCTACAGAAGATTTGGACATAATGAAGGTGATGAACCGATGTTCACGCAACCAAAGATGTATGCAAAAATAAAAAAGCATAAAACTACTTTACAGCAGTACTCAGAGAAACTTATTATGGAAGGCTTAGTACCAGAAGGTGAAATAGAAGACTTAAAAATAAATTTTCAAAAATTTCTTTCTGAAGAATTTGAAAATTCAAAAAGTTATAAACCTAATAAAGCCGATTGGTTAGATGGCAAATGGTCTGGACTAGGACAATATACAAAAGAGGCTGTAATAAAAGATGGCCAATATCAAAGGGGCAAAACTTCTATTTCAATTCAAAAATTTAATGAAATTGGGAAAGCGTTAACTAAAATTCCAAATGAAATTAATGCTCACAAAACAGTGAAAAGAATGCTTGATAATAAGCAAAAGCAACTAACCTCAGGTAAAAATATTGACTGGGCTACAGCTGAAGCTCTAGCTTTCGGATCACTATTGGTGGAAGGTTATCCTGTTCGATTATCTGGTCAAGACTGCACAAGGGGTACTTTTAGCCATAGACATAGTGCTGTTATTGATCAATTAACAGAAGAGCGATACTATCCTTTAAATAACATTTCAAAAAATCAAAAACACTATGAAGTTATAGACTCAATGCTATCTGAATATGCTGTTTTAGGCTATGAGTATGGTTATTCCCTAGCAGAGCCAAATTCATTAACAATTTGGGAAGCCCAATTTGGTGATTTTTCCAATGGAGCACAAATAATGATAGATCAATTCATATCATCTGGTGAAAAAAAATGGTTGAGAATGTCAGGATTGGTAATGCTTCTCCCTCATGGTTATGAGGGGCAGGGTCCTGAACACTCATCAGCACGGTTAGAAAGATTTTTACAAGCGTGTGCTGAAGATAACTGGATAATAGCTAATTGCACAACACCATCAAATTATTTCCATATTTTAAGAAGGCAATTATATAGGAGCTTTAGAAAGCCCTTAGTTATAATGAGTCCAAAATCTTTGCTTAGAAATAAACGCGCTGTATCTAGTAAGAAGGATTTTGTAAACGGTTCTACTTTTCATAGGGTTCTTTGGGATGACGCTGAAAAAGGGAATTCAATAACAAAGTTACAGAAAGACTCAAAAATTAAAAGAGTTATTATTTGCTCGGGTAAAATCTATTTTGATCTCTTAAATGAAAGAGAACAAAGGGAAATTTCAGATATATACTTGTTAAGACTTGAACAATTCTATCCGTTCCCAGCATTATCATTTATCAAAGAATTAAGTAGATTTAAAGATGCAGAATTTGTGTGGTGCCAAGAAGAACCCAAAAATCAGGGGGGCTGGTCTTTTGTTGAACCTAATTTGGAATGGTCCTTAAATAGAGTTAAGGCCAAATATAAAAGAGCGAGATTTATTGGAAGAGCTGCAGCTGCTTCACCTGCAACTGGTTTAGCTACTCAGCATAAAAAACAACAAGAAATGATAATTAATGAAGCACTTACTATTGATTGAGGTAAAAAATGACTGAAATACGTGTACCTACCCTAGGAGAAAGTGTAACTGAAGCAACTGTTGCAACATGGTTTAAAAAGCCCGGTGATTCAGTAGCTATCGATGAAATGTTATGCGAATTAGAAACTGATAAAGTAACAGTTGAAGTACCTTCAACTGTTTCGGGAGTACTTTCAGAAATAGTTGCCCATGAAGGTGAAACTGTTGGACTTGATGCAATACTAGGAATAATTTCGGAAGGTGATATTCAACCAACTGAAAATAATAATAATGATCAAAAAATATCTTCTATATCCAATGACAAAATACAAATAAGTAATGATACTAAAGATTTTGAGAATGCTCCTTCCGCAAAAAAACTTATGAATGAAAATAAAATCAATGAGAAGAATGTTGTGGGTACAGGAAGAGATGGAAGAGTTATGAAAGAAGACGTACTAGCTGTTTTAAACTCTGAAAGTAGTACAAATAGGTCAGAAAACCAATTAACTGATCAAATACAAGAAGATGAGGTTGATACGTCTAAGCACCAAGAACGAATTAAAATGTCTAGATTACGTATGACAATAGCTAAACGTTTGAAAGAAGCTCAAAATACCGCCGCAATGCTAACGACCTATAATGAAGTTGATATGTCAAGTGTAATGAAAATTAGAAGTAAATTTAAAGAAGTTTTTGAAAAAAAACATAATGTAAAGTTAGGTTTTATGTCTTTCTTTGTTAAAGCATGTTGCCATGCACTAAACGAAGTTCCAGAAGTTAATGCTCAAATAGATGAGGATCACTTAGTTTTTAATCGATTTGTAAATATGGGCGTTGCAGTTGGAACACCTACTGGTCTAGTAGTCCCAGTTATAAAAAATGCTGATAAAATGAGTTTTGCAGAGGTAGAGAAATCAATTAGTAATTTAGGAAAAAAAGCAAGAGATGGAAAACTTTCAATGGATGACATGAAAGGTGGTACTTTTACTATATCTAACGGAGGTGTCTATGGATCCCTAATGTCTTCACCAATTTTAAACTATCCACAATCTGGAATTCTTGGAATGCATAAAATTCAAGAGAGACCAATTGCAATAGATGGTAATGTTGTTATTAAACCTATGATGTATTTAGCACTTAGTTATGATCATAGAATAGTTGATGGGAAGGGAGCGGTTACTTTTTTAGTAAGGGTTAAAGAAATGCTCGAAGACCCACATCGTTTACTTATGGATGTTTAGGAGAGGATAAAAAAATGTCAGATTATGATGTTATAGTTGTCGGGTCGGGCCCAGGCGGATATGTATGTGCTATTAGGTGTGCTCAACTTGGTTTAAAAACAGCATGCATTGAGGGAAAAGATACTCTGGGTGGGACGTGTTTAAATATAGGATGCATTCCATCTAAAGCATTATTACATGCGTCAGAGCTTTTTGAAGAAAGTAATCATAACTTTTCCAAACTTGGTATAGAAACAGGAAAAATGAATGTTAACTGGAGTAAAATGCTTGAATATAAAAATGATATTGTAAATCAGAATACAAAAGGAATAGAGTTTCTTTTTAAAAAAAATAAGATAGATTTAATCAACGGATGGGCATCCATAAAAGAACCTGGTTTATTAATAGTAAATAATCAAAAATTTAAGTCTAAATCTATAATAATTGCAACAGGATCTGAACCTTCTCAATTAAAAGGAATAAAAGTTGATGAGAAAACTATCGTCTCTTCAACAGGAGCTTTGTCTCTAACAAAGATACCAAAAAAATTAATAATAGTTGGAGCTGGTGTTATAGGATTAGAACTTGGTTCAGTATATTCAAGATTAGGTACAGATGTGACAGTTTTAGAGTACTTAGAAGAAATTACCCCTGGTCTCGATAAAGAAACAGCAAAAATGTTTAGAAGAATTTTAAGTAAGCAAGGAATAAAATTTATCTTAGGAGCAGGTGTTCAAGCTACAAAAAAGTTAGGAGATCGTCTCATTGTCGAATATTCATTAAGAAATGATAAAAAAAGAGAGGAACTTGATACTGATATCATTTTGGTTGCAACAGGAAGAAAACCTTTTACTGATGGACTTAATCTTAAAAAAGTAGGAATTGAATTAAATCAATTTGGTCAAATTTTGACTGATGAAAATTTAAAGACAAATATCGATGGAATATACGCAATAGGTGATGTAACAAGTGGACCAATGCTTGCTCATAAAGCAGAAGATGAAGGAATAGCGCTTGCAGAAATGCTTGCTGGTCAATCGGGGCATGTAAATTATGATATTATTCCTTCAGTTATATATACATCTCCTGAGGTAGCAAGCGTAGGTAAAACAGAAGAACAACTAAAAAAAGAAAATAAGAGTTATAACGTTGGAAAATTTTCATTTATGGGAAATGGACGTGCAAAAGCTTGTCTTTCAGCAGACGGTTATGCAAAAATTTTATCGGACAAAACTACAGATAGAATTTTAGGAGGTCATATAATAGGTCCATCTGCTGGGGATTTAATACATGAGATTTGTGTAGCAATGGAATTTGGGGCAAGTGCTGAAGACTTGGCTAGAACTTGTCATGCTCATCCTACTTTTTCCGAAGCAGTAAGAGAAGCAGCTTTGGCTTGTGGCGACGGAGCTATACATTCATAAGTTTATTTAAACCTCTAGTAGCATTCTTAAACCATTAGTAACATCGGCCCTCACAGCTAGCTTTAAGCCTGGTTCATCACCTACTCTTAGTGTTGATAATATTTTTCTATGATGATTAGGTGCCTGGCTCTTAGATGTATCATCATAAAGAGCCCTCATAGTTGGAATATATTGCAACCATATTGTTTCAACTAATGCTAAAGTGCTTGGTGCTTGAGCTCTTAAATATAATGTACGATGAAATTCAAGGTTGCTTTTAACATATCCAACAGCGTCCTTTTTAACTATCATTTCCTCTATTTTACCATTTATCAAAACTAATCTATCGATAAGAGCATCATGAACCCTTGGTAGCGACTTTGAAGCTAACTCAGGTTCTAAAATTGCTCTCAAACTGGCAAGTTCTTCAATTCTTTCATTTGTTAAAATAGGAGTAGAAATTCGACCTGAAGAAGAAATTTGTAGCGCTCCTTCTGCTACTAATCTTCTAATTGCTTCGCGAACAGGCATTACCGAGACCCTAAATTTTTTAGCTAAAGATCTTAAAGTTAAAACTTGTCCAGGATTTAAACAACCACCAAGAATTTCTGATCTTAGACTTCTGTATATTACTTCATGCGTAGGTAATGTTACATCACTAGTATTAATTTCTCTATTCATGTCTATTTGTGATCACAAAAATTTTTAAATGTCAAATGAACATATTGTTTCAGAATATATATTTTCTTATTTCGTGACCATTTTTTTTTAGCCACTCTTTGTCACTCATGTAACTAGGGTGTAATTCACCTACAAGTTTCCAAAAAAGATATCCATGATTCATATGGACTAAATGTGATAATTCATGAATTATCACATATTTATAAACAGATGGAGGAGCCATTATAAGACGCCAATTGAGCATTATTGATCCCTTAGAAGAACAAGACCCCCATCTCGATTTAGTATCCTTAAAACTTATTTTTTGAATTTTTTTTTTGAATAAATTCGATTTTTCAATAATAAATGGGGTCATTATTGACTTACAATATACAATAAGAAATTTTTGTACTGCTTGGCCCACATTTATAATATTTTTAGGCAAACAAATTTTATTCGATTCAAGAAATCTTATTGTTGAAACATGATTATTAGAAACTATCTCATAACAATTTCCCTCAACAGGTAGCACTATGCCTTTATCGACAATTTTTGATACTACACATTTACTAAGTTGCTTAGAGATCCAGCCACGATTTTTATTAAAAAAATTAATAATATCTAAATTAGGTAAATACAATGATGCATTAATGGAAATTTTACCAGTAACTCTGCAAACCTTTAATGAAAGTCTACGAATCTTATTTTTTCTATTTATGTGTATATATCTATCAAACTCCGGACTGTAAAAAGTCATTATTTAACCTTATTTAAAAATTCATATAATGAGTTAATAACTATAGCAAAAGTCAAATTAGAAA
>ENA-OSEY01001889-OSEY01001889.1-marine-metagenome-genome-assembly--contig:-NODE-1889-length-13965-cov-3.028874_pt1 | contig 13965 bp, 11 predicted proteins | sample MGYA00248465_ERZ534230 | MGnify/ENA primary metagenome ERZ534230 (study PRJEB26409, sample SAMN06344110) | marine metagenome | isolation source: Sea water from surface | place: Atlantic Ocean:Southern...
AACTTGCCTAGTAATTTTTATACTAAGCAGAGTTGGTCTTCGTTTGATCAACCTTTTTTACTTCACTTCAATCATGGCTTGGCAAAAAGTTTGGGTATCGATGACGACCCAGAAGAACTGATGCAAATTTTTAACGGCAACAAAAGTTTTGAAAAAGCTTCTCCTCTTGCCATGGTTTACGGAGGTCACCAATTTGGTAATTGGGTGAATCAGTTGGGTGACGGCAGAGGCATCCTCTTTGGCCAAATTGATTCTTCCGATGGATTGATTGATCTTCATATTAAAGGTGCAGGTAAGACTCCTTATTCCAGATTTGGTGACGGTAGAGCTGTCATTCGTTCATCGGTTAGAGAACATTTGTGCGGGGAAGCCATGTTTGGTTTAGGCATCCCAAGCTCTAGATCTTTAATGCTTTTCGGCAGTAACGAACCGGTCATGCGTGAAGACGCAGAACGTGGAGCAATGATTGTTAGAACTGCTAAAACCCACATTAGATTTGGACACTTTGAATATTTCCACCACAACAAAATTACAGATGGCGTGAAAACTTTGCTTGATCATGTCATTGACTGTTATTACTCAGATACAAAACAAGACTCTGATAAATACTTATTATTTTTTGACGCAACAGTAAAGAAAACAGCTCATATGGTTTCGGCTTGGCAAAGCGTTGGGTTCAATCATGGGGTGATGAACACCGATAATATGTCCATCCTCGGTGAAACTTTTGATTACGGTCCTTATGCTTTCATGGAAACTTATGATCCTAACTACATATGCAACCATACCGATTCCCATGGACGCTACAGCTTTTCAAATCAGCCAAGCATTGCAGAATGGAACTGCTACGCCCTTGCCTCAGCTCTTATTGACTTGTTTAGTGAAACTGAGTTGAGAGATATTTTGAGTAAATTCAATGATTATTTTTACGATTCTTTGATTGAAAAATTTAGAAAGAAACTTGGCTTTAAAAGCGCTCAGGATAGCGACTATGATCTTCTTCTTGGTCTATTTGAAATTATGGAAACAGAAAAACTTGACTATACCAATACCTTTAGAGAGCTATCTAAAATCATTTCATCTTCGGATAATTTTAAATTATCTGAAAAATTTTCTATTTGGCTTGCTTCCTATAAAGATAGATTGAGCAAAGACGAAAACAGTATCGAGGATTCAAGAACATTGATGGATAAGAATAATCCAAAATACATTCTTAGAAACTATCTTGCTCAATCAGCCATCGAGGATGCAGAGCAAGGAAAAGCAGAGAAAATTGATGAGCTGGCTAAAGTGTTAAGCAATCCGTATGTGGATTTAGGTAAGTCGATGGATAAATATTGTCAGCCTGCTCCGAAGGAACAACAAAATCAACAGCTTAGTTGTTCGTCCTAGCGGCTAGAGAAGAGAAACAAGTCCTACAAACATTTTTTAATCCCATCACTCCGTGACGGTCCTTGTCGAAAAAATGCAGCGGAAGTTTCTTTTTGCAGTTACTGCAGCGATTAGTCACGCTATATGATAACTTGAGAAATAAAGTATCCGATAGAGAAACCTGTCGTGAAAAATAACATGATGAGTAGGTTTCTGAGTTTTTGAAAAGTTTCGTAATCCATAGTGTTCTGTTCTAGATTAGACCCTTCAGGTATATATTGGGAGAAACTGAAGGGTCTAGGGGGAAATGTTCTAATAAATCGATTAGACTAGGCTAAAACTTGCCAATCCTAGGCTGCCTAGATATATCAAAAATCCCAAGCAAAAAGCTAGTCCTACGCTTCCGGTAAAAACTTGGAAATTAATCATTTATATTGCTCCTTTAAAAATTGTTAATATGTTGAAATCTTGAAAGCATTATAGGGAAAGTGAAATCACTAAGTGATCTAAAAGAGTGCATTTTTGTGAAATGCGTGCAAAATAAGATTGATTTTATATGTATGTAACTCAAAGTTATTAAAAAAGCGTTTTTTTATGCTTTTTTAGGAAAATTAAATATGAAAAGAATTGAAATAGAAAAACCAGGCGGGCTAGAAAACCTTAAGTTTGTAGATGCAGAGCAACCAAAACCTCAGAGCGATGAGGTTCTTCTCAAAGTTTCTCACAGTAGCCTTAATTATCATGACCTTCTTGTCGCTCTTGGCTTTATTCCGACTGAGGATAAAAGAGTACCTCTTGGAGATGCTGGATGTACCGTCGAAGCAATCGGTGAGTCAGTTAATGAATGGAAAACTGGAGATCAAGTGATGAGCGTGAGTTTTCCAAGATGGATTGAGGGTCCACCAAAATACGAATACTTCAGCTTCATTGGAGATAACGAAGACGGTTACGCAAGCGAATACATGACCATCAAGGCCAATGCATTGACACCGATACCTAAGGATTGGTCTTTGCAAGAAGCTGCTACCTTACCCTGCGCGGGACTTACCGCTTGGCGAGCAATAATGGAGGAAGGAAACCTTCAACCAAACGAAACGATTTTAGTCCAAGGATCCGGTGGTGTATCTATCTTTGCTCTTCAGTTAGCTAAGGCCCACGGAGCAAATGTGATTGCCACAACCTCTTCCGATGAAAAAGCAGAAAAATTAAAATCTCTAGGAGCTGATGAAGTGGTTAATTACAAAGAACATCCTCAATGGGGAAAAGAAGTTTTACGATTAACTGCGAATGAAGGAGTAGATCATGTCGTAGAAGTTGCAGGAGGAGAATCGTTCAATGAATCTATACGATGCGCCAAACTGGGTGGACATATTTCCATCATTGGAATCTTAGATGGGAACACCAGTGAAATTTTATTGCCAAGACTTTTTGCTAAACAGCTTCGAACTTCAGGAATATCCATGGGCAGCCAAAAATCTCAGAGAGATATGGTTGATTTTCTTAATAAGACTGATATCAGACCGATAATTAGCGATACTTTTAAATTGGAGAAGTTAGGCGAGGCGTTTCAATTTCAGATGGACAACAAACATTTTGGAAAGATTTCAATCGAAGTCTAGATGAGTTGAATTGATTAATTTATTCACTTTTGACATTAAATATGTCATATTTTCTTAGCTATTCTATTGAGAGAATATTTATTAATAAAGTGAGTCTTTAAGACTGAGCAGAGGGGAAAAAATGTTAAAAGTTTTACTTGTATCAATAACAATAATATTCATTGGTTGTTCCGATTCCCTCAAACAAACTAAAGACTTCTCAGAAGGAGCTGATCTAAGTAAAAGAGAGAATGCTAGACCTGCATACAGTGAGGATAGAAACGTTTTTTTTGGTGATCTCCACGTCCATACTAAACATTCGTTTGATGCGTATATTTTTGGAACGACTGCTACTCCTGATGATGCTTATCGATTCGCTCGCGGTGAAGCAATCAAACATCCGTTAGGGTTTGATCAACAGTTAAGAGAGCCATTGGATTTTTATGCTGTTACCGATCATGGTTTTTTCATGGGTATGGTCCCTGGATGGGCTGATGTTGGATCTAAAGCTTCAAGGCTTCCTGGAGCAGATCACTTTCATGATCTTAATGCAGAAGGCAATGTGAATTTAGACTCAATCCCTCAAAGAGTTGGTGCTTTTAGAAATATGGTCCGAACGCTTACTGACTACGATGTCATCGGAGTTATAAATGCATGGAGAACTAATAACTTATCGCAATCCAGTGACATGTATGATCATGGAACTCACTTAGCTGCTTGGGCAGATGTAGCTCGATCAGCAGAAGAAAATTATGAACCTGGAAAATTAACAACTTTTATTGCTTACGAATACACATCTTCAATGGCGAATTCTGAAAACCTTCATAGGAATGTTATTTTTGAAGGCTCTAAAGTGCCTACAAGACCGTTTTCAAGAATTGATTCAATAAATCCAGAGGATCTTTGGACTTGGATGGATATGCTGAGAGATGAAAAAGGTATCGATAGCATAGCAATACCACACAACAGTAACGGCTCTAATGGTCAGATGTTTGAAGATGAAAAATGGAACGGAGAAGTGGTTGATAAAGAATACGCTGCTTTTAGGATGCGTAATGAACCTCTTGTAGAGGTAACTCAAGTTAAAGGAACATCCGAAACTCACCCTCTTCTATCGCCAAATGACGAGTGGGCTAATTTTGAAATCTTTCCTTCTAGGATCGGACAAAACATTTATTCAATTCCATACGGGGGTTACGTCAGAGATGCTTACCTTCGTGGAATGCTAGCTGAATGGGAGGGCAAAGGAAATCCTTACAAATTTGGTTTAGTTGGAGCCAGCGACACGCATACCGCAGCCTCATCATTTGATGAGTCTAATTATTGGTCAAAAGTAGGCTTACTAGATGGTGAAACGTGGCTCAGAGGATCAACCCCTCTTGCTAAAGAAGACATTGATCAAATAACTTCATCGGTTAACACCCAGGGTCTTTATCGATTTGTTGAACAAGATGAAGAATATTTCTTGGATACCTACTACTCTCGTTGGGGAGCGTCAGGAATTGCTGCAGTTTGGGCTGAAGAAAATACCAGAGAGTCTATTTTTGCTGGTTTTCGAAGAAAGGAAACTTACGCAACTTCAGGCACTAGAATTAAATTAAGATTCTTTGGAGGCTTTGGCTTAGATGAACTAGATCTTGATGATGAGGGAGTTATTGCAAAGGCATATGAGAAAGGGGTAAGCATGGGTGGAGATCTTGCTTACAATAAAGATGAAAAGCCTTCTTTCATAGTTTGGGCTCAAAGGGATAAAAACGGTGCCCCACTACAGAGAATTCAAATCATCAAAGGTACCGTAGATGAATTTGATGCTATGCCAAACGAAGAGGTCATTGATGTCGTATGCTCTAACGGCCTGAAAGTTAACCCTAAAACCAATCGTTGTCCTGACAACGGAGCAAAAGTTGATATAGAAACTTGTGCTTTCTCTATGGATAGAGGCGCTGCTGAACTTAAGACTATTTGGACCGATGAGAATTACGATCCAACACAGAAAAACTTTTACTACGTCAGAGTATTAGAGAATCCAACTTGCCGATGGTCAACTTGGGATGCGATAAAAACAGGTTCTACGATTAGAAAAGATTTAGAAACTTTAATCCAAGAACGAGCTTGGTCCACACCCATTTGGATAAGCTCGGTAAGACCTGAGCAAGCTGCTTTGTTCTCAACCGACGATACTGTTCTAGATAACGACTAAGATTCAAAAAATATGATTGTGATGGATGGAAGCATGGGGAATGAGCTTCTAGCCAGAAGGTCCGATCTTGTTACAGGCCTTTGGTCTGCTCAGTATCTTATTGATGCCCCTGAGTTAGTCAAAGAAATTCACCTTGATTATATTAATGCCGGTGCTGACTTGATCATCACCAATACGTATTCAACCATTCCCAGTTATTTATCTAAACAAAAAGCTGAAGATAAAATGTCTGAACTTATTCATTTAGCTGGAAAGCTTGCAAGAGAAGCCGTAAAAGATTCCAAAAAAAAAGTTACGGTTGCTGGATCTTTGCCACCGCTAGAAGAAAGCTATCGACCTGATCTTGTCATAGATAAGGAAGAAGCTGTTCCTATTTATGAAACTCTTATAAAAGAACTTACTCCTTATGTTGATATTTTTATTTGCGAGACGATGTCATCGATAAAGGAGATGCAACACGTCATACAAGCCTTACATAATCTTGATAATGAAAAGCCTGTTTGGATTGCATGGTCGCTTAAAGAAGATAAAAAAAATCAACTGCGTAGCGGAGAGTCAATTAAAGAAGCATTCAACGCTTCTGCCTCGATAAAGCCTGAGGCATATTTATTCAACTGTACAGATCCCTTCGCGATTACTGAGGGGCTTAAAGAATTGAAAGAATTAACTCAAAAACCAATAGGCGGCTATCCAAATGTCTTTAATGTTCCTGATGGTTGGACCCTTGATAACGATGTTCAAGTATCAGTAAGAGATTTGTCAGTTGAAAAGTTTTTAGAATTTGCAGAGGAATGGCGAAATCTTGGGGCAACCATAATAGGCGGCTGTTGCGGGATCGGTCCTAAATTCATCAAGGCTGTAGCAGATAAAAAATAAATCGACATAAAGTCATTTTTTTGTCATTTTTATGTAAGATGACAATGTGCAAACAAGAAAAGCAACCAACCGAACTAAGTTAATCAAAGCTGCAGCAAGCCTTATTGAACGGGATGGTTATAAAAACATAGACGTTACTAAGGTCACCAAAGAAGCAAAATTGGGCTACGGTACTTTTTATAATCATTTTTCAGATATCACAGATCTTTTTGAGGAAATAACAAAGGAGGTGATTATCAATATTCAGGATTTTGTTATCGAACTCTCTGGTCATGAAACCAGCCCCTTGAAACAAATTTTTATAAGGAATTATTTCCAATTTCATGCTTTTTACGGCTCGCCCATCCTTGAATGGGTAGCAGAAAATCCAACCTTTTTAATGAAGCTTTGGGATGAAAATACAAAAAGTGTGACCAACAAGATGATCAAACAAGTGATTAAAAAAGGAGAGCTTAAAGGAGATCCCATAGAACTTTTAGATCGATTTGAGAATATCAGAGAGACTTATCGATGGAACTTTCTTGGTTCACTGCACTCATTGCTTGCTGGAAAAGATCCAGACATAGCCTTTGTTGATAATTCTGAAGGTGTGGATATCTTTTCAATGCCGTATCAGGAAAAACGAGAATTTCTCACTTCTATCGTTTCAGACTATAAGAAACATTCCTCAAAGATACAGAAGATATTTTTAGAAAATTCTTAAATCTATTTCTTCCAGTAACCTATCAGATTAGTTTCTTTTGTTGAAAATCCTACCTCTTTAAGGACTCTTCTTAAGGTAAGCATGCGCTTGCCCTCACCTGCGCCAAAAATATAAGTATTATCAGCCTTTTGAACTAGCGAGACTATTTCGTTTACTAAATCTTCATTTTGTTGAACGAAATCATCCCGATATATCCATTTTATGCGATCAGATATACCTTTCAAATCATACTCATACTGCTCATTTTTAGTCTCAAAAATTCCAATGTATTTTTTTCCATTTATATTTTCTATGCATGAGAGAACAGCGGGTTGGGCAGTTTCATCTGCAATAAATATATATTGATCTATATCTTTCGGAGGGTTATAAGATGACCGCGGACCCCAGACGGCTACATTATCACCTGCGTCGCATTTTTCAGCCCAATCAGCTAACGGTCCTGGATTTGAATGTAGAACAAACCATACATCGATTTCATCTGTCCTTTTTCTTCTGATTGTGTAGTAAGCACCGTTCAAAGAAGTTACATCCTTAGATGCTTTCAGGGACCTGAAAGTTGCCATACTAAAATCGCTGGGAAATTTAAAATTTTTTTCTTCCGATACAATAAAATAAAGAAAAGCGTCATTGCCATAATTGGGAAGGCTCTTTAGTCCACCTTGAAAAGTAATCTCAACGATATTTTTAGAAATAACTTTTTTTGATTTAACTTTCGTAAAATATGTATCAAGATTTTTAGTCTTTTCAATTTCTTTTTCAATGTTTGTAAGCGGCTCAGAACTAGGTGCTTTTTCTCTAGCCTGCATTAGAAGCATGATTAAATTATTCTGAAACTCTTCAGATGTTTTTATCTCTAGTGGAAATTCAAATTTATTTTCCTTTTTTTTTGTTAATGATATGGACGAGACAACAAGAAAATTTTCATTGAACTCAGTAATCTCTGACATTGTTGACTGAGTTTCTCCATAGAAATATTTTGAAATAAGATTTATAGCGTCTGGATGCCTATGATTATAAGTATCAACTAAGAGTTCAATATCCTCTTTGCTGGAGTTTGTGAGAGCCATGATTATCTTAAGGTTCAGCCGTCATGTGACGGCTGAGAGCTTATTGAAACTTTACTTTTAAAAGTTATAAACAAATGTGAGGCTTCCATTAATTCCAGGATTTAAGACGTAGTCATTATCAGTCACATCAGCTGAACCTGCTACATTCACCCAATCATGATATTTCACATCCCCTAAATTTCTGACGGCCGCTCTTAATGAAAAGTTTTCATTTACTTTTCTTGTTATAAAGAGATTGACTATGGTTTCGCCTGGGATACTGAATGCCGGCGAAGCTTCTCCAGATCTACTTACTATAGGAGGTAAGTCTGAAGGACTTCCAACTGAGTATTTAGCATTTGCTGCAACAGACCACTTATCATCTAAAGCATTCCAATTTACGCCAAACTGAACGCTGTCAGGCTCAATGTTTTTCTTATCTTTTCCATCTTCAATTCCTTCTAAGCTGTTAATTGAGAAAGTTGTTGAAAAAGTTTCAGAAATTTCACTATTAATAGAAAATTCAATCCCCTTCAGTTCAACGGCATCTTTATTTTGTGCCTCAAACTGTAAGAGTCCAGTTCTTGAAACACCTGTCATAACAAAATCAATAAAATCCTCATAGTTATTTTGAAACCATGCTACTGACCAGTTCGACTGATTTACTTGTCCTCTAAATCCAATTTCGTGCCCATAGCTTGTCTCAGATTCAAGATCTGCATTAGGAATAATGGTGTATCTTTGTGCAAAATTAGTGAAACTCAAGTTTGAGTCATAAAAATCAGGACTTCTGAATCCCTGAGCGTACTGATAATAAAAGGAATTATCACCAGCAAAATCTTTGATCAAGCCAAATTTAAAAGAAGATCGAGCATCTTGCTGATCCACAAGATCATAGCCAAAAGGATTTACATTTTCAAAAAGTTTATCTGGATAAGTTTCTAATTTATAACCTTCTATCCTAGCGCCTAACACTATTGATAACGATGGATCTATGTCCATCCTATCGCTGAAAAATATAGCTGATCTGATAGTGTCAGAATCAGGAAAAGTTTTGTTAGGGTAAAGCTCTCCTCCAATATTATTATTAATTTCACCGGTTAAAAGATTTCTCTCGTCTCTGAACCTTGGCCTTGAAATATAAATTGTTTCTAAAGTTGCTCCATAAACAATGTTATGCCTTACATCTGCATTGACTGATTTAAACATTTGAAAGGAGAAGCCTTTTATAGACTGATCAAAGCGATAATCTTTGTTCTCGACCAATGGTAAGGGTGGAATATTTGGAACGAATGAGGGGGGACCGCCTGCTCCAGTAATCATTTCACCAGTGATAGACTTATTTGTGGTAGTGACCTGAGTTTGGTCAGTTTTTTGGGTATAGAAAGTAAAACTACCGTTATCATAAGCTGCACTGTTTTCAGAAAAGTTTACTGTAAAGGACAGCCTGTCCCTTGATCCCTCATCCTGTCCTAGGGAGGACGTTGTTAAGTACATGACAGGAAATCCACCCATGCCTAGTTCTGAATTTAGACTTAAGTCTCCTGACCAATTTTGGGAATCCAGCGTCAAAACCAAATCCACCATATCACTAACTAAAAATTTAAACTTTCCAAAGAAACTATCTTGTTCTCCGTTGAATGGATTAGGATCAACTTTTGCACCATCATGAAGGTTCATTTCTTTCATGGTTCGATTCGTGTATTGAAATATTGCTTCTGAAGTCTCGCCAACAACAGCTCCTAGCGCCGATATCCTTTTTTGGAAATTATCGCTATCAATACCTCCTGATAGTTCAAAATAATTTTGTCCAATTTCAGCGAGATCACTAGCATCCTTAGTAAGATAAGAAACCACACCAGCAAGACCATCGGATCCATATAATGCTGAACTAGGTCCTTTAAGAATCTCTACACGTTTCAATAAACTTGTGTCTACAAGATCACGTCCGTAACCTACATAGACTTCACCAACTCTAATTCCATCAACTAGAAAGTTCACTCTTTGCCCACCCATGCCTCTGATAGAAATTCCATCGTTGAATGTTCTTCCAGAATTAAAATCTCTAGAAACTGTTACGCCAGGGGTTGTTTCAAGTAAATCTTTTAAATCGGTCACCTGTCTTTTTTCTATATCTTCAAAATTAACAACACTAACTGATCCAATAACCTCCGACAGTGCAACTGGATATTTAGATGAAATAACAACTATTTCCTCAGTTGTATCGTCTTGAGAAAAAAGATTTGCACCTAAGAAAAATGATAAAAAGATAGTAAGTTTAAGTAAAAGCTTCATAAAACCTCATTTAATTCTATGTACCTACCTAAACGAGAATGATTATCATTTACTTTTAGAGAAAAAGCAATAAAATCTCTTCAATGAGAATTTTTCTTATATCAATATTCGTTTCAAGTTTTTTTGGCTTCACAAACTGCGATTTAGCCGAAAATTCAGACAAAGTTGTAATTGCAGGAGGTTCGTTAACTGAGATAGTTTACGACTTAAAGGAAGAAGAAAAATTGATTGCCGTTGATATCACATCAAATTTTCCTCCTGAAGCAAAAGAATTACCTTCCATAGGTTATGTCAGGGCTTTGTCAACGGAAGGATTATTATCTTTAAGTCCTTCGTTAATTTTGGGTGAAGACGACATGGGTCCTCCTCTAGTGCTGGATCAACTTGCACTTGTAGGAATAGATATAAGAATCATTCCAGAGAAATACAGCATCGAAGGAATTCTAAGCAAAGTAGCTTGTGTGACACAAATACTTGGCACGAATCTTGATGCTAGAAAAAAGTTAGAGACTAAAATTAATAAACATGTCTCTGATTTAAAAAATTTAAGAGAAGATTTTGCTCTAAAAAATAAAACGATTATGTTAATTCTCAACCTCCAAGGTACATCTCCTGTAGTGGCAGGTCACTCAACATCTGGCAATGGTTTCATTAATTTATTAGGCGCTAAAAATATCATGGATGATTTTGAAGGTTGGAAGCCTGTCAGCACTGAATCTATTTTAGAAAAAAATCCAGATTACATTTTAGTCACAAAAAGGGGAATGAGTTCTTTCTCTGATGAAGAAGCCTTTAGCAAACATCCTTCATTAAAACTAACAAAGGCAGCAAAAGCTAAGAAAATTTATGCTATCGATGGCATGTCTATGTTAGGTTTTGGCCCAAGAACAATCAAAACAGCAGTTGAAACCACAAAAAAGATTTCAATGAATTAAATGAGCTGGTTATTAAATTATTTTAGTTTTATCAAGTTTTCTAGCAGTCGCCAAAACTTTATTACGTTGATTTTAATTTTTTTTGTATCTTTAATTTTTTTTGTTTCTATTTCATTTGGCAGCTTCAATTTTTCTTTTCTTGAACTTTTTAACTATTCGGAAACCTCTATTCAAAAAACGGTATTGTTTGAAATAAGAATTCCCAGAGTGTTATTAGCGGGTTTTGTTGGGGCAAGTTTAGGATTATCAGGAGCTTCCCTTCAAGGATTGTTTAGAAATCCGCTAGCTGATCCTGGACTAATAGGAGTTTCAGCTGGAGCTGCTTTAGGTGCTGCATTAGTTATAGTTTTAGGCTCAACTTATATTCCAGCTTACATTTTCAATACATTGGCCTTACCGATTTCAGCCGTATTGGGTGCAGCCCTTGTCATCTCAATGCTCTACTTCTTTACAAGAGGTTTTGGTTATCAAGGCATTACATATATGTTGCTTATCGGAATTGCCGTAAATGCTTTTGCCTCAGTTGGAATTGGAATATTAACTTTTATTAGTACGGATTCAGAGTTAAGAGGTCTTACTTTCTGGACCATGGGAAGTTTCGGTGGCGCCTCGTGGCAAATTATCATTCCAGCCTTGCTCGTCATCATAGTATCGATGTGTTGGATGATTCCTTCATCGAGAAAACTTGATTTACTTCAATTAGGAGAACCCGAAGCTTATCGGCTTGGAATTAATGTCCAAAAATTAAAGTTCAAAGTAATTGTTTCCTCTGCCATTACAGTTGGTATTAGTGTTTCATTATCAGGCATGATCGGCTTTGTTGGTCTTGTTGTCCCCCATTTGGTTAGATTATTAGGAGGAGTAAATCATAGCTATCTTCTGCCAGCATCTGCTTTCCTCGGAGCAACTCTAATGATGACTGCGGATTTATTCTCAAGACTCTTAATTGCACCAGCTGAATTACCCGTTGGTTTAATTACTAGCGCAATTGGAGCGCCTTTTTTCCTATGGCTAATTTTTAGATCAAGAAGAATATGAGCATTAAAATTTCATCAGTTTCTTACGAAAAAGGAAATAAAAAAATTCTCGATGATATTTCTCTGGAGATTAAATCTGGCGAAGTATTATCTGTCTTAGGCCCAAATGGAGCTGGAAAATCAACACTCTTAAATCTTATCTCGGGAGATATTTCTCCCAGCAAAGGTGAAATATATTTCGATAATAAGAATTTAAAGGATATTTCTATTCAGGAGAGATCCTTCATGCGAAGTGTAATGGCTCAATCACAGGCTATCGTCTTCGATTTTTCTGTTAAAGAAATCATTGAAATGGGTTGGTTAGATAAGGGATTATCTAATTATGCGAATAATTTCCAAGATGCTTTAAATGAAATAGCAAAAGAAACATCTGTTACCGACCTTCTTTTTAAAAAATTTAATGTTCTTTCTGGCGGTGAGCAGAGAAGAGTGCATTTTGCTAGAACACTTTTACAAATATGGAGGCCTTCAAACTCATTAGATCCTATCTATATATTGCTTGATGAGCCAACAGCAAATTTGGATATTCTCCATGAACAAAAAATGATGAAAAAAATAAGATCTAAGGCTTCCGAAGGAATTGGTGTAATGATAGTTCTGCACGATATAAATATTGCTGCTAAATATTCAGACAAAATTGCTTTTATAAAAGAAGGAAGATTAGAAGAAATTGGAAATCCATCTGAAGTACTTGAAGAAGATAAGCTCTCAGAAATTTATGAATTACCAATGAAAATAAATGAAGATCCATACAGGATTACTTACTAATGATTGAATACGAAAAATTAGCAATTAATTTGATGAGAAACTGTAGAGAGGGTGTTCTCTCAACAGTATCAAAAAAATACGAAGGATATCCTTTTGGAAGTTTTGTAACTTTTATATCCGGAGCTGATAGGAGTATTATTTTTTACGCGAGTGACATTGCGCAACACACCATCAACCTAAAAAATAATTCTAAAGCTTGCATTACCTTGTTCAATTTAAGTGAAGGTGACAAACAAGATAGTGCCAGATTAAGCTTAATAGGAGATGTCCAAAAAATTGATAAAGATGTTGAAGAAATATCAAGACAGTTCATTGAGTTTTTTCCCGAAAGTTCCCAGTACTCTAATATGCATGATTTCAGTTTTTATAAGTTAAATATATCTCAAGTTAGGTGGATTGGTGGCTTTGGAAAAATAGCATGGCTTAGCAGTACTAATTGGAATCCCATTAGACCGAAGTGGCTTAAAAAAGAACATTCAATGATTGAGCATATGAATGAGGATCATTCGAATTCAATCGTTTCTGCTCTTAATGCCAAACTGGGGATTAAAGATAAACATGCCAGAATGCTTAGGCTAACTATGGACGGGTATTATGTGTCTTCAAAAAATAAAATTTATTTTATAGATTTCAATTTACCTTGTTTTACTGTCAAGCAATATAGAGATAAATTAGTTGAACAAGCAAAAGAATATAGAGATTTTGAATTATGACTGAATTTCAGGCTACAGCCTTAAGTGTTGCCAAAAGAGTACTTGGAGGATCAAGTATTGTTTTGGCTATTGTTTATACTATCGGACACATTTTTATCGCGATTTTATGTGTGAGAATCATTACAGGCGCCCCACTTGAACTAGCCGCTATAGATGCTCTTGTGGAACCAATTATTAATGGATTTTGGTTTTACTTATTGCATTCAACTTGGAAAAGATTCCAGAATTAATTTAAATATCCTTTTTAACATGACAGAATTTAGTCATGTGGTCTAAAGAGAAAATTAAAGATTGGTATGAGAATCAAAAGTGGTTAGTAGGTTGTAACTATTTACCAAGTTCAGCCATCAATCAGTTGGAGATGTTTCAAAACGAAAGCTTTGATTTAGAAACAAATAAAAGAGAAATCAGTTGGGCAAGTGA
>ENA-OSEY01001890-OSEY01001890.1-marine-metagenome-genome-assembly--contig:-NODE-1890-length-13964-cov-8.680781_pt1 | contig 13964 bp, 14 predicted proteins | sample MGYA00248465_ERZ534230 | MGnify/ENA primary metagenome ERZ534230 (study PRJEB26409, sample SAMN06344110) | marine metagenome | isolation source: Sea water from surface | place: Atlantic Ocean:Southern...
ATTGTAGAAATTGAGCCAACTATAAAAATTAATTTAAGAAGTAATAAAAGAGAATTTTCAACAAAAATTGGAAAAATATTGTCTATTTTACCTCCTAACGAAGCAAATACTTCATCAGGTAATGAAAATTATAATTTGCTATGGTTAAGCCCTGATGAATGGCTTGTATATTCAAACAATATCAATCACACATTAGATAATCAAATAGAGTTAGAGAATAATTTATTTAATGAAATATCTAAGCTAAATCAAGGAGCTGTTACTAATGTATCCGACCATTGGGTGATGATTAATTTAAAAGGTAGTAAAACATTTGATTTACTTTCAAAAAGCTGTCCTTTTAATTTTAAAGATTTCAAAAATAAGAAAGGCTCAGTGGTTCAAACTGTTTTAAACCATGTAGATGTAATAATTCATAATAAAGATGAGAATGATTTAAACCTATTCGTAAGAAGGTCGTTTTCAGAGGATTTATGGTTGTGGATTAATGATAGCGCTCGTTTTCTCTAAGCGGCTTTTTAAATAAATAATTAGTATACTTAAATAAATACCTGAGAATAACCAATTTACAGCAGCCCAAATCCAAAAAAAGATCTCAAAACTTGCATTTATGTACTTTGCAAGCACAAAAACCATTACTGGATTTAATCCATTTCTAAATAAATTAGATATCATTGCATATTCAGCTTTTTTAATAGCCATAAATAAACCATTAGATAGAAAAAAAATAGGATAAGCAGGCAAAATAAATGCACAAATTTTTAAATATCTAGATCCATAATCTATAACCGTAATATCAGAGGAAAATATACTAATGATTAAATCAGATAATATAAACAACATCGAGCCTGATATAATCATTATAAAAAATGAGTATTTGATCGAAGTGAAATACGCTTCTTTTACTCTATTAAAATTTTTAGCTCCAAAATTTTGTGAAATAATTGATATAATCGCGGTATTTATTCCTAATATTGGTAATAGTACTACTTGTTCTATTCTTGTCCCTACCCCATATCCAGCAACTGCATATTCACCTGAAATACCAATGTAAGCTAGAACAATTGCCGCGGTAATTGAGTATGCAAAAATTGATACTACAATCGGCATTGCTGTAAAAAAAATATTAGTAAAATAATATATTTTTGGAATTAAATGCTCTCTAAGAATTTCTTTTATTCTCTCATTTTTTAAAACTTTTAAAAAAATAATTAAAAAAGCAATTAATTGAGATACTATGGTTGAAATAGCAATACCTTTTACACCATATGCTGGAAAAAAAAATAAACCAAATATTAATATTGGATTTAAAATTAAATTAACGAAGAAAGATAAGATCAATACATTTCTATATGTTTTTGTATCTCCCTCTGCATGTAGTAAAGAATTTAGAGCAACAACTAATATAAATAATATTGAGCCAGCAAATATTATATCAGTATATTCAAGTCCTAATTTCGTTACCTCTGGAGTTGTTACCATCAATTGAAAGATTTTTTCAGAAAAGTTTAAACCTATAAAGCTAATAATAAGTGATAAAAGAATTGCAAAGTAAATAATATGAGTAAAATAATTTAATATATTCTTTATATTTTTTTCACCAATACTATTTCCTATCAAAGATGTACCAGCAACAGTTACTCCTATAGAGGACGCTACAATTATAAAATAAATTGGAAATGATTTACTTAAAGCTGCTAAGGCTTCAGGAGATATCATTCCTGCATAAAATGTATCAACTATATTATATAAAGTTTGAAATAACATTCCTACCATTGCTGGTAATGCAAGCTTGCGAACTAAGATTGGAATTTTATCTTTAAGTAAATCCAAATTAAATCTCCCTTTGATGAAAATATTTTTTACCAGATTTTTTTGCAATTTTTATTTGTTTTTGTCGCATTCTAAACCTCTGTAACTGCTTGCTTGTTAATTTATTGTAACAATTTGGGCAAGATACACCCTCTTCAAAATTTTTAGACTTAGTATCAGCTTTTGTAATAGGTTCTCTGCATCCTGCACAAATACTTAGGTTGCCTGGTTTTAGACTATGTTTAATTGAAACTCTATTATCAAAAACAAAACAATCCCCTTTCCAATAACTATCCGTTTTATTTATTTTATCTAAGTAATTTATTATGCCGCCCTTTAATTGATAAACATTTTTAAAACCTTTATTTCTTAAATAATAGCTTGCTTTTTCACATCTGATTCCACCAGTACAAAACATACCAATTTTTTGATTTTTTTTAAGTGTTTTAAAAAATTTTGGAAACTCTCTGAAACTGTTTAATTTTGGATTAATAGAACCTTTAAATGTACCGACTTTAAATTCAAAGTTTTTTCTAGTATCAATCAATATACTATCTTTTCTATTAATAAATTTATTCCATTCTTGCGGTGTTAATTCATTATCTGAAATCTTTTTCTTAATTTTTATACCTAAAGGTACTACTTCTTTTTTAATTTTGATTTTACCTTTATGAAATGGTTGAAATTTATACTTAGTTAAGTTTTCGTTATTAAATTTATTAATATTAAAAATTTTTTTTAAGCTTTTAATAATGTTATCAAGTCTATTTGTTTTAAAACTTATAGTTCCATTTAATCCTTCGTTTGATATTATAATAGTTCCTCTGATATCATTTTTTGTAAATAAACTATCCAAATATTTTTTTTTTGATTTTAAAGTAGTTAATTTTTTGAATTTATAAAAACCAAATATGCTATACATTATTTTTTTCTACAAACAGATAAACCATCGCCAATTGGCAAAATTAAGCTCTCTACACGATTATCATCTTTTATAAATTTATTAAATTCTCTTATTTTTAGTGTTAATCTATCGTTTTTATTTTGATCAGCAACATCACCATACCACAGGACATTATCAACAACTATAATCCCATTATTATTTAATATATTAAGGGAATTATTAAAATAGTTTATATAATTTTCTTTATCTGCATCTATAAATATAAAATCAAATTTTTTTTTTTGATTATGTAAATCGTCTAATGATACAATAGCGTTATTTATTAAAAGATTAATTTTATTATCTATCTTTGCTTTTTTAAAAAAACTCATAGCTACATCAGAAGTTTCTTTATTTTTATCTAAAGCTGTTAATTTGCTATTTTCATCCATCGCTAAACCCATTGTTAAAGCACTTAAGCCTGTAAATGTTCCAATTTCTAAAATATTTTTAGGTTTAATAATTTTGACAATTAAATGTAAAAAGTGGCATTGACTTATAGAAATTTGCATTTTTTTAATTTCACCAAGAGTTTCATTGTATTTAATTATTTCATATTGAACTGGATGTAATTTAATTGAGTGACTATTAATATATTCTTCGATTTGATAGTTTAGATTTAGATTTGAACCCATATTAGTTGAGTTTTTTCTTTAAAATTTCATTAACTAGCTGAGGATTTGCCTTTCCATTAGATTGTTTCATAACTTGACCTACAAAAAACCCGAATAATTTATCTTTTCCTGATTTATAGGCTTCAACGTTTTTAGGGTTATCTGAAATAACTTTATCAATAATCTTCTCCAATTCTTTAGGATCACTTTGTTGTTTTAAACCTTTTTCCTCAACTATTTTTTTTGGGTCTTTGCCACTATCAGCCATAATTTCAAAAACAGTTTTTGCAATTTTTCCAGAAATAGTACCATCTTTTATTAGATTAATAAGTTTTGCTAAATTTTCTGATGTAATAGGGCTCTCTGTAATTTCTATACTTTTGTTATTTAATAAGGCAAATAATTCTCCAGTGATCCAATTTGTTGCAAGTTTTACATCAGAATTTTTTGAAACATCTTCAAAATATTTTGAGGTCTCTATATCAGATACAAGAATATTAGCCTCATAGGGCGATAAATTGAATTTTTCAATAAACCTTTTCTTTTTTTCATCCGGTAATTCAGGAATTTCTTTTTTAATTTCGTTTATAAAATCATCATTTAACTCCAAAGGTAAAAGGTCTGGATCTGGAAAGTATCTGTAATCATGCGCGTCCTCTTTTGTACGCATTGATCGTGTTTCATTTTTTTTTGTATCAAATAATCTTGTCTCTTGATCTATTGATCCACCCTCCTCTAATATATCAACTTGTCTATTTGCTTCATAATCAATTGCCATCTGCATAAATTTAATAGAGTTTACATTTTTAATTTCACACCTTGTGCCAAGTTCAGTTTCACCTTTTTTTCTTACAGATACGTTAACATCAGCTCTTAAAGAGCCCTCCTGCATATTTCCATCACAAGTGCCAAGATATCTCATAATTGATCTTAATTTTTTTATATAGGCATTAACTTCATCTAAGGATCTTAAATCAGGTTTGCTTACTATTTCCATTAATGCTACCCCCGATCTATTTAAATCGACCAATGTATTTTGAGGGTCAATATCATGTATGCTTTTGCCAGCATCCTGCTCTAAATGTAGTCGCTCAATTCCTATCATTTTTTCTCCATCCGGCATATCCAATGTGACAGAACCCTCTCCTACTATTGGATTTTTATATTGGGAAATTTGATAGCCTTGTGGTAAATCGGCATAAAAATAATTTTTTCTATCAAATATTGATTTATTATTTATTTTTGCATTTAATCCAATTCCAGTTTTAATAGCTTGTTTGATACAAAATTCATTTATTACCGGCAACATTCCTGGAAAGGCAGCGTCTACTAAACTAACTTGTGTGTTTGGTTCTGAACCAAACTTTGTTGGCGATGATGAAAATAATTTAGATTCTGATAGTACTTGCGCGTGCACCTCGAGACCAATTATTACCTCATATTCCTTATCATCTCTTAAGATTAAATATTCTTTATTTTGATCACTCATTTAATCCACCAGTCGTTTATATGATTTTTATATCCAATATTTTTTTCAATTGAATATGCAATATTCAAAATGTTTTGTTCATCAAATGCCTTTCCAATAATCTGTAGTCCTAAAGGAAATCCATTATTATCATGACCTGCAGGGATTGAGATTGCAGGTAAGCCAGCTAAATTTATAGGAACGGTGAAAATATCATTTAAATACATTGAAACAGGATCATTTAATTTTTCTCCTATTTTAAACGCTGAACTAGGTGTAGATGGGGTTAAAATAGCGTCTACTTTTTTATAAGCCTCATCAAAATCATTTTTAATTAATCTTCTTACTTTTTGTGCTTTAAGATAATAAGCATCATAATAACCAGAGGATAATACATATGTACCAATCATAATTCTTCTTTTAACTTCGTCACCAAAACCCTCTGATCTTGTTTTTTCATACATATCAATTAAATTTTCACCTTTAGATCTAAAGCCATATTTAACACCATCATATCTTGCTAAATTTGAAGAGGCCTCTGCAGGTGCAACAATATAATAAGTGGGTAATGCGTAGTTAGTATTTGGAAGTGATATATCTATTACATCGCCTCCATTATCTTTAATAATTTTAATTCCTTTCTCCCAAAGATCCTCTATTTCTTTTGGCATACCATCAACTTTATACTCTTTTGGTATACCAATTTTTTTACCCTTTATGTTTTCGTTTAAATCATTTAGGTAATTACCTCTTGTAAATTCAACAGAGGTGGAATCTTTTGTATCAAAAGAGCTCATTACTTCTAAAAGCAATGCACAATCTTTTACATCGTGTGTCATAGGTCCTGCTTGATCTAAAGATGAAGCAAAAGCAACTATTCCATATCTGGAACAACTACCATAAGTTGGTTTTAGGCCAACAGTTCCGGTGAAAGATGCAGGTTGTCTTATAGAGCCACCTGTGTCAGTTCCAATTGTAGCAGGTGTTAATTTGGCTGCAAGTGCTGCAGAAGATCCACCAGATGATCCTCCCGGTACTAAATTTTCTGAGATAGGATTCTGAACATTGCCATAATTGCTTGTTTCATTTGAAGAACCCATTGCAAATTCATCACAATTTAATTTTCCAATTATTATACCGCCATGATCTATGATATTTTGTGTTACAGTTGACTCGTAAGTAGGAATAAAATTTTCTAAAATTTTACTCCCTGCTGTAGTCCTCAAATTTTTAGTACAAAATAGATCTTTAACTGCTAAAGGGATACCAGGTATTTTTTTATTAAAGTCTGGTTTTTCATCAAACTCTTTGGCACGATTTAAGGCATTATCAAAATTGTCTGTAATATATGAATTTAATTTACTAGATTTTTTTGATCTATTAATAAACGCCTCTGTTATTTCTTTTGAAGACAATTTTTTATTTTTAATTTTATCTACTAGATCACATAATTTTAAATTATTTATTTCAGACATTACTCGACTACCTTAGGTACTACAAAAAAATCTTTATTTTTTTCTGGAGAATTTTTTAAAATATCCTCTCGAATATTTTTAGACTCAATTTTATCTTTTCTTAATTTTAAAGTTGTTTCTGCTACTGAGGTTAAAGGTTCAGTCTTGCTAGTATCTAACTCATTTAATTTTTCAATAAATTTAAATATTGAGTTTAGATCATTGGTTAGCCTTTTTGCCTTCTCCTCTTCTATTGATATTCTTGAAAGTTTTGAAATATGCTTTACTGTTTTAAGATCTATTGTCATATGATAAGAATATTGAAAACTACCATTTAATCTAAAAAATACAATATGGTCACTTTAGATGAACTTAAAGATAAATTAGCAAGTAACGCTAGATTAATCGGTTTAGATTTAGGAACAAAACGCATAGGTATAGCTATATGTGACGATAAAAGAAAAATAGCATCTCCATACAAAACAATTGAATACAAAAATATGGATTATTTGGTGAATGAATTAAAAAATATTATAAAAGACAACAATATTTTTGCAGTAATAATTGGGAATCCTATAAATATGGATGGTTCCTTTGGAAAAAGCGCTCAGTCAATAAACGACAAGGCAAAAGTTATTGAGAAAGAATTAGATTTGATAATTGCCATGTGGGATGAAAGACTTTCAACATCCGGTGCATTTAATATATCAAGCAATTTAGATATAAATTTTTCTAAAAAGAAAAAAAATATAGATGAAAAAGCAGCTGCTTTTATACTTCAGGGAGCGTTAGATTATTTAAATAATTAAAGCTTGCACTAATCTATTAATAGAGTTATAGAGTTTGTTTTAATGGCAATATCAAACAAAGCTATTAAAATTTCTCAAAAACACTTGTTGGGTATTCAAGATCTATCAATTAAAGATATTAATTACATTCTAAACGAAGCTAAAAACTTTATTACATTAAATAAAAGTAAAAGTAAGAAAATCGACATACTAAGAGGAAAAACACAAATTAATTTATTTTTTGAACCTTCGACTAGAACACAAAGTTCTTTCGAATTAGCCGGTAAAAGATTGGGTGCAGATGTGATGTCAATGAACATTACAAATTCAGCAATTAAAAAAGGAGAAACATTAATTGATACAGCTATGACACTAAATGCAATGCATCCAGATATAATTGTAATTAGACATCAAGATTCTGGGGCATGTAATTTATTATCTCAGAAAGTAAATTGCGCAGTATTAAATGCAGGTGATGGAAGACGTGAACATCCAACACAAGCATTATTAGATGCGTTGACAATCATCGATCGTAAAAAAAAAATTGAAGGGCTTAAGATTGCAATATGCGGAGACATACTTCACTCGAGGGTAGCAAGATCTAATATATATTTATTAAATATGTTAGGAGCAGAAGTAAATATAATTGCTCCATCAAACTTAATGCCTAGGGACTTGGATAAACTTGGAATAAACAAATTTACAGACATGAAAAAAGGAGTCACAGATTGTGACATCGTAATGATGTTAAGATTACAAAACGAGAGAATGTCAAGTTCGTTTCTTTCCTCAAATAGAGAATATTATGAATACTATGGACTTACACCAGACAAACTTAATTTTGCAAAAGATGATGCTTTAATTATGCATCCTGGTCCAATGAATAGAGGAATAGAAATAGATACTAAACTTGCAGATGACATGAATAAAAGCGTAATAAAAGAACAAGTTGAACTAGGTGTAGCTGTAAGAATGGCTTGTTTAAAACTATTTTGTGAATGATGAAAAAAAAATATTTTTTGAATGCTCATATTATTGATCCAAAAAACTCTTTAGATGAAGTTGGTGGTTTAATAATTAATGAAAATGGAAAAATTGATGCTGTTGGAAAAAAGGTAAATAAAAACAATATTCCATCTAGAGAAAAATATATAGATTTGGGTAATAAACATTTGTTCCCAGGTATAGTTGACATGAGAGTTTTCGTGGGTGAACCAGGGTACGAATATAAAGAAAACTTTAAAACTTTAAGTAACGCAGCTCTATCTGGGGGTGTTACATCAGTAGTTACTATGCCTAACACCTCACCTATTATTGACAATGTGTCTATTGTTGATTTTTTGAAGAGAAGAGGAAGAGATAAATCAAAAATAAACATATACCCAACTGCATCCTTAACAAAAAATCTTGAGGGAAAAAATATGACTGAGTTTGGATTATTGCAAAAAAAGGGAATCATTGGTTTTACAGACGGAATTAAAACAATTCAAAATTCAAGATTAATGTCACGAATTATGAGATCCGCATTTGATTTAGGTTCACTTGTAATGCAGCACGCTGAAGATATAGATCTTGCGGAAAATGGAACTGTAAACGACGGCATAATATCAACAAAACTTGGTTTACAGGGAATTACCGAACTAGCTGAAAAAATAATAATTGAAAGAGATCTGAGTTTACTTGAGGATTTTAACTGCAGGTATCATATTTCACAAATTTCTTCTGCAAAATCAATAGAGGTAATAAAAAAGAGAAAAAATGATATTAATTTTACCACAGGAGTATCAATAAACAACTTATCATTAAATGAAAATGATATAGGTGATTTTAGAACATTTTTAAAATTATCACCTCCTTTAAGAACAGAAGATGATAGGTTATCATTAGTAGAGGCTCTAAACAAAAATCTGATTGATGTTATTGTTTCTGATCATAAACCTGAAGATGAAGAATCTAAAAGACTAACTTTTGCTCAGGCTGCTACAGGAGCGAGTGGTGTTGAAACTTTGTTACCACTAGCGTTAGAATTATACCATAACGAGTCAGTAAAACTTTTTAAAATAATTGAAACATTAACAAGCAACCCTGCAAAAATTCTTAATATTGATAAAGGAAATTTATCTATAGGTAATGACGCAGATTTTTGTGTTGTCGACATAAATAAACCTTGGATAGTTAAAAAAGAAAAGCTAATTTCAAAATCAAAAAATACAAGTATAGAGAATAAAAAACTTCAAGGAAAAGTTTTAAATACTTACATAAAAGGTGAAGAGCTTTATAAATTATAAATGGAAGATATATATAGTATTAAAGAATTAGTTATAATTATAATTTTTTCTTATATATTGGGATCTATTCCTTTTGGATATTTGCTATCAAAATTATTTTTAGGCAAAGATATAAGAAATATTGGATCTGGGAACATAGGAGCAACTAATGTTCTTCGAACAGGAAATAAGTTTATTGGATATTTAACTCTTTGTTTAGATATAATTAAAGCAGTAATACCTGTTATAATTGTAAAAATTTATTTTGTAGAATACATATATATATCATCATTAAGTGTGTTTTTAGGACATGTTTTTCCAGTATGGTTAAAATTTAAAGGAGGCAAAGGTGTTGCTACGTATGTAGGTATTTTATTTTGTTTAAATATATATTTAGGATTTTTGTTTGGACTAGTTTGGTTGGCAACTTTAATACTTTTTAAATATTCATCTTTATCATCTTTAATTGCTAGTATATCGATACCATTTATAAGTTACTTTATATTTGATAATCAAAATTACTTTTTTTTCGGAATAATATTTATATTAATTTTTTATAATCACAGAGATAATATTAAAAGGCTTAAGAATCACGAGGAAACTAAAACAAAAATTTATTAATTTGACTATCAACGTTATTTTTAGTTTAGTTTATTAAAAAATGAATCTTGTAATAGTTGAAAGCCCAGCAAAAGCAAAAACTATAAACAAATATTTAGGTGATGAATATACTGTTTTAGCTAGTTATGGTCATATTAGAGATCTGCCATCCAAAAATGGATCAGTTAGCCCTGAAGAAAGATTTAAGATGATATGGGAAATAGATAGTTTCTCAAAAAAATACTTAAAAGAGATTACTGATGTAGCAAAAATTTCTAAAAAAATTATTCTTGCAACTGATCCCGATAGGGAGGGTGAGGCAATTGCATGGCATGTAAAAGAGTATTTGAATGAAAAAAAACTTTTAAAAGATAAAACTGTTGAAAGAGTTGTGTTTAATGAGATAACAAAAAAAGCAGTAACCAATGGAATTGACAATCCTAGAAACATAGAATCAAATCTTGTAGATGCATATATGGCTAGAAGAGCATTGGATTATTTAGTAGGCTTTAACATTTCTCCTATTCTTTGGACTAAATTACCTGGATCAAAATCAGCTGGTAGAGTTCAATCAGTTGCGTTGAGATTGTTAACAGAAAGAGAACATGAAATTGAATTATTTAAGCCAGAGGAATTTTGGACATTAAATGTTGTATTTAAAACCTCTAGTGGCGATCTTTTGAATTCAAACATAGTCACAATTGATAGCAATAAAATCGAAAAATTTTCATTTAGGAATAAAAATGATATTTCGATCACCTTAGAAAAAATTAAAAAAAAAAAATATAAAATAGTTGATATAAGTTCAAAAACCTACACAAGAAATCCGCAAGGACCTTTTACAACATCTACGTTACAACAAACAGCATCCAGTAAATTAGGGTTTGGTGCTTCAAGAACAATGCAAATTGCACAAAGATTATATCAAGGTATTGATATTTCAGGCGATACTGTAGGTCTAATTACGTATATGAGGACTGACGGAACAAATATTTCAAAAGATGCAATAGAAGATTTTAGAGATTTTATTCAAAATTCTTACGGAGAAAATTATTTACCAAAAGAAGCTAATAATTATTCCGGTAAAAAAGCTAAAAATGCACAGGAAGCCCATGAGGCTATAAGACCTACAGATATAAAAAGAACCCCAGAGGAAATGAAAAAGTTTCTAAGCACAGATCAAATTAAACTTTATGACTTAATATGGTCTAGAGCTTTATCATCACAAATGGAGCCAGCAAAATTTGACAGAAAAACAATAACTATAGCTTCTGAGGACAATTTAGATCAATTTAAATGTTCTGGCTCTACATTAAAATTTGATGGATTTTTAAGAGTAATTAAACAGAGCGAAAATGAAGATGAAACAATACTTCCCAATGTTAAAGAAGAGAAAGTGGAAATTAATAATTTTGTAGATGAACAACATTTCACACAACCACCTCCAAGATACTCAGAGGCAAGTCTTGTGAAAAAATTAGAGGAACTTGGCATAGGAAGACCCTCTACTTATGCTAGTATAATATCTGTAATATCTAATAGAGGTTATGCGGATATTGTAAACAAACGTTTTTTTCCTACTGACAGAGGTAAATTGTTATCAGCATTTTTGGAAAAATTATTTACAAAATATGTAGACTACGGATTTACTGCAGATTTGGAGGATCAACTCGATAATATTACCTCTGGTAAAGAAGACTGGATTAAAGTGTTAGAAAAATTTTGGAATGACTTTAATGTTAATGTATCTAATGTTAAAGAAAAAAGAACAAGAGAAGTTCTTGATCTTTTAAATGAAAGTTTAGGGGAACTTATTTTTGAGTCAAATGATGGGGAGATCGACAGAAAATGCAAATTATGCACCAACGGTGAGTTAAGCTTAAAAAATAGTTTTCGGGGTGGTGCATTTATTGGTTGCTCTAATTATCCAGAATGCAAGTTTACTAGACCTCTATCTAAAGCAAAGGCTAAGGATCAAATTGCTTTATCTGAACCAAAATTAATCGGATCTAACGATAGCGGTAAGGAAATATTTTTAAAAAACGGAAGGTTTGGTCCATATTTACAATATGAAATCGATGATGATAGTGATGTATTAAAGAAAAAAAAGAAAAAAAAAGAAAACGACAACCTAAAAAATGTATCTATTCCAAAAGGTATAGACATTGAAACTATAGACTTAGATAAAGCAAAATATTTATGCTCATTACCGAAAATTTTAGGTCAGCATCCTGATAGTGGGAAGGATATAACTGTAAATTCAGGTAGATTTGGTCCATATCTTAAATGTGAAAATAAATCTGCTAGATTAGAAAATGTGGACGAATTATTTACTATTGGTTTAAATAGAGCAATAACATTAATAGCTGAAGCTAAACCTGGAAGAATATCGTCATCATTAATTAAAGATTTAGGAGAGCATCCTGAGGATAAAAAACCAGTTCGAATCATGAAGGGTCAATATGGTCCATACATTAAATATAAATCATTAAATGCAACTATACCTGAGGAAAAAGATCCGATGGAACTGACTATGGAGGACGCTTTAATTTTGATTGAGAAAAGAAGAGAATACGATAAAAAAAAGAAAAAAGGAAAAAAAAAATAATGAAAAAAATAATATTTATAGTATCAATTTTCTTTATATTTAGTTCTGCAACTTACTCTGAGGAGAATAATTGTGAGGATAAAAAGTTAGTAAGCAAAATGCTTTGTAAATCTGTTGGATTAGGCAAAGATTCTTCGAGTAAACTCTCAAATGTAGAATTAGATACCTCAAATATTAAAGAAAAAAAATATATTTCTGACTGGTTTAAAAAAAAAGAATGAGTCCAGAAGAAAATTTAAAGAAAAATAATATAAATTTACCAAAAGCTTTAGATCCTGTTGGATCATACTTATCATGTAAAAAAAGTAGCAATTTTTTATTTATTTCAGGACAAATTTCAATAGACGAGAAAAACACTTTAATAAAAGGTAAACTTGGAAAAGATCTTACTACGGAAGAAGGATACGAAGCTGCAAAACGATGTGCATTATCATTAATAGCTCAAGCAAAAAAGTTTTGTGATGGAGATTTAAATAAAGTCAAATCATGCCTTAAATTAACAGGATATGTGAATTCTGTACCAGAATTTACAGAGCAACCAAAAGTTATAAATGGAGCATCTGACTTAATTTTTTTAATTTTTGAAGATAATGGCAAACACTCGAGGGCGGCAGTTAGTGCAAACAGTCTACCTCTTGGTGTAGCTGTTGAGGTTGATGCAATTTTTGAGATAGTTTAAACAGTTCTTCCTACAGCGAAATACTTTATTTTATTTAACTTCATTCTTTTTGGATCGTATATATTTCTCATGTCATAAATTGTAAAAATTTTTTTTTTCACTATTTTTTTAAAGTCTATAAATTTAAATTCATTCCACTCAGTGTGGATAATTATTAGATCACTTCTAAAACATGCAGAACTTATATTTTTACAATATTCTATATTTTTGTTATTAAAAACATCTTTTCTTCCAGATGGATCGAAATATTTTATTTTAACACCTTTTCTAACCAAATAAGGAATCATATATAAACTAGAAGCTTCTCTCATGTCATCAGTATTTGGTTTAAATGTTACTCCCAGAAAAGTTATTTGTTTATTTTTAATTTTATTTCCCAAAATAGTATGAATTCTTTTTGTTAACATTTTCTTTCTATTTTCGTTTGATTTCACGACAGTTTTAACGATTGTAAGATCAGTTCTAAAATTCTTTCCAGTATCAATTAAAGCTCTTGTATCTTTAGGAAAACAAGATCCACCGTAAGCAGGTCCTGCTCTTAAAAATCTTTCACCAATTCTCTCGTCTAAACCCATTCCTATTGATATATCTTTAATATCAACATCTGTTTGTTCGCATAAATTAGCTAATTCATTTATATATGAGATTTTTGTTGCTAAAAATGCGTTTGATGCATATTTAATAAGTTCTGCTCCTCTTCTGCTTGTTTTTATATATCTACTATTTTTTTA
>ENA-OSEY01001891-OSEY01001891.1-marine-metagenome-genome-assembly--contig:-NODE-1891-length-13962-cov-7.840547_pt1 | contig 13962 bp, 18 predicted proteins | sample MGYA00248465_ERZ534230 | MGnify/ENA primary metagenome ERZ534230 (study PRJEB26409, sample SAMN06344110) | marine metagenome | isolation source: Sea water from surface | place: Atlantic Ocean:Southern...
TCATTTTTAATATTTGTAATGATTATTAGTATTCCAATTGTAAGTATGCCAGGTAATAAACACGTTAAGCATGCTTTAGAGTGGGACTTCTTTCTAGGAGTTATATTGTTTTACGTGCTGACTTTTTTTATGTGGAAGAAACAGAATTAACTATTTAGTAATCCAGCCTCCGCCTAAAACTCTATCACCATCTATATCTTTTTTATAAAAAACACATGCTTGACCTGGTGAAATACCATACTCATCTTCTAATAGTGTTAAAGAAGTTTTGTCATCATCTAAATTTAATTTAGATTTTAAAAGTTTGCCTGTAGATCTTACTTTTACAAAAATATTTCCATCAAAATATTTCTTATCAGCTAAAAGATTTAAGTTTTTTAAATTAATGTCTTTTTTTATTAATTCTTTTTTTTCACCAACAATTATTTCATTTTTATCAGAATTTATATCAATTACATATAACGGCTCTTTTGCTGCAATTTTAATTCCCCTTCTTTGACCAATAGTAAAATTTACAATCCCATCATGTACTCCTAGGACTTTACCTAAAGAATTTTTTATATTCCCTTTTTTAAATGCATCAGGTCTAAATTTTTGAATAACTGACACATAATCACCATTGGGCACGAAGCAAATATCTTGGCTATCAGGTTTATCTGCAACATTTAATTGAAGTTTTTGCGCTATTTCTCTGGTTTCTTTTTTTAATAAATTTCCTAGAGGAAATCTTAAAAAATTTAATTGATCTCTAGTAGTGTTGAATAAAAAGTAACTTTGGTCTCTGTTTGTATCAATGGCTCTATACATTTCCGTTTGATTATCTTTTGTTATACTTTTAACATAATGGCCAGTAACTAAAGCATCAGCTTTAATATTTAATGACTCTTGAAATAAATCATTAAATTTTACAGTCTTATTACATTGAACGCATGGAATAGGTGTTTCTCCTTTAAGATAGCTGTCTACAAAGTTATCTATTACGCCTTCCTTAAACTTATTTTGATAATACAAAATTTTGTGTTCAATATTTAATTTGTTAGCTACCCTTTTTGCATCAAATATATCTTGACCTGAGCAACAAGTTTTTGAGGCAGCTACCTCTTTATTATCATCATATAACTTCAGTGTGATCCCAATTACTTTATAGCCCTCTTTTTTCATCATGCCTGCAACAGTAGAAGAGTCTACTCCACCGGACATTGCAACAACCACAGTTGTATCTTTTGGGCTCTTTTCAAATCCAAGAGAATTTAAAATATTTTTCATAAGTTTGGAAATTATACTTTTTTCTATTATAAGTTAAACTATATGATTTTAGATTTTGAGCCAGGTGACAAAGTAGTTAATCCTAAACAAAAAGACTGGGGAATCGGGCAAGTACAATCTATTATCAAAGGGAAAGTTACAGTTAATTTTGAAAATGTAGGTAAAAAAGTAATAAATTCAAATATAGTTGAGTTAACTAAATTAAAATCAAATGGACGATAAGTTAAAAAAAAAAATTATTTATGAATTAATCAAAACTTTTATTAATGCTGGAGATATTGCTCTTGAATTAAGAGATAAGGGTTTAAAGAAAATTATAAAGGATGATAATACTCCTGTTACTAATGGAGATTTAGAGGTCAATAAAATAATAACTAATAAACTAAAGGAAATAACTCCTGAAATTCCAATTGTTTCAGAAGAAGTATCTGACAATAAAAACTCTAATAGTCTATCAACTTTTTGGTTGATAGATCCAATAGATGGAACATATGACTATTTAAATGATAAAGAAGAATTTACTTTAAACGCTGGTTTAATTATTAATAAAAAACCTGATATAGCGATTATTAATGCACCGGCAAAAAAAAGATTATTTTATACTTTTGGTGTCAATAATAGTTTTGAATTAAAAAATAATGTAGAAACGAAATTAGATTCTGGTGCCAATTCTAAAAATAAAGAACTAAGTGCTCTTGTTTACTCTGATAATATTAAAGGAGAAATAAAAGACATTCACAATAACTATAACATAAAAAAAATAACAAAAATGAAAAGTTCTTATAAGTTTTGCGTTATTGCCTCTGGGGAGTTTGATTTATATGTTGCAGATCCCAGAGCTTCTGAATGGGATATAGCAGCAGGTGATGCAATATTAAGAAATGCAGGAGGTTCAGTAAAAGATATGGATGGAAATGAAATATTGTATGGAAAAAAGGATTTTAAAAATCCAAGTTTAGTAATAAAAAGTGCAAGATTGCTTAATAATGAGTGAACAACTTAGAATTATCTTAATTATAATTGTTAGCGTATCAATTTTTGGCTTAATTGTCTTTGTAATAGTTAAAAATTTTATTAAATCAAAAATTGATTATTATTTAATAGAAAAAAATAAGAAAACTAAAAAAGACGAGTGATTTTCTCGTACTCTTCTTTAGAAAGATCCATAACTCGTTTTGATGTATCAAAATCGAAACCATTTCTTGCTAAAACTGCAATATCTTTTTTATAAAATAACGGTCTATTGTCCTCTACTCTACATGGGCCTATTCTTCTTTTTTTACACACTTTTAACGCAGAAAAAAAATCTTGATCTTCATTTTCATCTTTTATTTTGTCTAAAGTTTCCTTAACAAATTTTTGATTGATACCTTTTGACATTAAATAATTTCTTATCTTGTTAATTGAGCTACCCCTTTGAATAAGATTTTTTGCTTTACTATTAGAATAAAATTTGTCATTTAAATATTTAGAGTTTTCAAGATCGCTCAGGACTACATCAATTAAATCTTTAATTTCATTTTTTTTTATCCCTACGGCTCCAAATTTCAAATATTTTTTAAGTAAATAAGTCCTTAATTGCTGCTTTGATGGAGCATACTTTTCAATATACTTCATTGAAAAATCTCTCATCTCTTGAACTGTGTCTTCAAAACTCTTTTTTTTATTTTTTATAGGAATCATTTTAATTTTTAATATATTATAAACTTTAATGATTGAACAAATTAATAACTTCTTCACAGTTCCAATGATTTACTTATGGTTGAATTTAGGTGTTCTGCCCTTTTGGTTAGTACTATTATTTTTTCCAAGCTCAGGTGTAAGTAAATATATGGTTAGATCAATATTTCCATTTATGATTTTTTCATTTATTTATGCTTATTTATTATATTACTTTTTTCTTACAGAATTTGATTTTAAGAATAATTTTAATCTTTATCTAGGTTTGGAACAATTGTCTGAATTATTTTCTGAAACAGGTTTTTTAATTATGTTTTGGTGCCATTTTTTAGCGATAAATTTATTTTGTGGTGCTTGGATTGTAAGTGATAGTTTAAAATTTTCTATGTCAAAATTTTTAGTTTTTTTTCCACTATTGATTACATATTTTATAGGTCCTATTGGACTGTTTATATACTGGCTGATAAGAATCTTTTTTGCAAAAAAATTATCATTGTATGATTAAAGAAATTCAGTTTTATTACGATTTTTCAAGTCCTTATACATACATTGCCCATAAAAAAATTAAGAAATTAAAGAATGATAAAAATATTAATTTTTTATACAAACCGATGCTTTTAGGTGGTTTGCACAAATTAGCTGGGATAACCGCGAATGCATTTATTGGTCATAAAAACGAATTTATGATTCAAGATTGTGAAATGATTTCAAAGAAACTTGGTATCAATTTTCATTTTAATGAAAAATTTCCTATTAATTCTTTATATTTAATGAGGGGAACATTGGTTTTAAAGGATAATTTACTTGAAAAATATATAGATACTTTTTTTGAATCCTACTGGCAGTTAAATTTAGATTTATCAGATAGAAGTATTTTTGAAAAAAAATTAAAAGAAATAAATATTGATGTTGATAAATTTTTTCAAGATATTGAGAAAAAGGAGACTAAAGAAAAGCTAAAGTTGCTCACCGATGAAGCTTTTTCCAAAAAAATTTTTGGTGCTCCGACTTTTTTTTATAATAATAAAATTTATTGGGGGCAAGACAGATTAGATTATGTAATTGATGAGGCAATTAAATAATTTCAAAATCGCTTGCTTTAATAGTACTAAAACCACCATCAACATGAGACACATTTTTAAAACCCATGTCTTGTAAAGTTTTAGTGGCAAGAGCAGATCTTAAACCAGCTGCACAAAACAATATTGTTTCTTTTGATGGATCGATTTTTCCTTGTTTGTAATATGGACTAGATGGATCCATCCAAAATTCTAACATACCTCTGGGAATATGAAGGGAATTTTTTACTCTTCCATCTCTTTCTAGTTCTCTAATGTCTCTAATATCGATTAAATTACATTTATTTTCCTTAAATAATTTTGCAGCCTCATTGCTTGTAATAGTTTTAATTTCTTTTAATGCATTATTAACTAGATCTTGTGATGATTTAATAGTCATATATGTGTAATCTGTTAATATCAAAAAAAATGAAAAAAAACATCTTTAAAAAATTATTTATAAAAATATCTAAGTTAGTAGGTTACGAATTAATAGATCAAAACGAATTTTACTCACCAACTCTTGAAAAAAATCTTGATGAAAAATTATCTAATAAAAACAAGTCAATAATTCTTCCTTTAGGTGAGGTAAAATTAACGAAAAAAATTAAAAATTTGTCAGTTATATTTAGGACTAATTCTAACATAGACATTTGGGACCAAAACAAAAAGAGAATTTTTGAAGAACCCAAAATCGAATATGTATTAAGATGTTTGTTTTCATTAATAAAATCTATTAACCGACTTAAAAAAGAGAATTCATCAATTAACGTTAACTTACTGATTATTGATGACAATTCTAAATCAGATAATTTAAATAAAATTAAGGATGTTTTAAATAAAAACCACTCAAAATATTTAATTATAAATCACAAAAAAGAGGAGCATAAGGAAAAAATATTTGAGAATACAAATGATCAAACATTTTCAAACCTATCTAGCTTATTAAAATGTTTCGAAACTGCGAAAAAGGAAAATAGCGATTTAATTTATTTTGTAGAAGACGATTATTTGCATTTTGAAAATTCTTTAACTGATATGATCAATACTTATGAAAGGGTAAGCTCACAAATTGAAAAAGATATTATAATTTGTCCTTGCGACTATCCTTTTAATTATATGTCTAATGAAAAAACAAATATTTTAATAGGTAGTAATCAACACTGGAGAACAGTTCAAAAAATTTTATGTACCTTTATGATTTCTAAAAAAATGCTTGAAAAATATTGGGATAATTTAATAAAAACTTGTGAAAAAAGACACGACCCTTTTGAAAAATATATTAATGAAATTTTGTTAAATGAGATTGGTATATCACCAATAAATACACTCTCTATTCATTTAACAAATGTAAATTCAAGTTATGGCTTATCACCCTTTGTTGATATCAAAAAGCTTTGGGATGAAAACAATACTAGTTGATGAAAATGTTTTTTTACATAACTTGCGCCAATACTAAAGAGGCTAAAAAAATTTCATCAGTTTTGGTAAGAAAAAAATTGATAGCCTGTGCAAATATTTTTAATAATATTCAATCTGTTTTTTCGTGGAAAAACAAAGTTAACTTCTCAAAAGAGGTTATAATAATGGGAAAGACAACAAAAAAACTACAAACTAAAATAATTTCAGAGGTAAAAAAAATACACTCTTATGATGTGCCTTGTATTGTATTTTCTAAAATTTCATCAGGAAATAAAGAATTTTTAAAATGGATTAGCAATTCTACAAGATGAAAAAAGCAAAAAATTTTAAGCTATTAGGAACATCAAACAAGCTAGTTGAATTAAATAAAATAAAATCAAAATATACTGTTTTGTACTTTTATCCAAAGGATGACACTCCAGGGTGTACTCTCGAAACAAAAGATTTTAACTCGTTTTACAATAAATTTATAAAACTTAACTGTGAAATATATGGAATTTCTAAAGATACAATCGAAAGTCATTTAAAATTTAAGAAAAAATACAAAGTAAAATTTGAGCTGTTATCTGATGAGAATAAAATTGCTATTAAAGAATTTAAAGTTTGGGGTAAAAAAAAATTTATGGGGAAAGAATTTATGGGTTTAATTAGAAGTACCTTTTTATTGAAAAAAAATAATATTATTAAAGAATGGCGAAATGTAAGGGTTAAAGGCCACGCCGAGGAAATTTATAATTTTATTAAAAACAATAAGCTATAAAAAAAGGCCTCCTATTTCTAGGAGGCCTTAATTAAACGTCAAACCAAAGAGGGAGAGATGCTTAATCTCGTATAGCGTAACCTATTACGCCAGTCTCGACGACGTCAGTACCTTTAAGCTCTGCTTCTTTACTTAATCTAATACCAATTGTGCTCTTCATAAGTGCCCAAACGATATAGGCAACTACAAAAACAAAAACGTTAATTGATATAATACCAAGTAACTGAGCTCCAAAAGTTGCATCTGGATTTGTTATCGGCACAGCTAATGTACCCCAAATTCCAGCAAATAAGTGTGCAGGAATTGCACCTACAACATCGTCAATTTTTAATGCAAATAGCAGTTTAGTACCATAAACAACAATTACACCACCAACAGCACCAATTAAAATTGCTGCGAAAGGTGAAGGTAATAATGGTTCAGCGGTAATAGCAACTAATCCACCAATACATCCGTTTAACATTTGAATTACATCTGTTTTACCAAAATGTAATCTTGTCATCGTTGCAGCTGCCATTACACCACCAGCACCTGCTAAGAATGTATTCATGAAGATTTTTGCTACAGCAATTGCATCTGCACCTGTTCCGATTGCAAGTTGCGAACCACCGTTAAATCCAAACCAACCTAGCCATAAAATAAATACACCAATTGTAATTAATGGAATCGAAGAAGCTGCAAATGGTTTCATTGGAGCTGGTTCACCTTTTTTAGTGAATCTTCCAAGTCTTGGTCCTAGTAAAAATGCACCAGCAAGAGCAGCTGCACCACCAGTTGAGTGAACTAGAGTTGATCCAGCAAAATCTTGGAAATTAGCAGCAGCTAACCATCCACCACCCCATTTCCAACCCATTACGATTGGATAAATAATACCTGATAAAATTGCAGCAAATAATAAGAATGGCCACAATTTAATTCTTTCAGCTAATGTACCAGAAACAATAGATACTGTTGTTGCACAGAATACCATCTGGAAATACCAGTCTGATGCATCTGAGTAACCAGTCTCTATTTTACTTGCATCTGACCATGGCAAAAATTTTCCGATATATCCACCTTCTGGAATACCATATGCTAGATTATATCCAAACAGCCAAAACATCATTCCGGCAATTGAAAACAATCCAATATTTTTTGCACAAATTACTGATACACTTTTTGATGTTACACTTCCTGCTTCTAGCATAGCAAAACCTGCAGCCATAAACATGACTAAGAATCCACATACTAAAAAGAGGAAAGTATTAAAAATAAATCCGACTTCAGCGGATACTGTAGTTGCAGCATAACCAACACTGGTCATATTAAGTAAGAACGTAATACTTACTACTGGTCCTAACAGTTTATTTAAAAGTTTTTTCATTAATCCTCCCTATTGAAAGGATTTGTTATAAATTTTTATGATTTAATAACTATTGCTAAGTGGAATATATAGATATGCATAATTTGCATATAGAAACAGCCTTTATTAACTCTCAATTAATAAAGGCTGTCTAGAGGAAATATCTATTTATTGAATATTTCTTTAAGTGCTTTTGCAGGTAAAAATTTTACCTTTTGAGAAGCCGCGATTTGGATCTGTTCTCCAGTTCTTGGATTTCGGCCAATTCTAGCTTTTCTTTTAGCAACTTTATAAGTACCAAAACCTGCTATTTTTACAGAATCATCGTTTTTTAATGCATCTAAAATAGTGTTAGTTATGGTATCAAATGTTCGCTCAGCATCAGCTTTACTTTGGTTTAAAGAACCAGCTAATTTAGCGACTAGTTGTTTTTTGTTCATTTTAGCTCCGGTATTAGGTTATTTCCATAGTTAACAAAATGCTTTATAAATCAAGCTTTTTTTTAGTGTTTAATTTGGTTCTTAACACAATATGTAGTGTTAAAAAAACGTTGAATTTATTGAGTTTTTTAGGGTTTAAAAAAGCCTTTAAAATAAGCCTAAATCCTTAAGATCATTAAAAGTTGCAAAAAACATGAGGGATAACAATAAAAACATTCCGATTCGAAAAAAACCTTCTTGAGTTTTTTGTGTTAAAGGTCTTCCAAGAATTTTTTCAATTCCATAAAACATCAAATGACCTCCGTCTAAAAGAGGGATTGGAAAAAGATTAATTAAACCTAAGCTTATAGATATGTAAGCCATCATGCTTAAAAACGGCACTATTCCAAATTCTGCAACTTGTCCTGAAATTTTTGCAATTCTTATTGGTCCACCAAGCTGTGAGCTGTCACCTTTTCCAGTAATAATGGTCCCTAAATATTTAAGTGTGGAAGTTGTCACAAAATATACCTCAGTAACTGAATAATAAAGGGCTTTTACAGGTCCAAGTTTTTGGTGATTGACAGTATCTTTATAAGGTGAAAGTTGAATACCAACCATCCTTTTTTTAATTTTATTTCCTAAGTTGTCCTCGGTCTCTACGAAATTAGGTTTTACTTTTACATTTACTTCCTGGTCATACCGTGAAACTTTAAAATCAATAAATTCAGATGTCGATAAAGTTATAAATTTAGATACATCTAAAATACTCTTAACTTTATTGTTATCGATAGACAATATTATGTCGTTCTTTTTTAATCCAGCTACTTGTGCAGGGCTATCTTTGGTGACCTCACTTATCATTGCTGGAGTAAAATCCTTTCCAACAAAAATATTTATCATTAAAAATATAAATATAGCTAATATAAAGTTAGCAAGTGGACCTCCAAAAACAATCCATGCTCTTTGATATAATGGTTTTAAGGTAAAAAGTTTTTCTCTATCCTTTTCATTGTACTTTTTAAGAATTTCATCACGATCAGCTTGGGAAAATACATTTCTATCTCCAAAAAATTTTACATAACCTCCTAAAGGAATCCAGCAAACTTTCCAACGAGTTCCTGATTTGTCGTTCCATCCAAATAATTCTTTGCCAAAACCAATTGAAAAATCTGTTACACCTACACCATATCTTCGAGCAAAATAATAATGTCCATATTCATGAACAAAAACCACAACGATGATTAATATTATAAAAGGTAAAACGAATTCAAACATTCTTATATAATAATATATTTACTTTACTTTCCAAGTTAAAACTGGAAGTAATGTTGCCGCTATAAATGACAGAAATAAAAGAGATTGTGTTATAAATTCTGGGAAATAGCTAGCAGGAAATAGAATACCAACTAAGATACTTTTTGAAAAATCAGGACTTGGAAATAACAATATACCACCAAACAACCCAACTACAATTGAGATATAAGCTGTTTTTTCACTAAACGATTTTGAGAAAAAACTATAAAATATAGTTAAAACTGCTGCACAACAAAACAAGTCAGCTAGCAAAAATAGATATAAAATACTAAAACCTTTTGAAGCAACATATAAAGCGATAAAAGAAAGGCCTATAATTATATTTCTAGATAATTTTAAGTAATCTTTATTAGAACTTAAAATTTTTTTTCCATCTACTATAATAAGGCTAGATATAGCATTTATAAGTGTATCTATACTGCTTATAGTCAAAGATATGCCCAGCACAATGACTATAATAGACAACGTAGGTATTTCTTTATTTAATAATAAGGAAAAAAAAGCAAGATCAGGTGTTACATTCAAATTTTTAGATACAGATACTAATCCTGTAAAACCCATCATATATACAATTGGAATTATAATTAAAAAGGAAAACAACAAACTCTTTTTTAAAACATCGTTATTTTTTGCAGCATAAACTCTTTGCCAATTTCCTTGGTGAAAAAGATTAGTAGCTGCAACAGCAATAAAGAATGTTAAGCCTGCGGTAAAGTTAGGAATATAATTTTTGCTTAATAAATTTGGCTTATTTTTATTTATAAATTCAAAACTAAATTCGTTTGTATTAAATGAAAATAAATAAGAAAAAGCTATTAACAACAATAATGTAAAAACTATAAATTGAATATTGTCAGTGAATATTGAAGCTCTTAAACCACCATATAGTGTATATATAAGTGAACTAGAAATAACTATCAAAGCAGTAACCCATAATTTGGTTCCTGAAATATAATTTATCAAAATAGATACAGCTGTAACCTCTGCAATCAAAAAAATGGTCATGTAAAATATCGACAAAATTAAGATCAACTTAAATATATGTTTTCCAAACCTTAATCTAATAACTTCAATTAAAGTTTTTGCTTTTGGGTAAGAATTTCTAAATATTTTTCCAATAAAAATAATTGCAAATAAGGGAAATGCAGTTCCTAATGAGTAACCAATAACCGCACCTATCCCGCCCCAAGTTGCGGCCGATGCAGGACCGAACAAAATCCAAGTACCCAAAGCAGAGGCTACTAAACTACATGTTAATGAGAATGTTCCAACTGATCTATTCGCTACTAAGTAATTATTTAAACCTTTGAATTTTTTTGAGTAAAAAAAACCAACTAGGACAAAAGAAAAGCTAATTAATAAAATTAGTGTGATAGCAGATGTTGGATTTAAAATATTTTGTTGTTCCATTTATCCCTTTCTGAATTACCGGACAGGTTCAATGGGTATTTCTCAGCCATAACAGCACCCCATAAGGTAAATTTATATAAATATTTTTTGATTGTAAATAATTAATTTAAAATTGCTCTTTTTCCGTTGAACCTTCCATGGCAGTTGTAGAACTTTTACCACCACTAATCGTATTTGAAACAGCATCAAAATATGATGTTCCAACTTCTCTTTGATGTTTTACACTAGTGTATCCATCTTTTTCTCTTGCAAATTCCTGCTCTTGAATTCTTGAATATGCGGTCATTCCTTCTTTTTTATACTTTTCTGCTAATTCAAAAATTGCAATATTTTGTGTATGAAAGCCTGCAAGTGTGATGAATTGAAATTTATATCCCATCGCACTAATTTTTTGTTGAAAAGTTGCAATTTCAGAGTCTGACAAATGTTTTTTCCAATTAAAAGATGGTGAACAATTATAAGCTAATAATTTACCTGGAAATTTATTGTGTATTGCGTCAGCAAATTTTTTAGCTTCTTCTAAATTTGGAGTTGCTGTCTCACACCAAATTAGGTCAGAGTATGGTGCATATGCAAGTCCTCTAGATATTGCTTGATCAATTCCGTGTTTAACATAATAAAATCCTTCTGGTGATCTTTCACCAGTTAAAAAGGGTTTGTCGTTTTCATCATGATCATTTGTAATTAATTTTGCTGCATTAGCATCTGTTCTTGCTAAAATTATTAAAGGAACATCGGCAATATCAGCAGCTAACCTAGCGGCTTTTAAATTTTTTATCATTGTACTTGTTGGAACCAATACTTTTCCTCCCATATGTCCGCATTTTTTCTCACTTGCTAGCTGATCCTCAAAATGAACTCCAGCAGCGCCAGCTTTTATAAATTTTTTAGCTAACTCAAAAACATTAAGTGGTCCACCAAATCCAGCTTCACCATCAGCAATTATCGGTAACATATAATCAACTCTGTCTTTAGATTTCATTTGACCATCTTTAATTTCCATGTGTTGAATTTGATCAGCTCTCATTAAAGCATTATTCATTGACTCTACTAGTTTTGGTGCGCTATCGTATGGATATAATGATTGATCTGGGTACATTTCACCTGCGCTGTTAGCATCAGCAGCGACTTGCCATCCACTTAGGTAAATTGCTTTAAGGCCAGCTTTTGCATGCTGGACTGCATGATTTCCAGATAATGAACCTAATGTATTAACGTAAGGCTCGGAGTTTAACAATCTCCACAATTTTTGAGATTGATGTTTGCACATCGAATATTCTATTTTTATAGATCCTCTTAATCTTTCTACATCTTCCGGGGTATAATCTCTTTTTACTCCAGCAAATCTTTTTAGGTCATATGATATCTTAGACTCGGAGCTCATTTTTTTCCTTAGAAATGATTAATAATTAAGACTTTAAAATTAGTTACTATTATACTCGTTAGTAAACTCATTCATTCCACTTGAACCCCAATCGCAATGATCATCTCTTAAATAAATGCCAGAGTTGTCAGAGTGGTTTTGATTCTCATGGTCAGAATTAAAAGCCTTATTTACTTGATTTTTTATCTTGTTTTTGTTGTTCATGTAAACTTTATAATTTACAAAATTTACAAAATCCAGTAATAAGTTAATAATGCTTGTAAAATTGAGAAATTTATTGTAAATTATAATTTACAAAGTTTACTAATAGAAAATTATGAGTCAATTAGATTTAAAAATAGGCCCAAAAATCAAGTCTTTCAGACGGCAATTAGGGCTTCAAGCTAACAAATTAGCTGAACAACTTGGAATTTCACCTAGTTACCTCAATTTAATAGAAAGTGGTAAAAGAAAAATCGATGGAGATCTACTTCTTAAAGTTTGTGAAGAGCTCAAAATAGAATTATCAGATTTAACAAATAAATCAGATTTAAATTTAGTTAATGATATTTCAGAATTGTTAGATGATCAGCTCTTTGAGGATCTAGACATATTAAGTCCAGAAATAAAAGATTTAGTAAGCACAAATCCAAAAATTGCAAAAGCTCTTATTAAGCTAGGAGATAATTATAAACAAAAAGATCACGAAATAATAAATAGAGTGGAAAATATATCTGGAAAAATTATTGATAAAAGGAAAGCTGCTTTTCCAGGAGAAATTGTATCAGATTTTTTGCAAGAAAATAAAAACTATTTTCCTAAATTGGAAGAATATGCAAATACTATTTTTGATAAAATTCAAGTAAACAACAGAGCTACATATCTTGCTCTTAACGAATATCTAAAAAAAGAATATAATATTATTGTAAAAGACGTTATCCCAGAAGAAAGAAAGCCATTTTCAAAATTTTACGACAAAAGAAAAAAAGAACTGTTGCTAAGCGATTATGTAGCACTCGAGACAAAAAAATTATTTGTTGCAGCGCAGATAGCTCATGAGGGAGCAATAAAAATAATTAACGATTATTTAGCAAAATTTTCTTTTCCAAGTGATGAGTCGAAAAAACTTACACAGGTTGCTTTATTAAATTATTGTGGTGCAGCAATTTTAATGCCATACAAACTTTTTCACAAAGAATGCATGAAAAATAAATACGATCTTGAACTTTTACAAAATACATTTGCAACAACTTTTGAACAAATTGCTCATAGAGTAACATGTTTGCAAGATCCTAAAATGCCAGGTATACCTTTTCATTTTTTAAGAGTGGATATTGCAGGAAATATCTCAAAAAGATTTTCACTATCAGGTATTGAAATACCAAGATATGGTGGAGCATGTCCAAGATGGAATGTATATTCAGCATTCACAAGACCTGGAATAATTCAAGCTGCTGTTAGTAAAATGTCAAATGGTGAAAAATATGTCTGTATTGCTAAAACAGTAGAAAAAGGTGTTGGAAGATTTGGTGAAGCAAAAAGTATTCTTTCAATAGGACTAGGTTGCGAAGCAAAATATGCAAAAGATTTTGTTTATACTGAAAACTTAAATTTAAATGATAAAAAAACTGAAATACCTATAGGTGTCTCCTGTAGAACTTGTGATAGATTAGACTGTTCTCAAAGAGCATTTCCACCACTTCATAAAAAATTTGATGTAGATGTAAACTCTAGAGGTGTCTCAGTTTATGTTAGTGATCAATAAATCAAAAACAAACTAAGTGCTCAATATGAATTGGTCTTTTAATTCCAAATTTTTCTTGTAAATCGTGTTGATGAATATGATGCGAGTGAACAAAAACAGGTAAAAGTAAATTTTTCATAGTCTTTAATGTATAAATGAAATTTGTACCTCTAAATTTTCT
>ENA-OSEY01001893-OSEY01001893.1-marine-metagenome-genome-assembly--contig:-NODE-1893-length-13948-cov-6.420590_pt1 | contig 13948 bp, 15 predicted proteins | sample MGYA00248465_ERZ534230 | MGnify/ENA primary metagenome ERZ534230 (study PRJEB26409, sample SAMN06344110) | marine metagenome | isolation source: Sea water from surface | place: Atlantic Ocean:Southern...
GTACAGATACCCATAGAGGTTAACCATACACATACAACTGGGAACACTGCTAGGAAGAAGTGAAGACTTCTTGAGTTGTTGAATGAAGCATACTGGAAGATAAGACGACCAAAGTAACCATGTGCTGCTACTATGTTGTATGTTTCTTCTTCTTGTCCGAACTTATATCCGTAGTTTTGACTCTCGGTTTCTGTTGTCTCCTTAATTAAGGAAGATGTAACTAGAGACCCGTGCATTGCACTGAAGAGACTACCACCGAACATTCCTGCTACTCCTGCCATGTGGAAAGGGTGCATAAGAATGTTGTGCTCTGCTTGGAACACGAACATGAAGTTGAACGTACCTGAGATACCTAAAGGCATACCATCAGAGAAAGATCCCTGACCAAATGGATACACTAGGAACACAGCGAATGCTGCTGACACTGGAGCAGAGTATGCTACACAGATCCAAGGTCTCATACCTAAACGATATGATAGTTCCCACTGTCTTCCCATGTATGCTGAGATACCGATTAGGAAGTGGAAGATAACGAGTTGGTAAGGACCACCGTTATATAACCATTCGTCTACAGTTGCTGCTTCCCATATAGGGTAGAAGTGTAGACCTATTGCGTTTGATGATGGAACTACAGCACCAGAGATGATGTTGTTACCATACAAGAAAGAACCCGCAACTGGTTCTCTGATTCCGTCGATGTCGACAGGAGGTGCTGCTATGAAAGCAACGATGAAGCATGCTGCTGCTGTTAGCAAGCATGGGATCATGAGTACACCGAACCAACCAACGTAAAGTCTGTTGTTTGTGGATGTAACCCACTCGCAGAACTCTGGCCATCCTTTTAGGAGACCCGCACTGCGTTGTCTTGAAAGAGTTGTCATGAGGACGATTTAATAGTAGGGCTCAAAGGGTAGAGCGAAACTATATTTCCACCAATCCCTTCACTGATGGATATGAGAGACTAATGCTTATACTGCTCATAGGTCTCGGTTAAAGCAGTTGTTCTCAGAGGGCGATACTTTCGAGTCTGAAAATGGTGTGGATATCACCACATGTAATAGTATATAGGCTAATGTTAAGTTTTGTCAAGCTTCAAATTCTTCACCCATCATCATCTTCATCATCACGACAGCAACAGCAGTGATAACAACAGTTCCTGCTGTGATCTCTAAGAACATAGGGATGATGTGTGCTGCGTTCATTACATACCCTGCCAGAATGTGTCACCTACAGGTTGTAGGTTTCTTGAGAGGAAGTATAGTCCTAAGTTACATGCGAACCAGTTGATATTGACAACCCATGTTTCTCTCCATAGGTACTTCCTGTTTGTCTGTACAATATACATGTGTCTCTCGTTCAGTTCAGTTGAAGGTGTGAGTGGTCTGAACTTTAAATATTGCTCTAGTCCTAGTGCGATTACGAATCCAATAGCATAGATGTAGAATACGAAGTTAAGTAAACTTGATGCTGATAGTAATAGTGGAATCATTATCTCTCCTGTAATTTTTGTACTGCTGTTGATGCTTGTATTGCGGGTACGTCATTCAGACCATTAGCATCAAACCATGGTGCTGTCTCCCAATCAAATCCTTCTCCGAATGTATTGTCTGCCTGTTGTACATACCAGTGACACTGTGCGTCAGGTATATCTACAGCACATACCGCCCAGTCATCTGTCCACTGTGGTACCTGTACATATAACACTGGTACGTCAGCACGTGTGACCTGTGGGAATGCTAGAGACAAAGATACGACAGATACTATTACCCAAAAGAATGTGGGTATGTACCTGACGCTCATAGGTCTTTTATATACCTCCATGACATCATGGTAGGATTGTGACATGAGATCGCTCATTAGATTACTCCTGCCATCCCTGCTGCTGTACCCACCACTATAAAGAAACCAAATTCTATAAGTGGGTAGTAGGGACTAAAAAATACTCTCATACGTATGCGATGCTACCTACACCTGTTACGATGTAAAGGGTAACGATTGTTGTGAATAATACTTGATACATTAATTTATGCTCCTTGGTATACTGGTGTCATTACTCCACCACCTTCATCGTCATCATCATCGTCACCACTGATGGCACGAAGAAGTAACTCAAGAAATACTATGGCACCTACTGGGTAGAGACACCATAGTATTGCTTGGAAGGGAGTGATAGCATTGTCTGCTACTAACTCAGTCATTAGACAAAACCTGGTATGAGTTGTCCTGTTGTTAAATAAGCACCGATCCCTGCGATGATGCCTAGCATTGCTAGTCTACCGTTTAGTTTTTCAGCGACTGCTTTTGATTCCTTATCATTCATTAGAAAATACCTGGTACGATCTGACCTGTTGTTGCGTAAGCACCTACTGCTGCTACGAAACCGAGCATCGCTGCCCAACCGTTAAATCTTTCTGCTTCTGGAGTCATTGTTTTTTACCTGTTGTGAATTGTTTTAGAATAAACCTGGTGCTATCCATCCGAATAGTCCATAGTTGATAGTGCCGATCACTAGACCGAGCATTGCTAATCTACCGTTAAGTTTCTCAGCATATTGCCAGTAATTATTTTCCATTAGAAAATACCTGGTATGATTTGTCCTGTAGTGATGTAAGCACCGATGAGTGCCACAAAACCAACCATTGCCCAACGACCATTGACTTTCTCAGCGTTCTGAGGATAGCCTTCGTAGGACACAGACTCATCAATGTAAGGACGGGTCTCGTTTGGGAAAGCATTTTGTCTGCCACCTGATTCTGTCGTAACTGTCATTGAAATTAGTTTGTAAAGAACTGTAACAATATTATATATACAAGTATTAAGTTTTGTCAAGTACCGTGTGCCAGTTGTGTGACAGTCTTTCGATTTCTTAATGATTCCTATAGGTTTTTCTTATCAGTGTAAAGGTTTATATATAGTGCAAGGTAAAGTATACCATCATGAAGAAGTTTTTAATATTTGGTATGGTAGCAGGACTAGGTTCTCCTGCTTTTGCGGATATCACACACACGATGACATCCAGTGTACAGTTGCAGACTAATGCAGCAGCAACACAGGTCTCAAGAATCGGATCTACCTACTCAGCATCTGGATCAGGTGTGACCATGGCAGTTGGCGATGCTTCAGGCAACGTTGGTGGGCTAGGTACACTGACTGACGGAGTTGGTCAAGGATCTATTGCTACAGCGACCCAGACAAGTGCAGGCGGTGCATATACATTCTCTCAATCATTCATTGAGGGTGATGCTATCGTAACTACAGCACCAAGTTTAGGTGCAGTGAGTGCGTACTCCAACCAGACATCTACTGGTGTAGGTAGTGGCACTGGTACAGGTACTGTAACATCAGCACATGCTCTAACAGCAGTTGGTGGTGGAAGTGGTACTGTAACTACAGGTCAGTTTGTAACTGAATTAACAATAGACTAATGACAAATGAAAAGAGTTCTTGTCACGGTTGCGGGTGTAGCTGTCCTTGCTCATGCAGGGACTGTGAACGCTGTGCCTGTGGTCCCGAACTTCACTCAAGGTAGTATGACTTCGGTGACAACGCAGACGGTCACTACAAATGAGACCATAAATAGTATGGATTATGCGACAGGCTGGACTTATTCGGTCAGTGGCTCAGGGGTAGAACTTGAATCAGGTAGTACTAATGTAGCACCTGATGTGACTACTACACAAACTAATACCGTAGACGGTGTGACTTCAACATGGACTGGATTAGATTTATCAACAAACAACAAACCAAATTGGGTGCAATCCGAGCAAGGAGGAGCGTTCCAATTTACAGAGCATTACAGTGGACCAGGTCTTCAGACTCACACGATAATACAGAGAGAAACCACCGTCCAAAGCGTCACAGAATCAACCAGTATATTCTCAAACTGACTGCTATCACTGCACTTTCTACATGTGTGCCTGTGTATGCAACAGATGTGGGAGGTGTTTCTGCTACAGCAAATCCAGTCGCTAATTCTAGTGGCTCAGTGACCAACCAGGCAATACAGGTTTTACAAGGTCCTTATATTACTAATCAGTATGGTGATGGTATATCATGTCAGACTGCTACCGCCAATTTTACACCATACATCACCAGAACAGGAACATGGCAAGATCCTTACGAAGATTTTTTCCTTGATCCAGTGTACAACAACGCAGACAATAATGATGACAACATACCTGATAATCCTGGTGAAATTTTATACTACATCCCTACTCGTACAGGTCAGAAGTCTACTCAGAATATTAACTTAGGTTTTAGTGCAACGATATCCATACCATTAGATAAAGAAGCAAGAGATAAATGTATGGAAGCAGTTGCTTTGCATAATGAATATCGTACACAACTTACTGCCAATAAACGCCTTGACTTTGAGATAGCCAGGTTAAAAAATTGTGGAGAATTGAAAAAACAGGGTATAGTATTCCATCCTAAGTCACCATACCATGCAGTATGTGCTGATGTTATGTTAATCAATGCACCTAATGTAGTAGGTCCTCACACACATGAGATTAAACCTACTGGTAATGCTAGTGATCTAAAAGAAATTTCTATAGGAAATAATTCTAAGTTATGATTTCTTTTTAATTTTTAAAGGAGGTAGTCCTTTCTTTTCACGATATTTGTTTGTTATTATCTCACTCTTAGATAACTCACGATGACGACCTAGTTTTTTCTGGGCGGTAGTTGTGAGTTTTTTAATGATTGGTTTTATGAGTCTTAATAACAATGGTGTTGCAGCAGCTCCTGCTGTTGCAATTACTGCTATTGCCACTGTGGTTGTTGCCTGATTTGCAGAGGGTAAAAATTTCTCTACTACTGTAGTTGGTTCATACAATGTCACACAGGTAGTGCCTTGTAATTCATGTCCAACAACTCTTTCATCACCAGACTGTGTAATGTCACCAACTCTTAGTTGTGCAGGACCAGGACATTCTATTTCTTTATTACCAAGATCGCCTGTAGGAGGAACCTCTGGTGGATCTATCTCTGGTGGTGGTTCTACAACAGGCGGTGGTGTATCTACCTGTATTAATAAATCTTCTGGTGTGTAATCCATCGCATCATACGTTGGATAGTCTGCATCACAAAGAACCCTAGTCCCATTAGAATCTTCTTCCTTTAGGTTAGGGGTTTCTCTATTGTCTGCTGCGTCAGGGTGATACTTTACACAACCTGGCATGTTCACTACAGGTGAACCTATGTGTAATATAAAAGGATATACCTTTGTATGTGGAACATAATTGTATATGCCAGGTGCTTCTATACTAGGTATGTTTATATTTTGTACCCCGATCTGAGGTATTTCCATTAGAAAGGTTTTCCAACTGCACCAAAGTCAGGTATCGCAGGACCTGTAGAGTCTGGTATAGCATCAGTGATACCACCACCTATGCTAGGCATGACTGATTTCATTACCTTGCTTTTCACATTCTCTATGATGGCATCCTTTTGTGTATAAAGATAAACGCCACCCCCAACAACGGTAAGAGATATAGCGAAAGACGAAATAGCAAGTACATTAATAATTTTTTGCATGATATTTATTTTGTTTCGGGTGTAATTTTTACAGGTGCTTGCTCAATCCTAATAGTCTGAGCAGGAGCAGTCTCTGATGCCTTAGCAATGAGTGCTTCCATGTCCTTCTTACTAATAGATCCACCACTAGAACCTCCTTCCTTCTTTTTACTTGAAGTCTGGACGCCAAAAGTAGCTAAAGTGCCTGTGAAGACCGAAGCTATAAAGGTCGGATCAATTTTTTGTTCTTGTTTGTAACCAGGTATTTCAACATAGTTCAAAGTTAAAATTCCTGCGGACCACACAAGAATACCTAGTCTGACGAAAGTAGATAGGATTAAAAGTTGTTCTTCTTTATCATCCATACCTTCTTTTATTTTACCGAGGATACCTTTTTTCTCCTCTGGTTTTTTTACTTCTGCCATGTTTTTTATTCACCTAATCTATGTATAACAGGTTTCTCTCTAGTAAGTATGTTATACAAATCCATGTTGGTAGCACAAGAAACAGGATAGAACTCAGCATTAGGATCAAACCCATCGTATCTCTTTGCCTGATTGATTACTATAGATCCATTCTCTCCTGATTGTGATCTATGAAATGTTCCACGAGGTATGATCAATGCACCACTGTGTACATCTAGACGAACAATATGGTATGGATATTTCCAAGTATAGTTTACTAACTCAAATGTTCTTTCTCCTGATACAACTCTGTTGTAATCATCTTGAAAGCTGTGTATGTAAAATTGTTTTGCTCCTACAGAATCATTAGGTGGTGATACTGCAGCACCTGTATGTACTACAAGGTCACTGGCATTAGATTCTTCTACAGATATATCGTAGAAGATAACATCCTCAGTCTCACGAAACACTCTGTGTTTCTTAAAATGTATGTCACTCATATATTAATTATGTGGATCGTAATATCTTATCATCCAACCTGTTGCTGCTATTAGTATAGCAATAATTATTGCTGTTGTCATCTTATCCTTCTAATTCAGTAACTCTTGCTTCTAATGATTCTATCTTAGTCATCGCTTCTTGTAAAGCTTTTACTGCTTTCATATACAAAACTGAGTACTTAACAGATTTAATACCTTCCTTGTCTTCAGTAACAAGACCAGAACTTACAGTTTCAACTTCCTGTGCAACAAGACCTAATTGTGTATGAGTAGGGAAACCTGTTGATTCTTTAAAATTAAAGTTTCTAACCTTCAATGCTTTTATATCATCCCATTGTGAATTGGCATCTACAACATTTTCTTTTAAACTAATATCTGAACTTGATCCATAACTATTGTTTGCGTTTTCTACATTACCATTACACAATATACGCATGGCGGTACTTCCATCGTCCAATCCAGTAGAATTATTTTTTATCATGTAAGCAACAGTAGAATCAACTTGAGGCACATGTAAATCATAACCATTATTAGAATGAGCAAAATGATCAATACGACCATCATCATCTATTCTAAATTTCTCATTAAGATTACCACCATTTGCTGTAGTTCTTCTGGTGGAGACGATGAATACTCCACCACCATTAGATTCTGATACTTGTATTTGTGCTGCTTGTGCGACACTATTTGATTTGAATAAAAGTTGTGCGTTAGCACCAGTTCTACTTGTAGCTATACTTGAGTTATTATCTTCTACCTCAAATAAATGGTCTGGATCCTGAGTCCCGATCCCAACTCGTCCATTAGGCATGATACGCATCGCCTCTACGAGAGTATTGCTATTTGTAACAGCACTAGGATTGACAGCAAAGTATAAAGCATTTCCAGGACCAGGATTCGTATACAATGCTCCAATACAAGCACCTCTATTATTACTTAATGTACCTACTGCGAAATCTATTTGTGCACTAACTCCAAGATTAGCACCATTAATATTTTGTATTCTTAGAGCAGGATATCCATCAAATAGTGTAGTATCAGAATCATCTCCCCTAAGTTGTAGACCGCCAGGTGATACAGTCAAGGAAGTAAGAGTTCCAACAGATGTCAATGAAGATCCTGTGACAGCACTACCTAGAGCATAAGGTGTACCACCACCACTTAAATTAATATCATCAGTTCCAGTTCCATTGACAGGTCCTATAACTTGTCCAACAGGATCTAAAACACAAATACTATTCAATGTAAATTTTTTATTTGCTGCTAGATCAAAGTTCTCAGAAGAAACCCAAGTATTATATGTGACACCAGCATCTGTTCCTTTCCACTTAATTGATTTGTCAGTGCTACCTTTTACAATGAGACCACCATCTTCTGCTGCTCCATCAGAAGGACCTATCGCAGTGATGGTTGCTTGTCCATTACCTGTAACATTGTTTGATAAGACAGCAGCATTGTTTGTGATAGAAACAATAGTTGTGTTGTTAGGTATCGTAATACCACCAGTAGATGTGGTAACTGTCATGCCAGGTATCAAACCAGCAGTAGGAGTTATAGATGTGATGTTTGGAGTTCCACTGGTAACAGTAGCAACAAACTGTGTACTAACAACAGCAGCAAGTTCAATATTTTTATCTGTTATCTGAACTATATTTGATTTAACTATAGTTTCAACACCTTGTACTGTAAGATTACCTTTAACAAGAACATCTTTAGATACTGTAAGGTCTTCGTCTATTGTTATGTCATAGTTTGCATCACCTCTAATCCATGCTTGTCCACCAGAACCAATAACTAATTGTCTGTCACCAGATATGTTTGGTGGTCTGAATGTTACATCACCAGAGTTCTCATTATCTGCAGGACCTATGAGAACATTACCATTACCTAGTACATCAAAACCAGCATAGTGTCCAATACAGACGTTTGCATCTCCTCCACTGTTGCTCTCAAGTGTATTGTTTCCAATTGCTACGTTCTTAGTTCCGTCTAGACTTACTAGCATGGAGTCACGACCAATAGCTATGTTGTTACTTCCGATACCGTTTGCTCGTAATGCTCTGTTTCCAATAGCAGTATTCGCAGCACCAGCATTTGTTGTGAACAGTGCCTGATATCCGTAACCAGTATTTTGAGATCCAGAAGTTATACTGTTAAGTGCACTTACACCCACTGCAGTGTTTGTATTAACATTACTGTTACCACGACCAACTCTCATTGGATCTAATGATGTTCCACGAATTAGTATGTCAGCATTTTCTGAGTTTAGTATACCATTAATTGTAATAGTATCTGATATTGTAGATCCAACTGTTAGATCTTCGTTAACTACTAGGTTCTGATTGATAGTAAATGTACCACCAGTTTGACCCATTGTAATGATACCAGCAGAACCAAATGCTGTTACGTTAGTTACAGTAGAGTTGAGTAAAGTAAATCCAGATGATGTTGTGTTGAGTGATGTTAAGATTGTAGGTGAATCTTGGAATACTAAGCGATTTGTTCCTGTTGTATCTGTAATCAAACCACGCATCTGTGTAGATGTGGTAGATGCAAAAGATGCAAGTGTGTCAGATAAGTATGCTACATTACCACCTTGTCTGAAGTTGACAGTAATAGATGCAGTGTTGTTATCTGATGTAAAGAGTAAATCTCTGTCAACATCAAGTTTCTTTCCTGTTGCAATATCTAACTCTCCAGATGCAGTTGATGCAATGATCAATCCATTGATAGATGTTGCAGTTGCTGATCCTAATTGTGGTGCAGTTAATATAGGAGAAGTAAGAGTCTTGTTTGTTAATACCTGTGACTCACCCTCTGTTACAAATCTTTTCTCAACAGAACCATCAAATGATCTCCAGTATCCTACACTTTCATTCCACTGTAGTTGCACATAAGATGTGATATTACCAGCAGCATCAGATGTTCTGTTTATTGTTATACCACCATTACTTCCTACTAAATTATTTCCTTTTCTTAATTCTATATTATTATCTTCTACCTGTAGAGTACTGGTATTCAAGATTGTTTGAGTTCCTTCTACTACTAAGTCTCCATTGATAGTAACAGTAGATCCGTTATCAGTAATAATACCATCAGTAAATTGACTGTTACCAGAGTCCCATTTCAATAAAGTATTACCAGTAAATGTTCCAGCATTTTTTAATTGAAAATCTGTACCAGATAATATGATACCTGATGATGCTGTAAGAGATGCACCAGTATCATCGTTCTGTGATGTGACTGTGATTGTAGTTACACCACCAGCAGTTGCTTGTGAGACATTAGTTGCACCACTTCCTGCAAATCTAAAGTCTCCAGCACCCAAAGCATTAGCTCCAGTTGCCAATCTAGTAACAGTGTCTGTGTCTACACTTGCGACAGAGATAGTGTTACCAGCTTGTGATACTGTGACGTTTGTTCCACCTGTGATCGTTGTGTCACCAGTCACAAATGTTCCAGCAGTACCACCTTTCAATCTTGTGATCGTATCTACTGAACTGTATGTGATTGTTGGATCACCGTTTCCATCTACACCTTGAGAGACAGTAGTTGCACCGCCGTCTAAGAATGTAAAATCAGCAGGAGCATATACTTGTCCTGTTGTTGCTCTCAATCTTGTAATCGTATCAACATAGGTTGAACTGATTGTGATTGTTCGTGTTGCTGCATCCTGAGCTACAGTGGATGATCCACCAGCAGCAATCGTCATAGCACCACTCTGTGCTACACCACCAGTTGCTGACTGTAAAGTTGTTATGGTATCAGTATCAACATAACTAGAAGCAAAGGTCAACTCATCTCCAGCTCTAGAGATAGTCATGTTTGTACCAGCAACTAGAGTAATGTCATCATCTACACCAGCACCAAAATTACCACCTGATGTCAATCTAAGTATTTTTCTTGCAGCACTTGATCCATCTACAGTAGAAACGCTATAGGTTGTGTTGTTATCAGGTGTAGTAACTGTTCCACCAAGAGCAATAGTAGATCCGTTGACTGTGATACCTGAGTTTACAAGAGCAGTGTTTGGTATGTTTGATAAAGTATTGACAGAACCTGAGATAACACAGGAATCAAAAGTTTTATTTGTTAGAGTTTGTGATGCATTTAAGTAAACATCGCCAGGTGATCCCCATGAAACCACCGTGCCATTACTGGTCAGGTATTTTCCTGATCCTGTGTCTCCACTAATAACAATATTGTTACCAGTAAGATCTAAGTTGTCGCCAGAAACCAGTTCCTCAATTTTTTGAGAAACCGAGTTTACAATTAACGGAAAACGATCTGCCATTTATCTACCAAACGATACTATTGCTCTGGTTTATTTATGCTACGACACGACAATTGTATTTGCCATTCCAAAATGGAACTGACAGATATACCAGTATGTTCCTGCTACAGTTGGTGTCCAACTAATTGTTCCAGCATTAGCACCATTATTTGTTGCTGGAGGATTTGTAACTGCGTTACCCGTTCCTGTTGTTCTTACAGTCTTAATCCAGAAAGGATGACTTCCTATTATACTCAAGTTAAAACTTATAGTGTCACCTACATTACATGTAATTACTGGATCAAAGGCATTAGCATGGTTAGTAGAACTATCAGATCCTGTAAACACATAGTTGCTAGCTCCTGAGCTTGATACTGTTAGTGTATATGTATTACCAACAGGACTTAATGGTATAGAACCAAAGTTCTGTATGAAATCTGCTACACAACTTCTCATAGAATTATTTACAGCATGTCCAAGACCAGTATACCTACCATGATATGCTATCAAGTCATCATAAATTCTATTTGTTATGTACTGCTGTAGTAAAAGATTTGTGTCTGGTGTGTAATGGAATTGGAATGTATTTTGTTTAGGATCAGGATGCATCTGCTGATACGCAGCAAGATTATACAAACTATCTTGTGCTGAATTAAATATTGCACCGCCAGGTCCGTTACCACCTTCATATGGAATGACATTATCATTCTGACCATTTATCTGTAGATAATATCTACCTTTAGCAATTGGTGTTCTGTCAATTACACCATAAGGAGTGAATGCTGTATCATATCCTCTATTAACAACAGATGAATCTGTATTCTCATGATCAGATGGTTTGTACCAACTTGGTTGTCTCCATTGTTGATCATGTAACTGAGATACTAATGCAGCAACATATCTTAATTGTGATCCAGCATATTCTACACCCATTCTCAATGCCATTGCTGCACCATTAGATATACCAATCATTGAAATTTCAGCAGTACCATTTACCTTACGAACATTTCTATACTTTTCCAACTGTACCATAAGATCAGACAAGAATTGAAAGTCTGGTGCATCACTTTCATCTACAATATTCCATAGATTACTAAATCCAGTTGGTGCTATGAGGATATGATTTGGTAAATAATTATTCCACTGAGAGATCTCTGCTGCACCATTACCGCCAGCACCATGTAATAAAATAGCAACTGGGAATGATCCAGTAGTAGGAGATGTTGGTACACGAATGTCTATGGTGTAACTATAAGTTGATGCTTGACTCCATGTGTATGTAATAAGAGGACCGTCAAAACCTTGTCTCATTATAACACTACCATTGTTTAGTAGATCTCCACCCTCTTTGTTGAATAGTTTTGGTCTAGGGAATGTCTGTCCTGTTTCCTTTCTTATTCCAGCAAGAGATTTAATCATACCAGTCTCTGCTCTTGGATTTTTTGCAATCAAATATTTGTTAGGACCTCCATATCCAACTGTTGGATCAGTATAATCACCACCAAAAGCATCAACTGTCATGTCATTGAATTTTGATGTGTCATTCAAATATCTTCTAGCATCATCTTGTGTGAATCTTTGTTTTCTACTAGCAGCACATGCAAGAACTCCTGTCACCTGTGGTGCTGCCATACTGGTTCCACTAATATTACCTTTGTAATTACCAGATCCTTGAGTATATTTTGTATCAGCACCTCCAGTATTACCAAAGGAAGAATAAATGTTGTCGCCAGGTGCAAATATATCAAGAGCAGGACCGAAGTTTGAGAAGGAAGATTTTCTAAAATCATCCTGACGACTGAGTGAACCAACATTAATAGCACCACTATCATGAGTGTTTGGCCATGAACCTCTCATATAATATCTGGTGGTACTTGTTGTACTAATAATATTGTTCCAGTCTTGATCATTTAATTTAGCACAATGCATATCACGGTTGCCAGCTGATCCAACAACAACTACTCCCTCATCAATAGCATCTTGTACATCAGCAGCAATAGAAGTAGAGTGTGCATTATACTTATCAATATATTTTACATTAAAATCTTGTGCTACTCCTGCTGAAGTCCAACCACTAGGACCAGGATTGTTGGCATCATATTGTACTCCACGATAAACAATATAATTTATATCGGAAAAAGTAAGAGCATCACCACCAAGTGGTTCAAAGTAACCACCGTAACTATGATTAGTAATTGTAGGATTTTTGTATCCAGTTATTGGATTGATAGGTTTGTTTAAATGAAATGCTCTAAGATAATCAAAAATTAAAAATGAAGGTATCTGTTGTCCTGATGGCCATGGATCTGTAATTGTTAGATTATAAATGTTTGCTTCATTTGCCCAACCATAAAACTGTCCTGCTGCTGTTCCTGCAACATGGATACCATGATACTGTACAGTGGCAGCATTTTGTCCATATGTTATAGTACCAGTTGGCATACCACCAGCATTTACTATTGAATTTAATTCATTGAACCATTGATATTGTACAAATCTTGATACACCTTTTGAAGGACTGTACCATTCTTCACTATCATATGATACTGGATCATCACATATAACAACATCAACATGCTCACCATTATCAAATATATCTACACTGGTATTGATAACATCATTAACACCAAAACTTCCCTTACCTCTCTGACCATCATTACCAGCACAATGTACCTGTCCCCATTGTCTGATAAGAGGACCTCCTAAAGAATTTTTACCAAAATCTCCTGATATAGTATACGGTTCTCTATTAGCTTCACGTTTCCATTTAATATCTTGTAAAATTTCTACGTCCCAAACTCTACTGTCTTTTCTTAATTCTATTGCCTGTTCTTCAGTCATCCAGTAGTGTGTATTTCTACTGATATCACGTTTTGCATCTAAAACAAATCCCTTGCTCTCCATTTCAGTGTAGAATCCTTCTAGATCTTCCTTTTTATGAAGAGTAACGATGTAAATTTTTTCAGACATCTTTAAGTCTCCATAGGAACAAAAGTTAATGTGACTTGAACATTAGCAGTACCACCACTCTTATTGACTATCTTTAGATATGTTGTATTTGCACCAGCAGAATTAAAACATACAGATGCTGGAGTAATTTTTTGTACAGTAGAACCACTAGTGATAACTTCAGCAAGAACACCAGAACCAGCTACAGGATCTGTTGTTTCATTTCTAGATGAGTCAGCAGTTCTACTTGTAGAATCACTGTATAATGTGACCCATGCTGCATGAGATGTTTCAATACTTAGTAG
>ENA-OSEY01001894-OSEY01001894.1-marine-metagenome-genome-assembly--contig:-NODE-1894-length-13946-cov-4.663855_pt1 | contig 13946 bp, 11 predicted proteins | sample MGYA00248465_ERZ534230 | MGnify/ENA primary metagenome ERZ534230 (study PRJEB26409, sample SAMN06344110) | marine metagenome | isolation source: Sea water from surface | place: Atlantic Ocean:Southern...
TTAAAGAATTTTTAGATGAAAATTGGCAAGACTCTATGGAGAAAAGCCCTCTTTTCGCCTCCCTTTTAGGTGATAAACGATATGACGATAAAGTTTCCAGTAACTCAATTGAAGACTTCTTTTCAGAAAAAGAGTACGAGAGCTATGTTCTTGAAGTCTTGAGTCAAATTGATCCCAATAATCTTAGTGAGGAAGATCAATTAAATTATCGACTTCTGAAATCAGATTATGAAATTAGCTTGGAAGGCAGAGAATATCCAGGTTATTACATGCGTTTAAACCAGAGAGGTGGCGTTCAAGATTACTATTTGTATGGAAATAGATTAAATTTTACGGATCTGCAGAGCTATAAGAATTGGTTTGAACGAGTAAAAGGCTACACTCAGAATGTAAGAAATTCACTTGAAATTAATAAAGAGGGTTTAGAGCTTGGATACACCCAACCTAAATTAGTTACTCGTGGCGTTTCAGCTCAAATCGGAGCTATGCTTCAGAGAGATCTTGAAGATCACCCATACTTCAAAATCTTCAAAAATGTAGGTGATGTCGCGTCTCCTGAGGATGCTCTTGCATTACAGAATGAAGTCAAAGAATACATTCAAAATGTCTTAAATCCTACCTATCAAGAACTATACGATTTTCTTATAAATGAGTATTTACCAGAATCAAGAGATACCATAGGAATCAGTGATGTTCCGAATGGTAAAGAATGGTATGAGTATTTGGCTCGATACCATACAACCACAAATCTCACTCCGGACGAAATACATGAGATTGGTTTGAGAGAAGTTGCCAAGATTAGAGCTGAGATGGAAGGCATCATCGAACAAGTTGGTTGGGAGGGAGATTTTAACTCCTTCTTGCAGTATTTAAGAACAGATTCAAGGTTTTACTATGAAACTGGCGAAGAGCTTTTACAAGCTTACAGAGCAATGTCTAAAGAAATTGACGCTTACATGCCTACCCTTTTCAATAAGCTTCCTAGGGCACCTTATGGCGTGATTCCAATACCAATGGAATCAGCACCATTTACAACAACTGCCTATTACAATGCACCTAGTGAAGGTAGACCAGGATATTACTACGCAAATTTATATATGCCTGAAGTTAGACCAAAATATGAAATTCCAGTGCTATCTGTGCATGAAGCAGTGCCTGGGCACCACCATCAAATTTCGTTAGCTCAGGAAATGGAAAATGTTCCAAATTTTCGAAAATATCTGAGCATTACAGCTTTTGTTGAGGGTTGGGGGCTTTATAGTGAACAGCTTGGAGAAAGTATGGGTATATATGACGATCCATACGATAAGTTTGGTCAATTAACCTATGATATGTGGAGAGCGGTACGATTGGTTGTAGACACTGGAATGCACTATAAAGACTGGTCTAGAGAAGATGCCGTTAATCTATTCTTAGAAAATACTGCGAAAACTGAACAAGATATTAACAACGAGGTGGATAGATATATTGCCTGGCCTGGCCAAGCTCTAGCTTACAAAATTGGCCAGCTGAAGATTATGGAGCTCCGAGACAAATCCAAAGAGGCTCTTGGGGATGATTTTGACATCAAGGATTTTCATGATCATATCCTGAGTTTTGGCTCAATACCTCTAAACATCCTTGAAGAAAAGGTTGATGAGTTCATTGAAGCAAAAAGCAAATGAGACTAATTTTTTTGTTTTTACCCTTAAGTTTCTTCACCAAAGCCGATATGGATTACGTATGCTATGTCGATGAAAATAATGCTCCCTACAAATTCATTGCAGAAAATTGCCAAAGAAATAATGTTTTAGTTTACACATCTACACCATACGAAAACCAAATCTTTTATATTTCAGATTTTTGTAGGTTTGATAGAAATGTTGAAAGAGATAAAACTTCTTTCACCTGTGTGTTATATGATAAAAAACCTCGCAGCCACATTCATTCTGATTAATTCAAGTAAAGTAAATGAATTTTCCACTCATTAACCTGTATGTTGGAAACTTGAAAAACTGTCTTCGTTCACGTTAGCCCTTATGTTCTGGATAAAAATTTTGAATTCAGTAGCTATTATTGTTGGAATTTCATCTGTAGTTTTTGCTATCTTTCTTGTAGTTGAGGACCGTGATTGGTTATGGGCTGTTATACACTTGGTATTAGGTATACTTATTGCGTACGAATCTTTCAAGAATTTCTCAAAAAAACCCCCAGACTTGTAAATTTAGTTCAGGTAAAAGTAACTACCATCAGATTCAAGATACATTGACATGCCATCTTGCCTTGATTCAGCGATAATTTTGTAGAAAACATTTCTACTCAACAAGCCATAGATTTGATTTTTAAGCTTAATTTTTGGATAAGGTTGGTTATTTATCATCTCCACAGTTAATTTGTTGTCCTTGGTTAATTTAACCCACTCCTCGGTATTAGTTTGAAAAAAGTAATCGCTACCCTCTTGTTTGTAGTCAATTATGCTGAATATCTCCTTTTCAACCTTAATAGGAATTTTCTCAATAGGTGTGACCGCATAATATTGACCTTCCTCATATTTAACCAATTTTGAGAAAAGTTTTACCATTGCCAATCGGTCAACCTTTGACCCATTAAAAAACCAGTTTGCGTTTGAATCTATGTAAAATTCAACTCCATCACAAATTTTTGGATTCCAATCATCAATTGGGTAGTCATCCAGAGATAAAATACTTTTTTCTAATTCTTTCAAGTCCATACATAAACTCCTAAACCAAACCCTATCGCGATAAGAAAGCAGGAGGATATTTTCGAAATTGCTCTCTGCACAGAATGATTTAACAATGACTTAAAACCTCTATTGAGAATAAAGCTCAAGATTACAAACCAAACTGTTGTGGCGATAAAAAAATATATCGAAATACTGATTTGAAAAAAGTTTGAGGTATTAAGTACCACACCACTAAATAATGAGACAAAGAAGATAAATGCTTTTACATTAAAAATATTTACCATTAGACCTCCAGTGAAACTTTGCCACACATCAATTTCTTGTTTTTCTTTGATTGCTAAGTCCTTAATTTCAGGATCGGCAAATATTCCACCAACACCTAAATAAATGAGATACCCTGCTCCAACTGTACCTATTACTGTGTAAAGACTAGGTATTTTTTGGTATAAGAAATCCAAACCCACTATTGCAAATAAACAGTGTAAAAAGACTCCAAAGCCAATGCCAACAGATGAGATAATTGAACTTCTTAAACCCTTTTCAAAATTACTCTTTATTACGTAAAAGAAATCAGGACCTGGTGAAGTGACAGCAACTAAATGCGCAAATGCAAGCGACAAGAACAATGATAAATTCATAAATATATTGGCTCTCTTTCAAGTTCAACACCATAATGCTGCAGCACTAAATCTCTAAGTATATCCTCAACATATCTGATGTCTTTGGCTGCAGATATGCCGTTATTTGTGAGAACAAGAGCATGTTTAGTTGATAAACCCACATTTCTTATTCTCATGCCTTTTAAGGATAATTTATCCAACATTTCACCAGCCGATAGCTTTACCATTTCATTTGGCATTTCATATTGTTTAAGAGTACTTAGTTTCTGATTTTCGTTAATCTTTTTTTTAGTTATAATCGGATTTTTGAAGAAACTCCCTAAGTTAGGAAAATAAAGAGGGTCTGGAATTTTTGAATTCCTAATGCTTCTAATCTCTTGGATCATCTCACTGGCGTCTTTAAATAGTTTTTCTTGTATGCTTTCGTGATTTATAACGGGATTAAAATCTTGTTTTAGTTTTAAGCCTATGGCAGTAACAATTAGATTAGTATTAGTTTGAAAAATGCTTTTTCGGTAGGCAAAATTACAGTTTCTATTTTCGATTTTTCTTGTAATTTTTAGCTCTGAATCGAAACATTCCACATAATCAATGAAATTTGAAATTTCAACTCCATACGCACCAATATTTTGAACAGGTGCAGCACCAACAGTGCCTGGTATGCCTGCTAAATTTTCAAGTCCATAAAGATGCTTACTACAACAAAAATCTACAAGATCATCCCATAAAACAGCAGCACCAACTTTAAGCTTTGCTACTCCATCTTCTTCAATAAATTCAAAGTTATTATTGGTCGATTTAATAACAACACTAGTAAAGTATCTGGGAAAAACTGTATTGGTTCCTGAGCCGATGACTTGTAAATTCTTTTGACACGACTCTGCGTGATCGATAATTTTTAGAAGATCGTCTTCGCATTCAAATAAAAAAAAATCCGATGCTTCAGATTTCAAATTTAAGCCATTATTTTTTGTTAAATCCATCATTATTTTGCCTTAAGATAATCCCTTAATTTTTTTAAATCTTCTTCTGTATCAATACCCCAAGAATTTTTAAGCTCCAGCTCAAGCACATTGATTGGAAAACCATTTTCAATAGCACGAAGCTGTTCTAGCTTGAGTTTTTCTTCATTAACTGTTGGAGGAATTTTCGCAAAAAGATTCAAGAATCCAGCTGTAAAGGCGTAAATTCCTATGTGGTGCAGAACCTTACAATTATGATGAGAACTATTAGGGTTTGTTCGGTAGAAATCTAAGCCTTTATTTCCGTCAACTAAAACCTTAACTTTATTAGCATCATTTAGATGATTATCATCAGTAAAATTCTTAGCTATGGTCCCATATTGAAACTGATTATCTACCATAAATGACCCTAGTTGGTTTACAGCTTCGACCTCTATCAATGGTTCATCACCTTGAACATTTATTACTAGCTCATCGTCACTAAATGCAAGTTCTTCAATGTATTCTTGGATTCGGTCTGTGCCTGAATTATGCTCTTTTTTCGACTTATAGGCATGCCCTCCTAAATTGCTTATAAGTTCGAATATTTCATCTGAATCAGTAACAACAATAACCTCGTTTGCATTAGTTTTATTACAGGCTTCCCAAGTCATCTGAATGATAGTTTTATAATCCACTTTTTCAAGTAATTTTCTTTTAAGTCTTTGCGAATTAAGTCTTGCTGGAATGAGAATTTTAAACATTTTTTTTCTGTAACTTTTCTGTGATCAGTTTACTAATATTTGTATTAAGCTTTACACCCATTCGCAAGTACCAAACATTTTTTTTGTAAAATTTTTCTCCCATCCTTGCAGCATCTTTTTCTGTTGTGAGTATCGGTCTTTCAAAATCAAACTCAAGATCTTTTTCGCTAAAATAATGATGATCAGGATAAAGTCGATAATCAAAATTTATTTTCAGGTTATTGAGTGTTTTTAGAAATCTATTGGGGTTAGCAATAGCACATATCACGTTTGCAGTTCGACCAAAAGGATACTCATCAATTTCATAAACATCTCCTGTTTCTAAGTTTACCCAAGCCTCAGGTTCGAGTTCGAAAAAGCATTCATTCCCCTCCCTTCTTCCGCTATAAATAAAGAGATCAACTTTTTTAGTTCTCCAGATGTTATCTCTCAAAGGCCCAGCTGGAAGAAATAATTGATTGCCAAAATTTCTTATTGCATCTTCAACTACAATCTCGAAATCTCTTCTAAGTGAGCTATGTTGCAACCCGTCATCAGAAATTACTATATCGCAGTTGGTATGCCTTTCTAAATAGGATAGAGCTCTAGCTCTGTCTCTATCAACAACAACATTAAAACCCCTCTTGTAGTGAAAGATTGCCTCATCACCTACTTCTTTAGCAGTTGTTGCTTCATTAATTAATTTAGTACCAGTAAACGAGCCTTTATATCCTCTGAGGACAATTGCTGGTTTATAACCCAAATTTTTAAGATCTATGGCTATTTGGCTTACGAGTGGTGTTTTACCATTTCCTCCAACAGTTACATTGCCTACCACTACAACTGGCACCTCGTTCGAAGCTGATGCTTTCGGTTTTATAAAAGAGTTTTTAAATGTGCTGACACACCAATATAGAAAACTTAATGGAGTCAATGCAATATTGCCAATGTTAAATTCATCCCAAAAGCTTTTCTTTTCATTGATTACGGTTGGGACGAAGTCTTTTTCTATATTTGATAATTCTTTCTCTTCGATATGTTCTGGTTTGCCTTGGAGGATATTATAAAGACCCTCTTCTTTAATTAACTCGTTGTGTGTACCGCTTTGGGTAATGACCCCATTCTCTAGAACACAGATCTGATCTGCTTTTTCAACTGTGCTCAATCTGTGAGCTATTATGAAAGTAGTTTTATTCTTGGATGCTTTTTCAATAGCTGACTGAATTTCCTTTTCTGATTCGTTATCGAGCGCCGAGGTAGCCTCATCAAAAATAAGTATTGATGATTTTTTCAATAAGGCTCTTGCTATTGCAACCCTCTGCTTCTCACCACCTGATAACGTCACTCCTTTGTCTCCAATAATTGTGTTAAAACCCTCAGGCAAACTCATGATAAATTCATAAGCATTTGCTTCTCTTGCAGCTTGAAAAACTTCTGAATCTGAAACTTCACTTAAACCATAAGCAATGTTATTTCTGACCGTGTCATTGAACAAAGTTGGATCTTGAGAAACATAAGATATTGAGTTTCTTAAATCGGTTAATTTAACTTTTTTTATGTCATATCCATCAATAGTAATTTTGCCTTCATAGTCGTCGTAAAACCTATTTAAAAGATTTACTATTGTTGATTTTCCGCTGCCAGATTTTCCTACAAGAGCAACAGTTTCTCCTTTGGAAGCCTTTATAGATATATTATTTAAAACTGGCTCTGAATCATGTGAGTACGAGAAAGAGACATTTTCTATATGTACTTCGCCGTCAAGTGTTTTATTGATGTCCAGCCCCTCATTGTACTTTTCGGAAGAATTATCAATGGCGTTAAAAATGTCCTCTGCAGCGGCAAGCCCTCTTTGTATAATTCCATTTAAATTTGAGAGTTGTCTTATTGGTCTAGCCATTAATCCTGCCGCCGTAAAAAACGCTACAAATGACTCTGAGGGTAAATTTAATTCATCAAGGTTTGTTAAAGCTAAATAACTCATAGCAGCAAGTGCAAATGCTACAAAAACTTGTATTAAAGGAGTTGCAATGTTTCCAGTGCTCTCCATTTTCAAATTTTGTTTTAGATTTTCATCATTAGCTTGTTTAAATCTTTCTTCCTCTCCACTTTCATTATTAAATGATTTTATTTCTCTAGCTCCAGAGGCAATCTCGTTACTTACTTGAGTGACTACTCCCATGACGTCTTGAATTTTTTTGGCCACCCTTCTAAGTCTTTTGCCAGCAATCGAGACAATTAAGCCTATTAGAGGAGCAATAATTAGAATTACCAAAGTTAATTTCCAGCTTAAATAAAGCAGATAAATGAATAAACCAATCAGTAAAAAACCTTCTTTAAAAAAAATTTTTAGCGCATCAGTCGCTGCACCTGTGATCTGGTTGGTGGTAAATATAATACGATTGACTATTTCCCCTTTCGAAGCTTGATCAAAGAAACTCATAGGTTGATACAAAAGACTAGAAATCAAATCTTCTCTAAGACTATGCACGACTTTCTGGCCTATATTTGCCATGAAATAATTACCAATATAAAAGCCTATGCCCCTTATGACTGAAATAAATGCAAGAAAAATCGCTAAATTTGATGGATTGAGGGGATTTTCATTATTTTCATTGATATAGGAAATTACTTGTTTAAGCCACTCTACTGCAGAGATATCAGCGGCAGAAAACAGAAAAAAACCAAAAATGCTCAGAAAAAATAAACCCTTGTGTTTAAAGGTGTATCCTAACAGCCTTGTATAGAGTGATTTATTCATTCTTCAACAATATTGCGTTCAATAATATTTAAAGATTTATAAGCTCTTTTAGCAAATGCGATATCGTGTGTTGCATATATGACGAGTGAGTCATTTTCTTTCGCATAATCAAGCAGGAAATCTTGAACAATCAAGCTATTTTCTTGATCCAAATTACCGGTGGGCTCATCCAGGATCAATATATTTGGTTTTTTTGATATAGCTCTGGCTATCGAGGCCCTCTGTCTTTCTCCTCCAGAAACCTTAGAGGGAAGTTTATTTTTTATCTTCGCTATACCTAATTTCTTTAAAGTCACGTCAACATTGCCATTATCAATACCAAAGTTTGCTGCAAGACAGTTTTCATAAATTGAAAGATTTTCTAGCAAGTAGTGAAATTGATAACCAAAACCAAAATATTTTTTTCTTAATGCACTTTTTTCTTCTATCGATAATTTACTAAGATTTTCATCGAAAACTTTTATAGTTCCATCTTCAAAGCTATCTAAACCAGAGATCAAATTTAGTAAAGTTGTTTTGCCTGATCCAGATGAACCAAGAATACTATAGACCCCATTTCTCTCAAATTCATAGGATAAGTTCTTAAAGACAATTTGACTGCCTGATTCATCTTGATAGCTTTTTGAGACTTTATTTATGGAAATCATGTTTTGTTGATGATGTTTACAGGATTGGTGTTTGCAGCTTTATTCGAGGGTATAAAACCAAATAACAATAAAAGAAGGAAAGTAATAAAGTCTATCCAGAAAATTTGCTGAAAATTTATTATTGAGGGGAAATAATCCAAGTAATAAACGTCAAGCATAGAAATGTTAAACACTTGAGATAAAAAATTTAAAAAATCAGTTATATTTGCTGCGACCAAGAAACCTAGAATATTTCCAAAAAAGATTCCAAAAATCCCAATAGTTAAAACAAGTTGGATAAAAATGCTCTGTATGTCCCATTTTGAAAAACCAATAGTCCTTAGGATTGCAATTTCTCTTTCGTTTGTTTTGATTAGATTATTGACAGACATTAGAAGGCTCAAAATAGCAACAAGAAGGATCAATGACATTAACAACCCTACCATTATTTTTTCAAGCTGAACTGCTCTAAAAAGTCCGCCATAGGATTGATCCCAACTGGTCATTTTGATGTAATTGTCTGACCCAAATTTCTGAATTACTGCTCTGCCTGTTTTTCTTGCATCTAAAACATTTTTAACCTTAATTTCTAAACCAATACCATTTTTTGGTTTTATTAGCTTTAAAAACGAATCTTGGCTTATGAGAGCATAATTTTGATCGACCTCAGATCCAACTGAAAAAATTCCTACTACTCTAAAAGCAATCACTCTTGGAACTCCAAGCAGTGGATTGGATTGGTCAATATTTAACAGGTTAACTGAATCACCAATAGCCACATTCAGCTCGTAAGCCAAACTATCACCGACTATTATATTTGAACCACTTTCAAGGGCTTTAAGGTCACCAACGAGCATATTATCTGGAATTATTGAAACTTCGTTCTGCTCTGATGTGCCTTTAATAACGACTCCTTTGGATGCGTCATTATTATTGATGACAACTTGAGAGGAGAGAAATGGCGCAACAGCCATAACATTAGACTCCTCTAGAATAATTTCAGAGATATTTTCTATGTCTTCAAAACCTCCACTTTTCTCAAGTGTTACATGAGGTATTACGCCTAATATTCTTTTTTGAAGTTCATTCTCAAATCCATTCATAACGGACAAAACAATGATTAGTACAGCAGTTCCAAAACCTACTCCAAGCGAAGTCAGAATTGTCTGCGAGGATGGTAATTTTGAACCTTTGTGATAAAGGTATCTAAATGAAATTTTTCTTAAAAAGTAATTCAAGAGAGTTTCTTCATTACTTTTGAGAGCATTTCAAAAGTCTTGCTTCTAGGTGGCCTTAATGCACCAAAAAGACTGTCTGAATTCGTTTGGTAGTAGATTGCTCTTAAGTTCGAAAAATTCAAGAATCCTTCATGACCATGATAATGGCCGTAACCAGACGGGCCAACACCACCAAAAGGCAGTCTTGATTGCATTAAATGAAACATAGCGTCATTTATGGTTACACCTCCGGACCTTGTATTATTTATTACATAGTTTTGTTCAGCTTTTTTATTTCCAAAAAAATACAGACCCAATGGGTGATCGTGTTTATTGATGTAATCAACTACTTCACTTAATTCTTCGTAAACCATTACAGGCAACAACGGTCCAAAAATTTCTTCTTGCATTACTCTCATGTCGTCGTTGACATTTAATAAAACTTTTGTCGTCATAATGTTTTTCTCACCGGAATCAAACTCGCCTAGATTAATAATTTTTGCTCCTTTTTCTTTCGCATCTTGGAGATACTCATGCATCCTTTGGTGATGATGATCATTAACCATAGAAGTGTAATCATCAACATTACTTTCTGGATAAAAAGATTTGAATACATTTTGGAGCTCAGATACTAATTGTTCCTCAAGCCCCTTTTTAATCATTACATAGTCAGGCGACAAACAGATTTGACCTGCATTTAAGGTCTTTACGAACATGATTCTCTTAGCAGCTAATTTAAGATCAGCGTCAGATGAAATAATCGTTGGACTTTTGCCACCTAACTCTAATGTTGTAGGTACGAGATTCGTTGCTGCATTCGCAACTACTTTTCTAGCCACTGCCCCACTACCGGTATATAAAAGGTGATCCAAAGGAAGGGCTGTAAATTCTGCACCAACTTCAGGTCCACCAAGAAAAACAGCAAATTCAGATTCATCAAAATATTTTCCTACTGCTTCTTTGATTAGACTTGCAGTATTTGGAGTAAATTCTGAAGGTTTTACCATTATTCTATTGCCTGCTGCTAAAACAGATGCAGTTGGATAAAAGACCATTCCAATTGGGAAATTCCAGGGTGCGATGATACCCACAGTACCAAGTGGTGAGGGCTGCATCAATGCTTTAGAACCCAATAAGTCAGCCATGAATGAAGATGGCCTTCTTGATGGCTTCATCCATTTTTTAAGATTTTTGATTGTAAAATTAAGATTTCTAATTGACTGAATCACTTCTGAAGTCATTATTTCTGTTTCAGATCTGTTTTTGTAATCCTCATTTAGCGCTTCAACTATTTGTATATCGTGTGTCTCCAACAATGCGATACATCTCTTAAGACTGTCGACCCTTTGATTATAGGTTGGCTGTCCGTTTTCAATGAATGCCTTCTTTTGTAATTCAAGTGTTTCTCTCATCTATAATCCCCTAACAATGTTTACTATACATTTAACCCAACTATCATTCGAGTTTAATGAAGGAACATAATCAAGTTTCTGACCACCTTTTTCAATGAAAAGTTCCTCATACTCATCACCAATTTCAATAATAGTTTCAAGACAATCTCCTGTAAAAGAGGGAGAAACTACTAGAACTTTCTTTACACCCTCATCAGCAAATTGCTCTAAAACTTTATCGCTAAAGGGTTTCACCCATTTTGAGTCTAACCTTGATTGGAAAGAAGTTATTGTCTTATCAGGATTAATTTTTATTTTATCAACTAATAGTTTTGTTGTTTCGTAGCAAGTTGCCCTATAGCAATGATGATTATCGCCTTCAACCCCGTTTTCACAATCTCTATCATCACAAATGCCTTCTTTGTAAACATCATTCAATTGACTCATTGGAAGCCCGTGGTAACTGAACATCACTTTGTCATACTTGTCGAGATCGAATTTCGTAATGTTTTCTGCAAATGCATCTAAAAAATCTTCATTATCGTAGAACTGATCTACTGTCTTTACCGCGGGAATAACGTTCCAGTTAGCAATTTGTTTTAATGAATACTCAAGGAATGATCCATTGGCAGCTGATGAATATTGAGGAAAAATAGGAAACAAGACTACTTCATCATAGCCAATTTCATCTAGTTCCCTTAACTTATCTTTGATGGAAGGATTTTTATACCGCATTGCATAGAAAACATCATGAGTATTTTTTAGTTTTTCTTGAACTTTGAGAGTTAGATCTTCCATATGATATTTAAGAGGTGAACCTCTATCAGTCCACAATTCTTTATAACTTTTGGCAGAAGAAAATGATCTGAATGGCACAATAATGAGATTCACCAGCAAAAACCTAAAGAATGACGGTATATTTACGATTCTTGCATCACTTAGAAACTGCCTAAGATAGCTTGCCACATCAAACCAACCTGGGCTATCAGGAGTGCCAAGACTTATCATTAAAACGGCCTTTTTATTCGTAGTCATTAGATTAAAGTATATGCGGATGGATGAAGTTAAATCCAATCGCTAATTAGCAAATAATTATAATTTAAAGTCTGCTAATGCCCACTAATTTTTTCACTTCTTTAAGTGCTGGAGCAGTATGAAGTCTGACTCTTTCAGCTCCTGATTTAAGGATTTCCTCAATAAATTTCTTATTATTGCTGAGCTCCATAAATTTCTCTCTTATTGGAAGTAACATTAAATTCAGATCTTCAAATACTTTTTGTTTCGCGTCTCCCCACCCTATTCCATCTTCAAAAAGATTTTTCATGACTTCTTGTTTTTCAATAGATGCAAAACTTGAATAAATTGCAAATAATGTATTATCTTTCCATTCTTTCTTTTCTCCAGGTTCTTGAGAGTTTGTAACTATCTTCATAACCGACTTTCTTAATTCTTTTTCTGTAGATAGCAGAGGAATAATATTATTGTAGCTTTTGGACATTTTTCTTCCATCTGTTCCAAGAACTGTATTTTCGTTTTGTATTACTGCTTCAGGCACATTAAAAAACTTTCCGTATTTATTATTAAATTTTTCAGCAATATCTCTTGTTATTTCAAGGTGCTGTTGTTGATCTTTACCAACAGGAACATGTGTCGCATTTGGTGTCAATATATCAGAAGCCATTAACAAAGGGTATGAAAAAAGCCCCACTGATATGCCCTCATCCATTTCTTTTTTTCCACTTTCATTGTTCTGATCTACAGCAGCTTTATAAGCGTGAGCTCTGTTTAAAAGACCCTTTTCGGTAATACAGCTCAGCAGCCAGGCGAGTTCTGTAATTTCAGGCACATCAGACTGACGATAAAAACTTGTAGTATTTGGATCTAATCCAGATGCTAGCCATGCAATAGCGATAGCGTTGCTCAGTTCATCAAGTTTGGAGGGATCAGAAACTTTTATGATCGCATGTAGGTCTGCTATAAATAAAAATGATTCACATTTTTCATCTAAAAGATCTAGAGAAGGTTTAATTGCACCTATATAATTTCCTAAATGGGGATAGCCACTTGGCGTTATACCTGTTAAAATCCGTTTCATTCAATTACTATTTGTTTGAAATTATAAATAATATTCAGCTAATTTGTGGGAGACAAAGCAATAAATCTTAATCAACAATTAAATGAGATAGAGAGTTTATTCTCTACAGGCCACATAAAAAAGGCGCAGAAAGACTTGCGCAAGCTAAATTCACAGTTTGGAAAAGGCAAACCTATTCCGTCTAAATTCAGGCATAAATTTCAAAGATTAAACTTTACTGCAAAGGAATATGACGATTGGGCTGAATTCGCAACCTCTGACAAGAGAACAGAGCTTATTAATGAAGTTAAAAAATTAGAAGCACAAAAAATAGAACCGAGATCTTTAGCTAACAAAATTAATTCATTGCAAAAACAATGGCAAAACTTAGATCAGCATGGAAAGACTGCTAGTAAAGAAAAATGGTCAACTTTTAAAGAGGCCTGTGAAAAGGCATGGGCTCCATGCAAAGATTATTTTGCAGTTTTAGAAACCAAGAAAGAGGAAAATAGAGATAAAAAGCTAGCTCTTCTTAAAGACATAGATGCTTTTCCTGCAGGCAAAACTGTTGAAAACACAACGGTAATTCAAATTGTAATGTTCCTTAAAGGAGTTCATGAAAAATGGAAACTGTATGCACCAGTTCCAGATAAAGATTTTCAGGATTTAAATAAAAAATTTAAAGAGTCTAGAGATGGAGTCAATAAACTCTTGGAAGAAGTTGAAATCTTTAATAGAACGAAGAAAGAGGCAGTTATAGCTGAAATTGAAGCCCTAGACAAAGAGGATATAGACGCAGCTGTAACTAAAATAAGGGAGCTACAAGATCATTGGAGAACTTTAGGTCCAGCAGGAAAGAAACTTGATCCAGAGATAAATCTAAAATTTGA
>ENA-OSEY01001895-OSEY01001895.1-marine-metagenome-genome-assembly--contig:-NODE-1895-length-13945-cov-4.323262_pt1 | contig 13945 bp, 16 predicted proteins | sample MGYA00248465_ERZ534230 | MGnify/ENA primary metagenome ERZ534230 (study PRJEB26409, sample SAMN06344110) | marine metagenome | isolation source: Sea water from surface | place: Atlantic Ocean:Southern...
CCAAATACAGAACGTAATGACACGTTGAAGATATAAGGTGATGCACCAGAGACAGTATCAGTTTCAATTGTAATTGTTGCAGACGCAACTGACTGTGGTGTTGCTAGTAAGTTTGGTCTAACAAATGGTAGTAAGTAAGTGAATTGTGTGCTTGTAAGAACACTTGCAACTTTGGTTGAAATATTGTAATCGGGAACGGAAACACCTTTAAGTTTGATTGGTGTTCCACTACTTAATCCATGTGGTGTGGTTGTAGTAACTGTAACAACATTACCTGGTGTCGCACCATCACCAGATATCAATGTGGAGATAGAAAGTGGATCTGACGCAAACGCACCAACAATTTCAAACTCAGGTCTTTGTGGAGCAAATCCATCAGATGATGCTGGATATTTTTGATCTATGTCTCTTGTAGATGAGATATTAAATGCGTTTGATAATTTGGCATAATATATTTCAAGATCAGTCAGACTAAAACGATTATCAACAGTAACACCATCAGCATACTCAAAACAAGTCAGTTTATGGTGTGAGAAACTTGGTGTTGATTGATTGTTTGCAGAGAAATCAATGGGATCTGTATATACTAAACCTGCTTCATCTCCATCAAAGATAGAGAACTGCCAGAAATAACAAGTACCAGTTACTCTGAATATTGCGGAAGATGCGACTGTAATATCAGTCGGATTAGGAACATATTTTGGTTTTATCTTTGTCTTTCTTAGATCAAGTCCAACGATAGAAGTACCACGAGGTACAATTACACCACCGTTAATACTATTAAATTTATATAAAATATTATCTTCTTGTGTTATATCAAAATTAGATGTTAAATCTAGTGATAATGTAGTTTGTGCTGTTGTCTCTGCACCAGAGGGAGACACTGCTGTTGCAGTTCCACCCACATCTTTAATTGCAAAACCTGGTCTATTATCTATCTCATGCTCGCCTGGATATACTAATATTGTTGTTCTTTCTATTAAATCGTTATTTGCTCCCTTAACATAAGAAAATCTAGCAGACTCTAACAAAGCCCTTTGAATTGTCTTAAATGGTTGCGCTAATGAATTACCTTCATTAGTGATCGCATCTGTGGAATCAATATCATTTGGATTCACATACAGAATACGACCTTCAATATTCTTGATAAAATTCTCTAATTTATTAAGAGGCATCGCTTTATTTTTTACAAAATATTCCTATGATCTATTTAGTTAGGTAAATTCTTCCTGCTCGTAAAGATATTCCAGATCATCAGGGAGAAGTTCTGGATTTTCTAACTCAACTGGAAAATAGAGAGGATGTAATTCTTCTAACATCAAGTACCCATATGCCTTATACATGTATTCTGCATCGTAACAAGGGTTTTCATCTGCTACTTGACATAACTCTTCATCCCATATGTGTCCAAAAGGCAATTCATCAAATGTAAATGGCATCCCATTGATGAAAAACATCTTGACAATCATTTTACTGTCATCATACCAGCAAAATTTGGTTGAGAGTTTGTACACAGATTTTAAGCAGGTAAACTATTTAGCCTGCGTCATCATTCTCGTGACGATGTATACGAACGATATCATCTACATCATCTTCAATTTTTTCTATTGCTTGACGAATATCATCGTGTAATCTTTCGACAGGAGTTTTTTCTTTCTCCATTTTATTTTTTAAAACCACAATATTTATATTGTAATGTAATAACACACATTATGTCAACTAAGTTTTCATAATGTAGCAAAGAGCATAGTAAGGTGGTAAGTTTGCGTTAGTTCCTGATGAACCTTGAGTATCTGTACCGTGACGGTGTGTACCATCAAAAGTAAAACCAGCAACAAGACTATTTGAAGATGAACCTGTTATATTATTAGCTCCATCATTTACTTTTGTGAATATACCTGTTGTAAAACCTTGTGATCTATAACCTTCTGAAATCCTTCTAACACTACCTGTTAAAGATTTAGCGGCACTGCTTGCTTCTTCAATAGTGCTGTTAGTGGTATGACTATGTGATACTAATGTTGCATCAGCACTACCACCAGGTGTGGAATTAGGAGAGAGACCAGGATATGTGCTATCTCCAGTGCTATCAGAAGCACCAACCACGAATTTATCTCTCAAATCTGGAGTGTCATTAGTACCATCACAAAGAACAAAACCATTTGGAATGGTACTAGTATCACCGTACCATAAGATAATCATACCTTTTACAAATGCTTCAATACCAGTTAGATTAGAACCATCACCATAAAAACTACCAGCAGTGACTGAACTACCGACAGAAACATTATTTGTAGCAGTCAAATCTAGTGCAGTGATAGTAGCAGTCGTAGTTATATGACTTGTTGCATTAATTGTGTTTAATGAAATATTATTAAACTGTCCTGAACCTGCATTGATTGATTTTGATGTAATATCATCATTTTCAAAATTATAATTTAATTTTCCGTAAATATATAAATTTTCCATACCAGCATCACCTGTGGTATTCTGGAAACTAATACTTTCGTCAGGTAATCTCATAAGAACCTCTTAGCTACCGCTGCTCCTGCTGGTCCTCCTACAGCACCACCTATAGCACCAGCAGCAATATTTGATATGCCTCCACCTGAAAATGGAGTGAGAGATTTGGCAAATGATAAAGTAGTGGCACAAGTTTTAAGAACTTTACACATATTACCTCTCTTTGGTCTACCTAAATCTACTCTAGTTGAAGTGACTTGAAAATCTTGTGTTTTTCCTGGTTGAACGTGACCTAATTGAATTTTGTTTGCTTGTAAAGTTAATTGATTTGTTGCATCTATACAAATATTTCTACCTTTTATTCTTACCATTCCATTGTCAGCGTTGACAGCAACGTCACCATGATGTGTCATCAAGGTAAAACTAATATCACTCCCTTTATTTTTAATACCTGTCTGCACCTCTAAACTTTTTTCTGCTCTGATTGATGCTAATCCATTTCCACCATAAAGTGCTTGTTGATAAACAACTCCATCATCTGTGACTGAATACAGTTGATATTTTAATTGTCCAGCGACACCTACCGCACCATTTGTTTCTATGAGAAAATTAGGTCCGAATACGTCTAATACTCTACTCTCACTATTTTGTGAATTAGGTGCACCTAATTCCTGTGTCTGTCCTGCAGGTAACATTAATATCCTCCTCCATATCCACCGCCACCACTACTTGGTGGTGAACTTGGTGGTGGTGAACTTGGTGGTGGTGTATCACCTGCTTCATCAACTGGATCACTGTAAGTGTTCATATTATTAGACGATTGTTGTGTCTCACTCTCTTCTACAAGTTGTTGTATCGAACTAAATTTAACTTGTGTTGAACCTACATTAGTTCCACCAGCTAAACCTGCAGATCCCAAACTCTCTTGAGGTGTATTATATATCGTTGCGTGTGCAGAAGTTGTATGTGCAGAACCAACCATCTTTGCACCTGTAGTTGGATGTACGTGGAAAGGACCATTATATTCTTTACCATTTACATATCCAACTATGTTTCCTCTTGGAGTAATACAGTCAATAACATTGATAACACCTGTTTTTCTTGGTTTACTTGTCATCACTGCTTTTAATATTGCGCCAGTTCCTGTTACTGTTTTAACTTTCAGATCAGGTAATTTTGTATATGCTTTATCATTTACACAAACTTTGGTTATTGTTCCATTTTCATCCAATCCACAAATCTCAAAATCTTCGATTGTGTCATCTTCAGTGTAATTAACTCCACCATTTTCTACGATAATTTCTTGTACATATGCCTCTAATCTCTCCCCAACAGGATAATTTTCTCCTTGTGATGTAATAATTACGTTAGTAACTTGTCCAAAAGTTGGTGAATTTGGGTCTTTATCTATGGTTGCCCTACCAAATGCACCATAACCCTGATCACAATTATCAACAAGTGACACTATTGGTTCTTCCGTATATCCTCGACCAGGATATGTAATATTAACACCAGTAATACTTCCTGTGTAGTAACTTAAAGTATCTAAGACTCTCTTACCTTCAATTGGTTCTTCTAATCTAAAGAGAGGACTATTAAGTTCCCTATTAATACCATCAACATCTTGTATTTCCTCTACAAAGTTCTCGATGAAGTTACCAAGTATGACCTCACCAGCGGCACCTTCACCACCACCACCAAAGAATTCTATTCTTGGAGGTCCACATTCAAATACATTTCCAGTATTACATTCAATCGGGTCTCTTGCTTCACCATCTTCTGATCCAAAAATACCCCACGATCCTATGTTCTGTTCAAATTTAGATAAACGATCATTAACACCTGAAACTGCTTTTTGTCCTTTATTAAATGCATTCTCGAAAATTGTTTTTTGTTCTTGCTCTGACTTTGGTTTTACAGGTCCTATATTCAAAGTATAAACTTTAGCATCGGGACATCCCTTTGATCCACCTGCTGTACCAGGTTGTATACATTTTAAAACATTACCTGCAATTCTGAAAGCATCATTAAACTTTGATAGTTGTTTACTTATGTTAAAAGCATCAAAACTAGGAATAAGACCAAATAGTTTGTTGATTGGTCCAAGCACTGAGTCTAAAGCAGAGTTAATAGTTTTTGATATTTGATTTGTCAATCCACCAACAAAGTCCTCCAATGCACAAGCGACTGGATTAACTATGCCTTTTTTAACTGCATTAACTAGCATGTCCTCCACAGTTTTAAATATTGAGTTTGCTATTGTAGATCCCAAGCATTCAAAAGTATTGAAGAGTCTTTGAATTGGTTTGAGTGCTGCAGCATTAAATGCTTTTGTTTGTAACAAAGCAAGAAGAGGGTTTACACTGTATATACTGAAAAAGAATGATTTTACACCTGCTAATCCAGTCTCAATAAAACTAACAAGGGAATCTTCAAGGAACAAAGTCATCTGCCCTGCTAGACCTTGAGTTATATCAGTTATCAAACCTGCTGTTTCTCTTATTTCACCTATGAAATCAGTAGCACTACCAAGTGCACCTGACACTTTCCCAAAAAAGTTATCAAGCACTGTGTTTATCTCTAATGTGAAAGAGTTTTCACAAAATGAGGGAGTTGCTAAGTATTGTTTAAGTTCAGACATATGCTTATTTATGCTGTATTATCATAATCAATTGTTGTTGCATCTTCAAATCCAGGTGGGAAATATGTACCATTTCTAAATGTTCCTTCATTAGGTTCTCCCAATATTTGATCAATTGGCACGAAATCTTCAAAACCAGGTGGAACATATGTACCATCTTCTCTAAATGTTCCGCCAGGATCAACAGTATTGCCAGATGATCTATTTAATTCTTCTAAATCTTTAGAAGTATATTTATTACCTGCACCATCAACATATGTGTAAGGTAAACCTGTTGCAGTATCATATTCTACTCCAGCTATTGTGTAGGAAGAGGATGTATTATTAGCAATAAGAATATTAGCATCAGAAACTAATTTTTTAGATGTTGCCTTCTCGATTATACCCTGCTCTTCACCTTGCTTTGCTGCAGCTAATAATAATCTAGGATTTTCCTCACCATTTTTTACTTTTTCTTGAATATCAAATAATTTATCTGTACTTAAATGATCACCAACAGTCCAAGGTTTTGTAACATCATCTTTTTTTGGAGTTATTTTCTCATTGACATCCTCAACAACTCCCTCCTCTTCTGGATCAATACCCAACTCGTTTAATTTTTCAGTTGCAGGTTCTCTCTCTGTTTTTGTTTTTGTATAAGGTGCACCACCAGGTGTTGCAGGTCCTAATTGTTCATTAAACTCACCACTCAATATATTATTGTTTGTTAAGGATTCATAAAAACCAGACAGTGTTTTAAATTTCCCACCACTATGCAAAATAGTAGATCTCTTACGAGGTTCAACTCCTATGATTAAAGTTGGAATATATGGACCTCGTATTCCATATACAGTATCACCCTGACTAATTCTTGCAGATCTTAATTTATAAGCTGCACCTGAACCAGCATCTGTTGACAGTAGAACACTTGCATAACTTAAGTCCTTATCATCCACTTGGTCTACATCAGAATGATCACCAATAATACGAACCTTATATCTCCAATCATTTCCATTTGATAATTGTTCTGTTTGATGTTCATAACCAACAACAACACCAACCCAAAATTGAACCTTATGTCCAAGTTGAGATGTATAATTCGGATCTGTGTTAGGTGTATGTTTCATTTTTTACTCGTATATAATTCTCTAGTATCACGGAGAAGGGTCAATGATGTATATGAGTTTTTTGGTGTAAATGTATGTGATAGATGACATATCATGTAGAAACCACTTCTTAATTCATTGTAAATTTGATCATTCTTATTACTTTGAGTAATGTTTTCAAGTAGTAATCTAATTACTTGACCTGCTTTTAGTTGAACATTACAAGGAACCTGTATTTGAACTATTTGAGTATGTAGTAAACTATATCTCATATTTGCTTGTGGTACATACTCAGCAGGATTATTTAAAATATTAGTGCTTACACCAGGATCATCTTCACCAGGATTTATATGAAATGCATATGTTTTAAAATACACATCATCTGTCACTTGCATTGGTTTTTCTTGCTTCTCACCTAAATTAGAACCACTTAAAAGATTCTTTATCACCTCTTTATATTCACCTGTAAGTGCATTTTTAGTTATGATACGAACATTATATAAACCATTTCTTAATGCTTGTAATTGATCTTCATCTCTTCTAACAAGAGGGGGTAATAAAACTTTAAAATCATTTGGATTTCTATCTTTTTCAAGATTAGCGACTAATGCTCCAAAGTAAAAATAAGTGTGATTGTACGCATATTGTAAGCTATCTTCAAACTTTTTAATACCTTCTTTAATTAAACCATCAATTGACTTAAAATTAAATCCATCTTGAGTTTCAAAGAAAAAATAACCAGGATCTTTTCCGTTTGCAGGTATAGATTTTTTACACATCTTTTGAATGACATCTAGAGCACCGCAATGATTACCTTTTATCTTATCTTGATTTTGTGTTTTTTCAATATCTAATTTATCCTTCGTTATCTTCAATTCTTTAGTTAAAATTTTTTCAACCGCTTCACTAATTGGGGATTCTGGATAATTCCTAGAGAGTGGTTTACTACTACTTATCATCTCAGTCTTTGAAACCAAATTAAGTATCAGAGTTTGTCTATTAGGTTCATCTTTAGTTGCAGGACTACCAGTTACTATGAGAGGATAATCTCTAAAATTTAAATCTCCAAAAGCAGTTGCAATCTTAAAAGAAACTTCTTCAAAACCAGTAATTTTCATGCCATCTTTGATTGTTGAAAGTAAACCTTTCTCATTCTCTATTGTTCCACCAGTATCCTCTATAACTAATCTACCCGTAATCATTGGTGAGTAGATACTTTCATAGTAAGTAAAATTTAATATTCTACCCTCAATACCAGTTTCTTGGCCAGTAGAGGGTTTCTTTATACTAAAAATTTCGTAATTGGATGGTCCTGCTGCTGACATTATGTTATTATCGTATTAGTTTTTGTTACAATAGTGATCTCTTTATTAACTTCCTCTTCAGTATACTGAGCAAAATCATAATCTAAATTTTTAGGATCAATATTATTAAAGGGAAGTGTATTTGTAAAATTAAAGTCATCATTATTCATTGAAACATTAGAATAATCTGTCAAACCAAGATTATTATTAGATTGATCATTGTTCTCATTATTTTCATTCTTTAAATTATCAGGTAATGGTGAACCATCAAATATATTATAATACTCTCCATCTTCCCCTTTCTCATACAATCCACCATATGGTTTATCACTTCCAGTAGGATCATCTTTTTTTGTTTCTATACCCATCAAATTTAAAAATTTATCTCTCATCTCTGCCGCTTGTTCTCCCAATACTTCAAAGTTTTTTTGAAGTTGCTTTAGATATTCTGTTAATTTTTCTATGTCTGCTAATTTTTCATCTTTGAATGCCACTAGTTCATCGTATTTGTCACCAAGTAATTCTCCATAATTTCCACTAAGTCCACTATACAAACCTTTAAAGAAATCAATTGTTCCTGTAAAATAATTTTTTATATTTTTAAAAGTATCACCAGTTATAAAATCATTAAACAATTTTTTAACTTTTTCAAAATTAGTGGCAATTATAATGATTGCAAAAAGTCCGAGAGCATTACCGAGACCCATTCCTTTTGCTTTTTTAGCATCACCTGCACTTACAGCATTATTAATTTTTCTTGGTGTTTCTAACATCTTCTCTCTCATTCTTAATTTTTTTTCTTGTTCAAACTGTTTTTCAGCAGCCTCTCTCTTAGCAGATATTTTTTGTATCTTCTTTCTTCTGGTGACTAAAATCCTTCTTACGTTTAAAAGATTTTCTTTGAATTGTAGAGTTTGTTCTTCCATACTACTATCCTACACGTAAACAGAATCATCAAATCCTGCAGTGGTTGGAAATTCACTTACGTATCTATTGTTTACATCAACTGAGTTTACGATTTCAACATTAGTAGCTGCTACATTGCTTCTAGTAAAACCATCACTCTCATTATTTTGTGTAAGATCAATTGTTTCACCTGGTAAATCAACCATGTTAAATTGATTGTTTTTATTATCCTTAGTCATACCAAAAGTGGGATCATAATTTGGATCAATATTAAGCATAAGTTTATCAACATTACTTAGTCCAGTTAAACCCTCAAGATTTTCAAAATCAAAGAACTGATCCTTTCTCCCACCTTGATATATGCCCGTTTCTAAAAATTTTATTCTCTTATCAATTTCTGCTTTTTCACCAAAAGGATCAAGGAATCCTATTGATTCTTTTTGTTTTTTTAATTTTTCTATAAGTTTATCTCTATTTTCCTTTGTGTATCCTCCCATGGCTTCTAACTCATCTATAACCTCCCTCTCACCTTTTCCCAATCCCTGCATACCCATTGCAATTAATATCCCAAGACCTGCTAAGACAATAGGGTTTGCCATAATTGCTATGAATCCTTTACCAACTGCATAGATTGTTGCGAGAGTAGATACAAGTTTCATTCCTAAGATTACACCACCAATCACTAATACTGCTTGTAATCCTGTTTTCAAATTATCAAAGATAATATCTAACGTATCTTTTGCTTGTTGGAATTTTTCAGATGATGTAATCTTAGTAATTAAATTTTTACCTGCTTGAGTTCCTAGTAATGTTTTAACTAAAACAAGTCCACCAAATAGTAATAAAATATTTTTTAAAAAACCAAATACAGCATCAAGAGGTCCTTTTACCCTTTTTGTAGTCTTTGTTATTTTCTTTTCAGTCTTTTTATATTCAATATCCTTTTCTTTATTTGTTCTTTTTAATTCTAATTTATCTTCTTTACTTTTCTGAAGCAGACGTTGTTCTCTAAGTTCCTGACTGTCAAAATCTTGTTGTAATTGTATTGCGATATCTGCTAATATTAAGTTCGACTCAGCTAAAGTCTCTTGAAGATTTGAGACTGTTGGTGTGAGTTGCTTTGCATTACCTCTACGATTACTCTTAAGTAATACACTAACAGCAGCAATTCTCTTTGTATTATTAGCGACCTGTTGTTGTAGATCACCACTTCCGATCTTAAAAGTATTCTTATTAATCTTTGGTTGATTCGTTACTTCAGGTTCCACGTTGCTGTGCCTTTAAGTTTTCTTCTTCAATATATTCCTTAAGTAAAGATATATATATCTCCCTTTCCCAAGGAATCATGTTTTCAATCTCTGTTAATGAATATTTATGATGCTGAATCAGGGCAAAGTTTACTTTATAGTATGACTCTAGATTCGTATGAGCCATACCTAGTTGAAAAAAGCTGCCAGTCCCTCCAATAACACTTCTGATTCAACTCCAGTTTTTGGATTTTTAACTTTTACCTTATGACTTAACTTAGGCATAGTGGTAAAGAAGTTTTCAATTGCTTTAAATTGTTTACTATTCAACTGTTCAATAAAATCTTGAAGTTCTTTTTTAGATGAGTCTGCACCACTCCAACTCTCTTCTTCAGTATAAATTGTATCTATACAGGAAATTATCATATCAAGAGTTGTTTTAATATCGTCACCCTGTGAACTAGTATCAAAATTTGATTCGATAAATTGATCCATTGAAGGATATCTCATTTTCATTGATAAATTATCATCTATCTTAATAGTATCCTTATGAGTCTTATCTTTTTTAATTTTAATAGTGTCAAGATCAATTGTCATTTGAACTGATGTTTTGTTATCATCAGGGCAGGTCACATTTACATCAATGGTTTCACCAACTGATTTTGATCTAACATTCAAAAACAAATATTCAATGTCAAAGGTTGACATCTTTTCAATTTTAGTACCTCTTGTTAAAATACAATGATTTAAGATTTCAATAACAGCATTTGTTATTTGTTTAACATCTTCTGTTTCTAATGCCATGATTAGAATTTTTTCTTCCCTCACGAGGAATGGACGATATTTGATTTTTCTTCCAGAAGAGGGTAATACCAACTCATAAGTTGGGGTATTAACTTTTGGTAAAGGCATGATGAATATTCAATTCAGTAAAATTATTTATAGGGGTTTTCTAACCGTTTACTATATAGCGGTCAAAGTTGAAGGAAATAGAGACTTTAAGAATATCAGCAGGTCCGTATTGAACTGGTATTGCTGACATCGCTTTCGGAAATACGTTTACAAATCTATATCTCAAGGTCTTTTTGAAGTTTTTTTCAAACTTGTTTATATACATTGTATCACATTTATATGAATCTGGATACCTCATTCTCCTGAAGTAAGCACGATCATCCTGAAGGGTTGATGCATTTGCACCACTCGCAATATATTCCATCCAACCCTCAAAGATCTTAAGTAGGGTATAATCTTCATCAACATAAAATGAAAAATCAAGATCAGTATAGATTCTAGTATGAGCAAACTGTTGAGGAACACCCATGAAATTATCTCTTACCTCTGCTGTAGCATAAGCAGTTGTAGGTAAAGATGCTGAATCACAAAGTATACCTGCTCTCCTCGATAAAAAATTTCTTATATCATCAACCCCTATGTAATCTCTCAGATATGACTCAACAGATGGTCTCAGAGAAGAAAAAGTCACTTGAAAATGATTAGTCTGTGCTAAAGGACCAATAATATTCTTTGCAACTGACAGGTTATATGGTCTTATTGTTGTTTCTGCCACTCTAAATAAGTATGATTGTTATTTCTATTTATGTCATATAAAGGAAAATATTATCCATCCTACCCTCGAAAGTACAAAGGTGATCCTACAAACATCATTTATAGGTCACTTTGGGAGAGAAAATTTATGGTTTATTGTGACAAGAATGATAAGATACTTGAGTGGGGAAGTGAGGAGATAGCATTACCATACCGTTCTCCTATTGATAATAAGGTTCACAGATACTTTCCTGACTTCTATATAAAAGTTCAAGAGAATACAGGTAAGATAAAAAGATACTTGATAGAAGTGAAACCACATAAACAAACACAAAAACCAAAAAAACCCAAAAGACAGACCAAGAATTATTTAAGAGAAGTCTATGAATACGCTAAGAACCAAGCAAAATGGAAAGCAGCAACAGAGTTTTGTGAAGATCGTTTGTGGGAATTTAAAGTGATGACTGAAAAAGAACTAGGAATCAAATGAGTCGTATTGCACCACTAGTAGATGGTCTTCTTGGAACAGAAGATGCTGATGATCTCATGATTGAAATCATGGATGTCTTAGGTGAAAGTCAAGAATCAATACCTGAAATAGGTAAGATATATGTATTTGTGTACCAACCAAAAACACCTGGTCGATATGATCAGAATCCATTAGTGGCAGTCACTAATATATTTGAATGGGGTTTCAAAGGAATAAACTTTCATTGGGGTCAATCTCGTTCATATACATTTCAAGAGGTAGTGGGTCAACTCTATCAAGTCACAAATGAGGAGTTACAAGACCTAAATACAATACCATTTGCAAAATTTCGCATAAATAACTAAAAATAGGTCGATATGGCAATAAAAGGAAATGAACCAGGATCTGGTGCAAAGAACGACTATACAGAGCGCCTTAAAGCCTACATGAAAGAACATGACCTTAATTATAATAATAAAAAGGATAGAGATAAAGCTGAAGTATATTTTGGTACTGATATACCATTTGGCACAACACCCACTGTAAAAAGAGATAATGGTGATAAAGCAACTTTAAAGATCAAAGTAGAATTTGAACAAGTTGGATATGGTCGTGGTAGTGAGACAAGAGATGGTAAAAGAACTGTAACTTTTGTAGATACAATAACTGGTAATGAATATAATGAAGCTGGAGAACTCATAAAAGTTGGAGAAGTAGGTGCTAGGATCAAAGATTTATCTCAAGCAACAAAAGATAGATTAAAAAAATATGGTAAAAGAAAACAAGGTGGTGTATTAAGATATCCTGCAGAGGCACTTACACAACACGCTGATTACTTACAAATTGATATTGAAAGATATGCAGAGATAGGGAAATCTAGTTATGTTTCTGACACTGGTGGAAGTAGTAGATATGTAATTGGAACTCGAAAACAAAATCGTGCTGGAATGACTTCAGGAGTATCATTAACTCGTAGACCACTCATAAATGACGGTACAATATTATTACCAATTCCCTCAAATATATCAGATGCTAATAATGTATCTTATGGTGAATCCAGATTAAATGGACTTGCAGCTGCAGGTATAAGTGCAGCTGAGTCAACAGCAAATAAAGGTATAGACGCTTTACTTGGTGGTGAAAGTGTTGATATAAAAGGGGAAGCAGATACATTAGGAAAAAAAATTGTAAACATGATGGGTGGTGATGGAAGCACAGCATCCATAACTGCAGCGGATGTTATAACAAAACAACTTACAGCATCTGCAGTAAATATATTTGATGCGAATGTTACTGCAAATCAACTCTTAGCAAGATCAAATGGAGAAATAATAAATCCAAACTTAGAGATTTTATTCAGTGATGTAACTTTAAGAAGTTTTGCCTTTAAATATAAACTTACTCCTCGTAATAAAAATGAAGCAGAACAAGTTAAGTTAATTATTCGTGCATTTAAGAGAAATATGGCTCCACAAGCTATTGGATCTGATGGTGCTTCTGATTTCTTTTTAAGAAGTCCTAACGTATTTAAATTGAGATATCGCACTGGAAATAAGAATCATCCATTTCTAAACAAATTCAAACAATGTTTTTTAAGTGATATGCAAACACGATATACAGGTGAAGGTGTTTATTCTACATATGATGATGGAACACCCGTATCTATAGAATTAAATTTAACATTTAAAGAATTACAACCAATCTATGATATAGATTATGATGAATTTCCAGGCACAAAAGGAGTAGGATACTAAGATGGCACATAGACCTAAACCCCAATTATCTGATTTCGGAACCAGTAGGAATGACAAGGGAAGTTATTTGGCCGCTGTTAGAACTTGGGAAAAAGAACATAAAGATGGAATTACTGAGGTAGAATCTAATTCTACTACAGTAACTGATGACAATGCTAATTTAGGCAATGCAACAATTACACCAGATAATCGTAATTTTATTCAAAAAATAGGAGATAATATCAATAATTGGTTGTATGATAGAAATCAAAAAATCGAAAATTATAAAGAATTTTTAGATAGTCAAAATGAAGAAGAAGTAAAAGAAGAAGAGAAACCACCATTAGATAAAAATGAGTTAAAAAGAAAAAGATTAAGCAAATATGGTGCAAAAATACAAGGTGGTGTATTAAGATATCCTGCAGAGGCACTCACTGAACATACAGATTATTTACAAATAGATATTGAAAGATATCAAGAAATAGGGAGTGATTATATAACAAGTACAGATCGGAAGAGCGTCGTGTAGGGAAAGAGTGTAGATCTCGGTGG
>ENA-OSEY01001897-OSEY01001897.1-marine-metagenome-genome-assembly--contig:-NODE-1897-length-13941-cov-7.788373_pt1 | contig 13941 bp, 17 predicted proteins | sample MGYA00248465_ERZ534230 | MGnify/ENA primary metagenome ERZ534230 (study PRJEB26409, sample SAMN06344110) | marine metagenome | isolation source: Sea water from surface | place: Atlantic Ocean:Southern...
AACTCAGCAGTAGCAGTGGCAATAGGTGATACAGTAAAGTTAGCGACTGATCTGTCAAAGTCATGTATTTCTCCAAAGGCATTAGACTGTAAACCGAATACTGGTTGACCAAGAGCAAACTCTCCGACCTGTACTTCAACAGATAGAACTCTACCTTTAGAATCCCATGCTTTTACTATACCCTGAGCAGAGAATGAAGCTACAGATGAACCTTGATATAGTTTCTCACCAATAGCAAATGACGCAGGAGTCATTGATACAGTAATCTGATCTCCTAAGTCTGTGGTTGTTAGGTTAAAGGTTGCTGTTCCTCCACTACCAATAGAAGGTTGACCTGTTATTGTTATTGATGCTCCTGACATTGCATTTGCTAGTGTTGTTGCCATCTTGAGCTGGTTACTAGCAAGACCATTAGCAAGTGAAGGTGCTATAGCATAATATGTGACATTTGCTTGAAGAGGAGCTGGTAATGTACCATCTATCTCTAATAATTGTACTTTTGTACCTAAAGGTATCTTAGTATCGTATGGGAAGTTAAGTGTACTGTTAGATTGTAGAGGAACGAATGAGTGTGTGATTCTTGCTTGTACAGCAGGAGTAGATGAGTAACCTCTACCTCTATTTGCTACTGTAATTGCCTGAATAACTTCGTTGTCAATAATAGCATCCATAACGGCACCGCTTCCACCTCCACCAATGAGTTCGATGGTTGGTTTGGTAACGAAGGATCCACCACCGTTTGTAACAGTGAAGAAGTCAACGACCTGAGTTCGTGTGAGCTGTAAATTATAGTTTGTATTAACGCTTGGTTTGAGGGTTCTATCATGACTGTAATTGTACGTGATATTGTCTCCACCAAGACTGATGATCTTACCTAGATCACTAGACTTGAGTAGTATGGAAGCACCATTTCCTGTACCCTGCTTAACTGTAATAATAGGAGGATTTTGGAATCTAGTTCCTGCGTTTTCAATAACAATAGAACTTACAGTCTCATCTATGATCTCAGCACGTAGTACAGCATCTATACCTGTACCACCAGAGATCTGAACTTCAGGAGCAGATAAGAAACCTGATCCAGAGTTAGATACAATAACCTGATCAATAGAAGCATCTATGGTTGTACCTGTGACTGCCTTACGAACAAAGTCAAGTGAGTCAACTCTAAGAACAAAGTCATCAGCAGAACTACCACCACTAATATCCTCACCACGAATAGTGATAAGGTCACCTAGAGAGTAGTTTGCTCCACCAGCTAATACATTAGCAGTTGTTACGTCTTGATTAGACGCAGAAATGATAACTTGAATGGATACCCCACTACCACCTGTAGGAGCTACAGATTCCTGTGATACGGTATATGTACCTGGCGTAAAGTTAGCAGAACTATTCTGACTATTGACGCTAAGTGTAGCTACACCACCGTAGTATGGGTCATCAATAAAGATTTCTGGGGCAGTACGGTAATTACTACCTCCATCACCATTTATAGCTATATTACTTATAGTTCCTATCTCAGGACCTGATGAAGGAACGATGGCAGCAACGTTTGCTTGTTCTCCTGATACTGCTGATATCTTTGCTTGGTTTGATCCTGCGAATATCTTATTAGTAGCAGCAATAGCAGCGGTGAACATAATGAAACCACGAGTAGCAGCACCTGGTAAGTTATTACGTAAAGGTTGTACTCTTAGTGTTGATGTATTAGGATTCCAACTGATTACCTTACCTCTAGCAGTATCACCGTCTAGGACTGTCTTAGATGCTATAACGTCACCAGTATTGAAGTCACCAAATATCTCATCTAGTGTCAAATCTACGAAGTCTGGCATAGAGCAGACAACAGCAGGAGGATTAGAACCGTCATATCCAATACCCGCTTCTAATATTGATACATCTTCTAGTTTACCTGAGATAGTAGCAAATGCTGTAGCACCACCACCTGACCTCTCTACACCTGTAAACTTAGGGAATGTAGAATAGTTTCTGCCTGGATCACCTATGTTGATACTAGCAATACCACCTGAAGGGAATATAGAGTTAGTAGAGTATGAGATCAGATTAGCAGCTGTATAGTTATTCTCTGGTTCTCTTGCTAATATAAAGTTAATTGTAGTTGTAGTAGGAATTGCTGTGACTGTGTTCGCTCCTAAGAATGGATCGTTAACTACACTCAGATAGCTTCCTGCGATTGCTCCATTGATATCAAAGTAGAATAATGTGCCAGGTACATCATCTAGTGATATAGTAATTGATATTTGTTCTCCTGTAACTGGATCGTTCTCTGATCCAACAATATTTTTATATGTGAATACATTAGTATTCTCTTTATCAAAGGTAAACTCTAGTCTCTTACCAGTATTAGATGAGTCAGTGGTGTTAAACTTATAAAGGTGACCGTTGATAAGATCCAACTTAGGTTCTTTGACATACACTACACATGCTGTAGTAATAGCAGTGTCAGTGATAATACCAACTGCTTTCTTGAACTGGAATCTTCTTCCTGTGCTTATACCTGTAACTGTGAACGTACCATCATAGTCAGATGGGTTAGTTCCTGTGATAATAACCTCATCACCTATCTTTACTTGATGGGCAGCTGTGCCTCTAGCAGTAAACTCTTGATTTATCTTACTAGGAGTGATGTAGAATCCATTGACACCACCAATATCGCTAGTAACAATAGGATCTAACTGCTCATTGTTGTAGTAACCACTACCTTCCTTTGTTAATGTTACAGATTCTACCTCACCACTATTATTAACGACAATAGTAAACTCAGCACCTTCACCTGATGAAGCAGAACTATTAGCAAGAGGAACGTTAGTATATGTGCCAGGTGTACCACCACTACCAGCCATCATTGACCATTCGTCTTGTACTATACCACCAGTCTTTTTGACATTACCAATATCTACAGAGAAGTCTTGACCTGTATTACCAATGTTAGAGATATTAGCAGTTAGTACATCTCCATTGCTGTAATTCTTACCTGTATTCTGTATAGAGACAGATGTGACTGTATTTCCACTTACGATGATATTAGCAGAAGCATTTGATCCTGTACCGCCAATTAGAGGTACATTTGAGTAATTGCCATCTGTAAGTCCTGTACCGCCAGTAATTGAGATATTAGCTTGTAATATCCTACCTTTTGAACTAATGATGAAATTAGTCAAATCAAAGTATTTAAAGTGATATTTGTCGTTTACAACCTTTACATCAATCTCACGGGTGTATTGATTGTCTCCAATCGAAATATCAACACTATCGCCAATTTTTAAGAAATGATCAGTTGCTGTAGTGATAGTTCCAGTAATTACGTCTGTAGTCGAGTTTACAGAAGAAACAATCGCAGATGTACCAGATCCAGAGATTTTAGACACTCTAGCGGAAACACCACTTCCTCCAGTGCCTGTTTCGTCAAATATGAGTCTATCGTTAACTTTATAGTTAAAACCTGCACCTTCGATCAGATATTGGTCTAATCCACTTGAGAAGTACCTATTTGTCGCAGATACGAATAATGAGTCAACAGAACCACCCTGAATGCTTGGGAAGAAGTCAAAGTACCCAATACCTACAGTTACGAAGCCAATGAAGGATTCATCGTTTTCTAAGACGATAGGAGTCGTAGAATCTTCCATAGCGAGTATATACTCGATTGGGTTGCCTTTATTCTTTCTTCTTACTAATGCTGTGTCTGTAGCAACATATGGACGTTTATAACGAACTGCGTCTTCTGTAAAGTTTCTTTGGAGTCCATTTCCCTTCCAGTTGACATCTTCTGCTTGAGAGTAGTAATTAGGTCCTACAAAGTAAGGAAACTTCGGATTTCCAGTTGTTCCGTCTAATGCTGTGAAATATGCGTATACACCAGCTGGATATTCGGGAGTTACGCAGAATCGACCATTATACTGATCTAAGTCGCCTAATCCTTCAACATACTCGTAATCTTCGATATATGTTCCCATCTTGTCGGTTTGTGCCAAATCATTACCGACTAACGCATCTCTTTCATTTCTGATGCGATATGAGCTGATCATTTGCTTGATCTGGTTATATGGGTTCTTATTCTCTCTATCTGCGTATCCGTAAGGTCCGTAAATGGGATGTCCGTCAAATGACCATCCTAAGATCGGTGAGTGCCTTGTTGGGTTTAATTCTGCGTATGTTGTGTCACTTACGTTATCTCCAAGTAAGAAACGCAACTTTTTGGGATTATATAAGTATCCGTACTCTCCACCATAGATTCCGAAGTTAGCACCCTTGATTGATACACCATTGTTACTATCCGCAACTTTAGGTGATACAAACAATGCATCTCCGACTTCATCCGCACTAGCAGCTAAGTTTTGAGTCAATATAGGTAATTCGACTTGGAAGGTAGCTCCAGAACCAGGATACACGATATCAACAGTTGTAATACCAGAAGTGTAACCTACACCTCCATTAGTAACCGTAATACCTGTAACTTGCTGTGTACTAGAATCTATACTCGCAAACGCAACCGCACCGACTCCATCTCCGTTAATAACAACGTCAGGAGCACCATAGTAGTTACTACCACCAAATGTCAAGATAATAGATACAATCTTACCATTTACGATAGATGGGTAAGCAACAGCACCAGATCCAGATACTAGAGTGATATTTGGTCTTTGATTGTAATTTGTACCATTGTTTGTGATTGTTATGCCTTCAGCTTCTAATCCACCACGAACAACCGCTGTACCAGTCGCACCTTGTCCTCCACCACCAGATATAACCACTGTAGGTATAGATTGGTATCCTGAACCCTCTGCGGATACGGATATAGCAGTTACGACTCCTGCGGTGATTGTAGCAGTCGCAGACGCTTCAACTGTAGGATCTCCACCCACAATACCAACTGTAGGAGCTTCCGTATAACCAGATCCTCCGTTTTCTACGTTTACCGCAAATAATGAACCAGATACGCTTACAGTAGCTTCAGCAGACAATCCTTCAAATTCCCAGAGGCAACCACCGTCTTGTACTGGGTCTGGAGTTGTATGTGTAGGTTCTTGTCCTAATTCTGCGGTTTTACCGCTTCCTAAGTTCTTATATCTGTATCCTAGACTATTTCTAATTCTTTGGTTAAGAAAGAAGGATGTACCCTTTCTATGGATTGGTTCAAACTCCACAATCGGTGGATTAGTGATATCATATCCAGATCCCGCATTTAGAACGGTAATTGACTTTACACCACCAAATAGTTTTGTTTCGTTTGACTTATAAGAGAAAAACGGTACTCCATTCACACCAAACCCAACTTGACCCACAGGAGTCGGAGTTTTGATAGATTTAGTAGTTGTTTCGAGAGGAATGCGTTTTAGATATCTCTGGTTGCCAGGATCTAGATCTCCACTGCCAAAAGGTCCTATTTCGTGACCAGGTATTCCTGGTGACGCAATTATCGCATATTCTGAAGATCTGTAGACATTTTGTACATCAGATGGTGTATCTTGTAATCCTAGACGTATAGATGTGTCAACTGACGTAGTTTTCGCAAATTCACGTGTAACTAAGAATGGTACGTCTACACCACGGATAGGAGTGCTAGGAATTAGAATACTAAACTCAAAATTGTTACTTACACCCAATACAGTGAAAGATGAGTTATATACGTCTTCTGGAGCGTTTAAAATGACAACTCTGTCTTCTCTTCTTAATCCATGCTCTTGTTCAGTCGTAATATTTGCTACAACACTACCATCTGCCTTTGGAACGTCTAAAACTAGCAATGTTCCGTTTAGGAGCTTCTTAACGTTGTATACGAAGCTTTCCCAGATAGGATCTAACGCATCAAAGCCTGGTTCTGATGGTGTGGTGACTTTTGAGTCTTGTAAGTAATATTTACCGCCACTTACGATGTCTATTCCTCTTGTACCGCCAAATACCTTTAAACTGATCTTAGATCCGTCTCTATTGCTGTATCCAAAGATTTCATAGGAAGAAGTTACCTCAGATCCTGCAATATGGGGTGCATTGACTGTATCTTGTCTCGCACGGGTACATCCTAGGAACTGGGTGACTGTTTTGTCCGTATAGTTGATAATTTCGTCATCTATACGAATAGCTCCGTTTTGCTCTGGCCAACCAATAGTAGAATCGACTGTTACGACGTTTTCCGTAAGATTAGAACTTAGATCCTCAGAAAGGAGCGTTTTATACGGAGTTGTGAAACTTCCATCGCCATTTTCCGTATCTACATCTAATTCGTAGATCTTTCCGTCTTCGGTAAACACCTCAACTACGGATTTTACGTATATACGTGCGGAATTGACGAGAGGGTCGTTTGGATCGTTCTCTTGGAATAATACTTCACCTGTAAGTTCTACAGGGTTTCCGCTTATCGCTGTAGCACGAATAATCTCCCTTACAGTGTAAAATGCGTCACTAGGTTTGAATATTCTGTCTTTAGGGTACTCAATAACCGACTCTACACCAAAGAGGACTCTCATCAAGTATTTGAATGACCTTGATGTACCCTTAGAAGCATAAAAGTCCTTAAGACGCTTAGTAACTGTTGATTGTTGAATAGCAGGGTCAAACTTAGAAGGGAATGACGCAGCAAACTGATCTCTAAACCTTTGTAGTAAGAATAGAGGTAAAAGGTTGTTAAGGTTGACTACTGTAGCACCAAAAGCATGAGTAGCTGCCACTGAGGTGCTAAACGTATACTCTGATATCTGACCAATCTTGGTAGTAGCATGAAATCCTCTAACACAATCCTGAAACTGTGTTTGAGACTTGTTTTTGTAGTATATAATCTCTTCGTCTATCATTATGAGACCTTCCTTTGGAAAATCTCTAGTATTTCCTACGTCAATGACTGTTGAGTCTAAAGTCACCCCAGAGGACGCTGTAGTCGACTCTACGAGGTCATTAAGCTTGTCTATGTTATAATAGTCATCTAGGTTCTGTATTATATCAACTGGGTTACCTTTTAATTCCAGTGATTTATAGTAATACTTGACAAATTGTATAAAGTCAGGATAATCCTCTTGGATAAACTGAGGCATTTGCTCCTCAAGTCTATCCGAGACTCTAGATTTGGATTCTGGCGAAACCGAGGCATCAATCGGGTCAACTGTAACCTCAGTTTGAGGTGTGACCCACGACGCAACTCTCCACGACGACTGTTCAGCTGGCATTACTAACTATAACTTGATTCTGGTACTACACCTGTTCCAGAAGTATTAGAACCACTGGAAATTTCATCATCAATTACATTTACAACTAGATTATCTATACCTAATGTCAAATAAGTCTCTCTGAGAGAAACTAGGTCATTAGATTCGGGAATTACAGAGAATTGGAGAATATTATCTGTCGAGTTAACAACTTCAGTAATAACGAGGTCGTTAATAGTAATTTCTCCGTATGTGTAGTCGATAGTTCCCCAGTTACCACCAATATACTGTTTTGAACCATCTGCGTTAACATAATAAAGACGGATGGTTCCCAATCCATCATCATTCAAGTAAAATACCTGATTACCGCCATCAGCACGTTTGAAACCATTAGTTTCCAAAGTTGGTGTATCTAATTGTGCGTTAATTCTGTTTCCAAAGCAAATCTTGTAATTAAATCTCTGATTTAGAGAGACAGGTACATTTTTACGCATTCTCACTTTTGTAATATTGGATGTGATAGCTGGTTCCGCATCATCAATAATTTTTCCCATCTTAGAGTACTTAAACTTACCACCAAACTTGTTAAACTCAGCGGAAGCGTTTAATGTCTCCATTGTACGGTAAATAATCTGCTTTATATCTTCTTGACTTCTTCTAGTGTTGTTTGGGTTGAAGTAAACATAAGAAACGAGGTCAATAAACAAAACAGATGGATCCATAATCTTTGGTTCTACCGCACCTACTGAATATGAACGTATTTTCTTCGCTACTGCATCTTTTTCAGATATAGAGAGACGATCTGCGTTCTTAGGTTTGATAACAACGATTACTTTACCGTATTCTGGTGGATCTGCCTCTTCACCGCCAAAAGCAACGATAGATTGTACGTTAGGGTAGATCTGAGGTATGATTGCTTCATAGTCCTTAGTTGTTACTGCTCTACCGAAGGCAGAATAGAACTTAGGAGCAGAATACTTGATAGCATCAATGCTTTCTGGAGCCGCACCGCCATCTGGAATGGATGTAAGTGTTAAAGTGATGCCAGAAGTGATAGGAGTGTTTCTAGAGTCTTTAACAGTACCCGCAAATGAGTATCCTGTTAATCCATTAGGTCCTGTACCTATAGATGTTGGGTACTTTACTTCAATCACGTCACCATTAACTAATGCTTCACCTAGAATGCCATCACCAAAGATTATTTCGGGTCTTCTTGTCTCTGCTTCTTCTAAAAAGAAGATTTTACTTATATTGTTTACTGTTGTTATATCTGTTGCTTGTAAATATGCATCAGTGACAGTTCCACGTGATACTTCTACTGTCATAGCTGAAGTATCGGCATTGAAGTTACCTAAGATGAACCTCTGCCTTTCAGAATCTGTTTTTACGAAAGTGTCAGTGATGAATATTCCTTCATATGCTACTACGTCTGTAAATGTTGCCTTACCATCTAGTGTATTAACTGATACTATTAAATCTTTAGGTATAGAGAAGATATAATTCTGTCCACCCTCTCCAGTAAACGATGTAAACACCCCTTTGTTGATTTGTACTGATTCTGGGTATCCTCTACCATTCGCCCCTGTGCCATATATCGTCTGTACGACCACTGTAAAGGTCGCACGGGCACTTCTAGCACTCCTTGGGGTATATCCTATTAGTTTAGCTAACTTTACTACATTTTCCCTTAGAACTGCAGTGTCTAAGTAGTTTTCGTTAATTGCTAGGTTGGCGTTAACCGCTGAATAGTAACTATTATAAGCAAGTACGTCTAAAAGAGTTGACAGAGAGGATCCTTCAAAGTCATAATCCGAAAATTCAGACTGTCCCTGTAGATATGCTTTTAGTTGTGCCTTAATCTCGTGAAATTCTAACGAGTTAACTTGGGTTAGTGCCATTATCGTTTCAATATAACTTCTAGGTTATCAATAACATTAGGCAAGCCAGTAATTAGATAATAAATCTCTACTCTCATATCATTGTCTCTTTCAATGAACTCTGATCTGACAGCATAACAAACCACACGTGGTTCATACTGGTTTATACAATTTTGTATCTGTGCTTCTATGACAGCAGATTGCCCACTCTGATACAATTCAAACAAAGCACCAATAATGTTCCCACCGTACTGAGGTAGGAATGGTTTCTCATAAAAGTTGTATCGAACAATGTTCTTTACAGACTCTTTGATTGCTTCTTCGTTTTTTAATGTATTAACGTCATTCGTTATTGGATTTCTTCTAAAAGTTAGATCAAAATCCTTAAACGCTCGACTTGGTAAGGCACCTTTTGCCATACTATACCTACGTATTCGACCTAGAAGTTATTTAGACACGTTTTCAAAGGGTTTTCTCTTCTTTCTTGGTCTATCTGATCTAGGATCGGTAATTAGGTATCTACAATACTCATTTCCATGGTCGTAGAAGTGATCTGACATGTCTACGGGTATGTTTGCGTTCCTTTTTCCGTCTACAATTCTATTTGCCTTGGCCACGATACTTTTTCCTCGCTTTATTTCGGGATGTAGCAGAGTATATGCTATGTTGCCCTTTACCCTGTCTTGTTTTCTTTGGTTTTGATTCAATACTGTTTCCAGTGTTCCATGTTACTGCCATAATTTTTGTTATCCTGCGAATACGTTTGGTGATCCTGCTGCGACTGATGTACAACCGCCTAATCCGTCTCCTACTCTACCACAACCTTTGCCATTGACAAAGACTTTAGAACTCCCACTACTTATAGAAGCAGAATGAGGAGGACACGGATTACCAGGTTTTAGGTGAGTAGTATTTTTATCTCCCTGACGAGAGATGGGTTTACAGTTAGCGAAAACGTTACCTGAACCCTGTGCTCTAGACATTCCAGAACAGTGGGCTACGTCTGCGTCTCCGACTCGTGTTACTGCGGGCATTTTAACAAGATGGAAATTGATAATTGGATACGAAAGAGCGTATGCCCTCCCACTCATTATATATCTTCAATTCAAGAGTGAATGTTGCGGGAGTCTGTGCTGTCATATTGCCAGAAGGTCCTGATTCCCATTGAACTGTGATATCAAAGAACTCAGAGACATAATTTCTGCCATCTTGGTTCAAATCGTAAAAAACTTTGTTAGAAGGCATGTTATCAGTGCCGACTACAGTGGTTGGAGTAGAGTTGAGGTTAGTTTTGCCCTGTTCGACGTATGTAAAGGAGTCTGAAAAGGGATCTGCTAACGTTCCTGTGATTGAAACGCTTGTTGTACCAGGCGTAATCACTAAATTTGGTTGTGAACCTTGTACAGTGGCACTCACGTTAGTTACAGCAGCTTGATTTGGACTACTAGCACTTGCTGTAGCACTCACTGAGGTGCTCATAGTGAAGTCTGGTCGGGTTTTATCGGGTAAACCCGTTATTTCGTCTGGAGTTATACTTACACTCACTTCTGTTCTCTTGCTTGAAGCATAGTTAGGAAGTTTACCATGTTCTCCATCAACGCATGGTCGTTAATATCATGCGGTGGGTCTGGATACTTAGGCATAAACTTAATTAAATGGTCAAATTTATCGGGAATATCAGAAATTTTATGATATTCTATCAATTCTGTGCCCTGACGAATAACGAAATCGCCTTCGAGGGATAGAAATTGTGCTTCCATGATGTTTTTTACAAATATTTATCCCGTCGTGCGGATGCAACGACGCGATTTTTTGCTTTTCAGTACGAAGTATCAGTAATCGCTAGATTATCGTCTTCGTCTAACGTAATTTCTACGTAATTTAACTCCGTATTATAGGTCCACATGAGTTTTTCCCAGATTGGATGGAAATCTTCCTCATCTACACCTCTCATTATACATCTATCTTCCCAATATAGGTGATAAATCTTAGAGCTTTTCGAGAGAATTGATTTTTTTGTCATGTTCGAGTACTACGTCTACTAATTTTTCATAATTTTCCTTATTTGGTCGCTTCATAAGAAGCTCCATACCATTAAGGCGGGTCTCTAATGCCTCAATTTGTGATTTGAGAGCATAGAGACAGTCAGATATCTCTTGCTGAGTCATTCTTCTATATCAAAACTCCATTGTATAGACTTAATATAGTCAAAAGTACATGAAATGTCTCGGTCACAGTCAATTTCATACTTACGATCACATAAAAATCTCCTCAATTCGTATATTGAAGGAAATTTACCTTGCTGTTCTTGCTTTTCGTCGTAAAGAATGTACTTCATACCCTCTAGCTAGTTAATCTCCCACTAATTATATCACATATTATGAGCAAGTCAACACAAATTAATAAATTCTAAAGGTTGTCTTAAGGATTTGTCCATATGAGCATCGTTCCAATGACGTATATTTCCTGCTACGATAAAACAATTAGTGACAATAAGCTGTATAAAGATAAAAGTACGTATACCCGCTATGATATCTGCCTCTCGATCTGTCTTTCCAGACTTCTCTCCGAGTGCTTTTGCCCAAATTCGCCACATTGAATGATTAAGTTTCTTCTTGTTCAAACGATTTAAAGACTAAAAGTTCTTCTCCATCTTTAACATCGTCCATTTCTGGATGTATATTATACTTCGGACTAGGTTTTGTGTCAAGTGTCATCAGAACAGACGACATACTTCGCCACATAAAGGCAAAAGATGCCCCTAATACTGCTGCGAACGTGATAAAGTATACGAATATTGTTATGTCATTCATCTTCGGTAGGTTCTTTCCCTGTATAGTATGTATAGTAGTCGATTTCTAGGAGTCTACAGAGTTCTTCAAACTCTTCATCCGTCAGTAAGTCCAAGTTCATCTCTCTTTTTGTAGTCAAATTCCTTCTTTTCGTAGTCAAAATAGGGATGGGGTTGAGCAGAGACGACAGGATCCTTAGTTTTGTTCTTGAGAACGATAAACTTATCCTTCGCAAACGTTCCTGCTACCTGTACGACAATCTCCTCACCATCCTTCCAGTTTATCTCACCTTTGAGGTTGGTGTGTAGCATTGCTTCCTGTATCTTGTCAATCAACTCTTGAGTGAGTTTCATTTCTTAAATGCTCCAAATTTATTTAATACGTATAGTCCGAGTACAACCCAGAATATAAGTTCAAGTGCGTAGTTAGTCGTCATGATCATCCCAAGGGTCGGCAAGTCCTTTGTTAGCAAAGAAAGCTTTGTATATTCCAAATCCTGCTAGGATTGTGGTAATCACTGCTACTGATATTCCAAACGTGATGTTGGGGTCAGCGTTGTAGTGAGGTATGATAGCGTTACACTTAGTCCAAGTACCTGGTAGTGTATACACAGGGGGGCACGATAACAGCATATCTCTTATCGCATACATTTCAGCTCCAATCATAGGGGGGTTTTTACCTCAGAAAAAATTTTTGAATATTTTTGAAACGCACGTACCCACTTTTGTAGGTTAGAGCGTTGGGACTCTTTTATTATAGGGGGGCGGGGGGCGAACCCCCGCAGACTGTCCCTGCGACTCACCCGTGAAAGAGTGGTCGCATATAGTCTTTGAACTCCTCACGCATGTGATCCGCTAAGATCCATAATTGTTTCTCTGTGAGATGTACGTATGCGTCACCTAACTCAGTAACTATCTCATCGTAACATGCTTGAGAGATGCCCTTATTAGTTAGGTCATACTTATGTAGTTGAACATGATTAAAGAACATGATTTAGAATCCTCCGTTAAGTGAATCGTTTAGTTTCTCTATGTAATCAGCATATGTGTCATGCTTATTACCTAGTTTGGTGATCCAGTTGTTATACCAATAACAATTAGATCCGTCCTCTAGTATAGGATCAGCGGTTAACTCACCGCCTACCTTACGTGTGAGTGTGGTTGTACACTCACTCTGTGTATATCCTTTCTGATCTAACTGTGGATAAAACTCTTTGAAATCTGAATTGTTCATAATGATTAATTAACTGTGTATAACCCTATTATAGTACGTACTGTATATAAACGGGGGGGTTATCTGTGGATCGTAACAATTCGTTACTTAGACTCGATAGGGTCGTAATCCCACGGTGCGGGTTCGCAAATCTTCTCAATGAGTGAATCGAATGCGTCTTCGGTTTCGTCGTCGATCCATCCCATGTCTATGAAATATCTCGCCATCTGGACTATGACCTCTTCCTCTGGTTCGGTCATAGTTAGCGTTCTTTCCCAGTTAACTGTCATTTACCAATCCCCCTTAGCGTCAGCATAAACGTCTTCGTTCCAGTGTTCATTCTCTTTAAGAATGCCTAGGTTACGAGCGATTGCGTCGTAATATGCCATAGCACTGCGGGACATTCGTCCGCATGAATAGTCCCAACCTAACTCTGTGAAGTCTTCGTAAAGTTTGTCGACGTTTACTCTCATTAGTTAACCTCCATCCATTTAATGTCTGCCTTGGTGCCGACCTTGAAAATACAAATCTTTTCCATGTACTCTGTCGCCATGTCTAATGCTGTGTCCTCTGCCTGTCCGAAATCAGATCTGAACTCAGCACCGATTAAAACTTGGTTTCCCCAGTGTGAAGGTTGGATTGCCCATGTTGTCATAGAAGTTAACTCCTGTGTTTGTATAGTACTATTGTAGTCTATTTTGTTGGAAAAAATAGCATTGATTGTGACACAAATTATATTGTCACACCAGACCGCGACGGTCTGGGCGGCTCGTTTGACGCTCATGTCACAGACCTCCTAAACTCTAGACAGATCTCTTTGAAGTAATCCATGTCCTCTGCTGACACGTAGTCTGCTCCGTCCTCTCCGAAATAAGAGAATGTTTCATTCACTCTCTTAATAAA
>ENA-OSEY01001898-OSEY01001898.1-marine-metagenome-genome-assembly--contig:-NODE-1898-length-13932-cov-13.264670_pt1 | contig 13932 bp, 9 predicted proteins | sample MGYA00248465_ERZ534230 | MGnify/ENA primary metagenome ERZ534230 (study PRJEB26409, sample SAMN06344110) | marine metagenome | isolation source: Sea water from surface | place: Atlantic Ocean:Southern...
GATTATTTTTCTGATGCTGATTTAGCTTTTCTTGCTAATAAAAAAGAATATTTGGGAGAACAAAGTAAAATCAATTGTATTAAAAGTTTCAATCTTGCTGATAAAGATCGTGAAAAGGATTTTTTACCAGAAGATAAAAATACTGAGATTTTTCAAAAAAAACTTGAATCTGAGCGCTTGAGTATTCATGAACTTTGAAATATGTGAAGAATTTAAAGAACATTTCTATGATGTCCATCAATTTCATTATCTTGATGAAAATAAAAGAGTTAATCTGAAATTTTCTTGGGTTCTAAAAACAATTGCCAGAAAGAATGATTATTGGAGAAAATATTACTTTACAAGATTTATTAATACGCTGCCAAGATGTTATCGAATCACTGTACCTGAATTATTCAATAGGTATATTGAGGTTGGTAAATCTAGTTTTATTGAAGCTTTGTATGAACAAACGCAGCAAAATGCTAAAGCTGAGGGAAGGAATACCGTTTCTACAGAAAATACGTCAAGAAATATCGGAGTTGAATTATTGGAACTTCGCCTTGAGAAAATTCATTCAGACGCTCTCTTTTGTAATATGCCATATAACAACGATCTGCATTCTAAAAATTATAAAAAAGCATTAAAAGGTATCTCAAAAAAAGACAAAAATTTTTGGAGAAAGCGCCTTAAAGCAAGTGAAAAAACTATGAGTTATTTTACGGCTGATAGGGATTTTATTTTTAAGATGATGTTGTTATTGGGTACAACCTGTGTAGAAGAAGGAGATGATTCTTCTTTTTTTAACATAAGGGTTGTAACTGGTGAAAGACGCGATATTGACTATGAAGATGCACTTGAAATAGGTGAATCAATATTTTTTGAACAATTTCTAGATGGTGTTAAGGCAAAGTATAAGAATGAGGCATTATTAAATATTCGCAAAACAAAGAATGCATTAGATTTTTTGGGTGTAGATCCATATGCACATACTTTTGATGGATGCGTTGGTGAGGCATGTAAAACTGATATATTTTTTTATCCCAAAGATGGATGGAATTCTGACAGGTGGAATTTTAACAACCATATTACAAAGAAGAAAATGGGATCGTCAGTTAGAGGTGCTCAAGCCTATAAAGAAAAAGATAATCTTTCAAAAAAAAGTAAGCAGACAGAAATAACATATTGGGAAGTTTTGCCTGGAGATCGAATTGGGGTCAGCTCAATGATTGGAGCCTCTAAATTGATATCAAAATATAGGAAATTTTTTAATCCAAAAGATATTGATTTTTTATTAAATAGAAAAAAATATTCTGGAGAACAAACTGAAATAAGACCGATAAAAAAGTTTTATTTAAATAGAGAGGATCAAGATAAATATAATCATTTACTTGATAAAAATGATCACATTATTTTTCCTTGTTAAGGCTCAATGGCGGAGAGTGAGGGATTCGAACCCTCGATACAGTTACCCGTATACCTCCTTAGCAGGGAGGCGCTTTCGACCACTCAGCCAACTCTCCGAGTTTTTTATTATACAGACAATTTTATAATGCTTAACGATTCTAATTATCGAATTCTAGTCTATGACCAAAATTCAAAGACTCAGAAAATTGCCCTTCTTTATAAGCAATATTTCCGTTGAGGATGGTTGCATGAATTGATGAACGCATTGTTCTATTTTCTAAAGGTGACCACCCACATTTGTGTAAGATATTTTCTTTATTTACAGTATAGGTTTTATCCAAATCCACACATGTTATATCTGCAAAGTACCCTTCCCTTAGGAATCCTCTATCTTTGATATTGAATCTCTTTGCAACGTTATGACTGGACTTTTCAACGATCATTTCTAAAGAGAAAATATCATCAAAATAAAACTCGAGTAGCATCTGAAGAGAGTGCTGAACCAAAGGAATACCTGCAGGAATATTTGGATATTTTTGGCTTTTTTCTTCAAAAGTATGAGGAGCATGGTCGGTTGCGAAAATATCTATTTTATTTGCTTTTACGGCTTCAATAATTCCAAGTCTGTCTTCCTCTGTTTTAATTGAGGGATTGCAAACAATAAAATTACCAAGCTCTTCATAATCTTTGTCGCTAAAAGTTAGATGATGAACACAGCCCTCAGCAGTAATATGTTTGTTCTCAATTGGATCAGTTGTAAATAATTCCATTTCCCTTGCTGTGGAAAGGTGAAGAACATGCAAATTAGAGCCAAATCTTTTTGCCAGCCCAACAGCTAATGAACTGGATAAATAGCAACATTCCTCATCTCTTATAACTGCATGGTGAGCAGCTTCAAGCTTATCACCATACTTTTCGTTATATAGTCTTTCATTTTCCACTAATCTTTTAGGATCTTCACAATGAGTAACAATATTTGTAGGACAATGTTCAAAAATCTTCTCAAGCGATTCATATTTATCAACCAGTAAATCACCTGTGGATGCTCCCATAAATACTTTGAGGCCACATGAAGTTTTTGGATCATGTTTTTTTATCTCTTCAATGTTGTCATTTGTTGCACCTAAATAAAATGAGTAATTGCCAACAGATTTTGTTGAAGCCATCTCAAACTTTTTCTCTAAATTCTCAATAGTAGAGGTATTAGGATTTACATTAGGCATCTCAAAATAACTTGTTACACCCCCAGCAAGAGCGGCCTTTGATTCAGTGGCAATCTCACCTTTGTGGGTAAGGCCTGGTTCTCTAAAATGAACTTGATCATCAATAAGACCAGGAATTACAAGCTTTCCTGATAAATCTAGTTCTTCAGAAGATTCTGAATCAATCGAAGCAGCTATTTTTTCAATTCTTTGATTTTTAATTGCAATATCTACCTGTGATTCAACATTTTCATTGATAACATTGCAGTTTTTAAGGACTAAGTCATACATTATTTATCTAGCTCAAATACATCATGTAAGACTTTTACGGCTTTTTCAAGATCATCTTTTTCGATAACCAATGTCAACTTAATTTCGGAAGTGCTAATCATGCCAATATTTATTTCGTTTTCAGATAATGCTTGGAAAGCTTTTGCTGCAACTCCAGCATGAGACCTAATTCCAACACCAACAATAGAAACTTTAGCAATTTCATCGTCAATTATTACTTCTTTATAGTTTATGGATTTTTGAATATTGTTAATTGCTTCATCCAACAAACTTTTTTCCTCGGTTGCTATGGTAAAAGTAAAATCCGTCTTGCCTTCAATTCCAACATTCTGAACAATAACGTCAACTTTCATGTCTAATTCACTTAGCGGACCTAGTATCTTTGACGCTATGCCTGGAGTATCTTCAACCGCAGTAAAAGTTACTTTTGTTTGGTCTGTTTGGAAGGCTATTCCTGAAATTTCTGCATTTTCCATAGTATCATTCTCTAAAGTTATCATAGTACCAGTACCTGATGAAAAGCTCGATAGAACTCTCACAGGAACCTTAAATTTATTTGCGAATTCTACAGCTCTTATCTGAATGACTTTAGCTCCTTGTCCTGCAAGCTCGAGCATGCCCTCCATGGAAATTGCATCAAGTTTCTTAGCATTGGGAACAATTCTTGGGTCTGTAGTGTAAATACCATCAACATCCGTATAAATATCACAACGATTAGCTTTAAGAGAAGCAGCAATTGCAACAGCAGTAGTATCAGATCCACCTCTACCTAAGGTAGTAACTTCTCCAGTTTCAGTTATTCCTTGGAAACCGGTAATAATTGGAATTGAGCCATCTGCAAGAATCTCTTCCATTTTTGCTTTATCTATATCTAAAATCTTTGCCTTTGAAAAGTTAGATGTAGTTTTAAGTGAAACTTGAGCAGCTGAATAAGATTTTGCCTTCAAGCCAAGAGAATTAAGGGCCATTGCTAAGAGAGATGCACTTACTTTCTCGCCAGTTGATATCAAGGCATCGAATTCTCTTTTGTTCGTATTATCTCCAAATAATTTTGAGAGTTCTATAAGTCGATCAGTCTCTCCTGCCATTGCTGATACAACAACTACCACAGTGTTCATCTCTGCCTCATTTTTTATAATTTCAGCGACTGCAGCTATTCGCTCTCCCGAACCAACAGATGTGCCTCCAAATTTTTGAACTATAACTTGTTGCATAAGAAAAATTTATGCGAGCGATTGTACGATATTAGGGATATCAGAAACAAATTTTTCTCTATCAGAAGGCTTGCCTGCACCTTGAGCAAATTCTACTCTTCCACCACCTTTGCCTTCGATAGGTGACGTTAAAGCATTAATGAGATCTTTTGCTGAAATTCTTGATTGAAGGTCTTTTGATACGGAACAGAGAATAGTTAATGTTTCGTTTTTAGAGCTTAGAAGAATAAAGATAGAGTTATTTGCATTTTTCGTTTTTTCATCAAGTAGTGGTCTTAATTCTTTGATATCCTCTGATTCTGCCTCTTCAATTACTAATTTAAAGTTATCAATATCATGAGTATTAGAGGATTTAATTGTGGCTGCTTTGGCGGTTTTACCGCCTTTTTTTAAGCTTTTATTTTCCTTTAAAAGCTTACTCACCTTATCTTCAATTTCTTCAGCAGGAGCATTTAATAGTTTTTGGAGTTGAATAGTTTGATTTTTAAGATTTGATAAATATTCTTGAGCTCTTGGACCAGATAATGCCTCAATTCTTCTGATACCAGAGGCTACACTGCTTTGACTTGTTATTATAAAAATACCAAGATCCCCTGTTCTTGAGATATGTGTTCCACCACAAAGCTCAAGAGAAAAATCATCTTCACCAATAGATAACACTCTTACTTGATCTTCATACTTTTCGCCAAATAAAGATTCTGCACCTGAATTCTTAGCATCTTCTAAATCCATTATTTTGGTGCTTACAGCTGAATTCTTAAGTATTTCTTCATTTACTAAATCTTCAATCTTGGATATCTCTTCATCTGATAAAGATTCATCATGCGAGAAATCAAATCTAAGTTTGTGCTCATCAACGAGTGAACCCTTTTGCTTGACATGATCTCCAAGCACCCTTTTTAGTGCAGCATGGACTAAATGGGTAGCAGAATGATGAGCTTCAGTTTTCTCTCTTTTTTCTTTATTCACATTAACTTCAATTTTATCATCAATTTTTAAGCTTCCTTTGTCTAACTTTATAAGGTGCATAAAAACTTTTCCAGATTTTTTACAATCTAAAATGCTGCCCTCGGCATTTTTAGATTTAAACCAACCTCTATCACCAACCTGCCCACCTGACTCTGCATAAATTGAAGTCTGGTTAAGTGCTATAAAGTACTCTTGTGGCTCATTAGCAAGCTCAACTTTTTCATTTTTATTCCAAATTGCTATTACATTTGAGTCTGAAGACATATGTTCATAACCAATAAAATCTGTTTCCTTCAAATCTTCTGCAGTAGGAATCTTTGATACAAACGAACTTGATGCCTTTGACATTTGTTGCTGAGATTCCATATTCTTCTTGAATCCTTTTTCATCAATATCAATGCCCTTTTCTCTTGCAATATCAGCCGTTAGATCAAATGGAAAACCAAAAGTATCGTGAAGCTTAAAGGCCAAATCTCCTGAAATAATTTCTTTATTCCCTTCAGCAAGAGTAGAGTCCAAAATCTGAATACCTTTATCGAGGGTTTGTAAAAACTGAGTCTCTTCATTTTTGATGAGTTTTTTAATTCTTTCTTCGTCATTTTTTAGTTGTGGATAAGCATTACCCATCGCGTTAACGAAAGTTTTAACTAACTTATACATAAAAGGCTTATCTGCTCCTATCTTGTAGCCATGTCTAATAGCTCTTCGCAAGATTCTTCTGAGAACATAGCCTCTTCCTTCATTAGATGGAAAAACATCATCTGAAATTAAGAAGCACGAAGATCTAAGATGGTCAGCAATTACTTTGTGGGAGACATCTCCGGCACTTCCAAGCACTTTCTCTGATTCTTCAATTAGATTTGAAAAGATATCAGTTTCATAGTTTGATCCTACTCCCTGCATTACTGCAGCAATTCTTTCTAGTCCCATTCCAGTATCAACTGATGGTTTTGGTAAATCATGCAACACGCCATCTGTATCTCGGTTGAATTGCATAAAGACTAAGTTCCATATCTCTACAAATCTATCGCCCTCATCTCCATCTTCACCTGGCGGTGTTCCTTCATATTTATCTCCGTGATCAAAAAAGATTTCTGAGCAAGGACCACAAGGTCCAGTATCAGCCATCGACCAAAAATTATCTTTATCTCCAAGCTTCGCAATTCTATCCGGATCAATGCCAATCTTATTTATCCAAATTTCTTTTGCCTCGTCATCATCTTTATAAACTGTAATCCATAATCTATCCTTATCTAGTTTGAGAACATCAGTTAAAAACTCCCATGCAAAAACTATAGCCTCCTCTTTAAAATAGTCACCAAAGCTAAAGTTCCCAAGCATTTCAAAAAAAGTATGGTGGCGAAGCGTATAGCCTACATTTTCAAGATCATTATGCTTACCTCCAGCACGAATACATTTTTGGGAAGTGGTGGCTCTGGAAAATTTAAGTTTTTCTTGGCCTAAAAAGACATCTTTAAACTGAACCATGCCTGCATTAGTGAAAAGCAAAGTGTCATCATTGTTGGGTACGAGAGAACTTGAAGAAACAATATTATGATCCTTGCTTTTAAAGAATTCTAGAAATGCTTCTCTTATCTCATTGGTATTCATTTTTTTTCGTATCTGCCACCTGTAAGTGCATTACTAAAAATATTAATTAAAAATGAAAAATATGTCATAAGAAAGACTAATACCTTGTATCTTTTACTTGGGATAGAAAGACGCTTGCCAGCAAACATTGCATCAAGGCCTTCTCTAGCTACTCTCTCAGCAGTTAATTTCATAAATGCTGGAACTTTGTCCATTTGCTCTTGAGTGCCTGATGCAGAATGGAATTCAGTAACTGTATAACCTGGGCAAACTGAAGTTGAAGAAATGCCCTTACGTTTGTAATTTATATTTATAGAATCACTAAATCTATTCATAAATGTTTTAATTGGTCCATAAAGTGTCTGGATTGCGGATGGTGGAGCAAAAGATGCTACCGAAGAGACAATCATAACTTTTCCACCGCCCCTTGCTAAAAGATCGGGTACAAACTTCTTTGTTAGAGCAATTACAGATATTGCTAACACTCTGAGACTTTTTTCTTCATCTTCCATAGGAACTTCATGAAATGGTTTTGGCAACCCATAACCTGCATTATTAATAAGAATTTCTACGTCATAATTATTATTCTTACAAAATTCATGAATTTGATCTGGTGCATCAACTTCAGCTAAATCAGCTGTGATGTAATCAACATTTACTTGATACCTGCTTCTAATTTCTGAGGCTAGTTCTTGTAATCTATTTTCTCTTCTAGCAGTCAAAATAATATCGTGACCTCTTTCAGCAAGCTGTATTGCTATTTCTTTTCCAATTCCCGCTGAAGCGCCTGTAACTATTGCATATGACATTTAAAAATCTCCTTTTTTATATCTTTTATAATTTTCAACATAAAATTTTGAGTTTAAAGTTGGTAGTTGTTGCTCTTCCTCCGATAACTCTCTTTTTACCTTAGCTGGAATGCCCATAACCATTGAACCATCAGGGATTACAGCATTCTCAGTAATTAAAGCTTTGGCTCCAATTATGCAGTTTTTACCTATTTTTGCACCATTTAGAATGACTGAATTGATACCAATAAGCGAGCCATCACCTATTTCACATCCATGAAGCATAGCCATATGCCCAACGGTAACATTATTACCAATGGTACATTTGAAGCCAGGATCTGTATGAATAATAGAACCTTCTTGAATATTTGACCCTTTCCCTATAGAAATAGGCTCATTATCTCCTCTAACTACGCAATTAAACCAAATACTTGCGTCTGTATCTAAGAAAACATCACCAATGACGGTAGCGTTATTGGCAATCCAGAAATTTTCGTCCCGCATTTTAGGTTTTTTTCCATCTAATTCGTAAATCATCGCTTCCAGTCCAATTTTATTCCTGCATCAAAATAATCATTAACAAAAATTGCTGTGATCATTGCAGTAAGTCCCCAAATCTTAAATCCATTATAACTCCATGATGGTGATTTGAACTTAATTCCGTCTCTTTCTAATTCTTGCCAAATAATATTTTCTTCATCAAGTAAATATGAAATAGGGACATCAAATATTTCATCTATTTCATAATTGGATTTAAAGGTTTGATTAGTTTCTAAAAATCCAACAACTGGATGAACTTCTACTTTATGTCTCGAAATAAAATAATCCATTTTTCCTAGAATCTCTAAATTTGTAGATTGGAGATTAATTTCTTCTTCACATTCTCTGAGAGCAGTCTGAAAAATATCTTGATCAATCTGTTCCATCATTCCACCAGGAAAACTGACTTCACCTGCATGAGTTTTCATTTTCGATGATCTCAACGTAAATTTAATAGAAAAATTTTTGTCACCAATTTTTGATATTAAAATCATAACGCCAGCTTTTCTGTTTCCAGTAGTCGCATCATAATTAATATTACTTAATTTATCTTTTATTGAAGAAATCATTTAAGATAGTTTAACTTTTTTTAGAAAAAATATTGGTTAAGTTGTGAAGTATTGTTCAAATTGTGGAAGCTCAAATTTAGAATTTAAAATCCCTGAAGATGATAATCGCAAGCGATACTGTTGCAATGATTGCGATACAATTTTTTATACAAATCCAAATCTAGTAGTGGGCACATTATCAACATTTGATAATAAAATATTAATTGCTAAAAGAAGTATTCATCCGCGTAAAGATAAGTGGACCTTGCCGGCAGGTTTTCTTGAAAATGCAGAAACGATGCAAGCTGGTGCATTAAGAGAAACATTAGAAGAAACTCAAGCTAAAGCTGAAATAATTAAGCCATATACTGTCATAAGTCTACCGCATATCAGTCAGATACACGTCTTTTATCTAGCTAAACTTCTTTCAGATTCCTTTGGACCAACCAATGAAAGTAGTGAAGTAAAGCTGGTTGAAATATCAGAAATTCCATGGGATGAATTAGCTTTCCCTACAGTTTCAATGACTCTAAAATATTTCGTTGAGGATTCTAAAAAAGACAATTTTGAATTTCGTGAAGAAGAGATTTTACTGAGCTAACTCACAAACTTTTTAGCATTAATAAAGATCTGCATCCAAGGAGAAAATTCTCCCCAAGATAATGGTTTCCATGAAAATTGATGGGAGCGAAAAACTCTCTCCGGGTGAGGCATCATGATTGTTATGTTTCCATTATCATTTGTAATTCCTGTAATTCCTGAAGGTGATTTATTTGGATTCAATGGATATTGTTCAGTTTGATATCCAGACGAATCAACGAAAGTCATACAGATCTTTTCTGAATCAAAAAGTTTATTTATTTCATCTTCATTTTCAAAACTTGCTCTACCCTCTCCATGCGAAACAATAATTGGTAGCGACCAGTCTTCCATATTATTTAACAGCACAGATTTTGATTTTAGAATTTTTACCTGACTCAGTCTTGCTTCAAATTGATCGGAATGATTCTTTTGGAAACTTGGCCAAGAATCTGTTCCGGGAATTATTTCTTTTATGGAGGAAAGCATTTGGCATCCATTACAAACACCAAGTGTAAATTTTTGCTCGTCCTCAAAAAATTTTAAAAACTTTTCTTGAATGCTATCACTAAAATTGATTGTGCTAGACCAACCCTTTCCTGCTCCTAAAACATCTCCATATGAAAATCCACCACAAACAGCGAGACCATTAAATTGATTTAAATCTTTTTTCTGCTCTAACAGATCCTGCATATGAATATCATGTGCTTCAAAACCTGCTTTTATGAATGCAGCTGCCATTTCATTTTGTCCATTTACACCTTGCTCTCTTAAAATTGCAACTTTTGGTTTATTTTTGAGGAAATTGAGTATTTTCAGACCTTTTTTAGGTTGCTTAAAGGAGTCATTTGCAAATAATCCAGTATTTGAGGTCTTTGAAATAAGATCAAACTCCGACTTTGCATCATCTTTATTGTCTCTTATAGATTTAATGCGATATGAGACCTGAGACCAAGCCTGCTCAAGCTCTGCAATGTCTCGTGAGAACAATTTATCCTTATTTTTATCAAGAATATCAAAGTTACTTCCGCCGATTTTTCCTAAATACTGGAATATGAGGTTTTGAGAATGAGCTGATTGCTTTAATTCTTTTAATTTAGATTCATTAATTTGAATAACTACTCCGATCTCTTCAGAAAACAAGAATTGCTCTGGGGAAACCTGAAAATTATTATCCAGTGAAATCGAGCATCCTATTTTATTTGTAAAGCAAAGTTCAGATAAGGTGGTAAGGATCCCACCATCAGAAATATCATGAAGCGCATGAATATTTTTTTTATTTATTCCACTCTGAATAAAATTAAATAAATTTAATAGCTCTTCAGATGAAATATCTGGTGTATCAGTAAATGAAGTTTCAAAAATATCTTGGTAAATTGATCCATTCAATCTAAAAAAATTATTTGGTTTTACTAAAACTAAGCATGGATCTTCTAAGTTTTTGTACTCTGTAGTTATTGATGTTCTTACATCTTTGACAGGTGCCATAGCTGAAATGATTCCTGTCATTGGACTTTTAACAGTGAAGTTTGATTGGTCTTTTTCCCAAGTTGTTCTCATGGACAAAGAATCTTTACCAACAGGAATTGCTATCCCAAGATCAATACAAAAGTTTGATAATGCTTCCACTCCTTTTCTAAGATTTAAATCTTCAATATTTTCTCCACATGCCGCCATCCAGTTAGCTGATGCTCTGATAGAAGAAATAGATTCAATTGGCACTGACATCATATTGGTTACTGCTTCGGCTACTGCCATTCGCATTGAAGCAGCTGCATTATGAATGGATAAAGCTGGTCTCTCTCCAATACTTATGACTTCTCCGCAAACATCATCAAAAGATCTCAAGGACATAGCATAGTTTGATGTAGGCACTTGCCACTTTCCAACAAATTGATCTCTTGCAACCATTCCTCCTACCGATCTATCACCGATGGTAATTAAAAATGATTTTGAGCCAACCGTGGGATGACTAAGAACATTTTCAGCACTTTTCTCAATATGTTTTTTAACAGACTCTTTTGCTTTTGGATCAAGCTCTGAAATATCTAAATCATTATCTGCATCTATTGCTATCTTTTGCTCAACATTAAAAACATTTTTTTCTTCTTGAACGACTTTCTTTTCTAGTGGCAGTTCACCAAACAGCATAGATAAGGGGACATCCACTGGATAGTTGTTAGCACTTTCATCAAAAAGTTTTACATATTTTTCAGTTGTTGTTTTTCCTACAACTGCAAAAGGACAACGTTCTCTCTCACAAATTTCTGTAAATAGTTCTTCATTATTAGAATGAATGCTTAAAACATATCTTTCCTGAGATTCGTTTGACCAGATTTCCATCGGTGACATTGAGAGATCTGCGCATGGAATGTCTTTAAGATTTATATATACTCCCAATTCACTATCTTTAGCTAGTTCTGGTATTGCATTTGAAAGGCCGCCTGCACCAACATCATGTATAAACTCTATGATGCTGGGATTTTTATTATTACAAGTATTAATTACTTCTTGGCATCGTCTTTCCATTTCTGCATTATCTCTTTGTACTGAAGCAAAATCTAAATCCTCATCACTTTGTCCTGATGACATTGATGATGCAGCACCGCCCCCAAGACCAATGAGCATTGATGGACCGCCTAAAACAATTACTAAATAGTCCTCACTAATTTGTTTTTTAAAATTATTCCTATCAATAATCTCTCCGATTCCACCAGCCAACATAATTGGTTTGTGATAACCATATGCTGTGGAATCTTTGAAAGAAGTTTCAAAACTTCTGAAGTAACCTAATATTGATGGACGACCAAATTCATTATTAAATGCTGCACCGCCAAGGGGTGCATCAATCATTATTTCAAGCGGCGAAGCAATCCTTTCTGGTTTATTCTCATCATCCTCCCAAGGACGAATAAAGTCAGGGAGTCTCAAGTTAGAAACATTAAACCCAACCAAGCCAACCTTTGGCTTTGCTCCCATCCCAGTTGCACCCTCATCTCTAATTTCTCCACCTGATCCTGTAGACGCTCCTGGAAATGGTGAAATTGCGGTTGGGTGATTATGAGTTTCTACCTTTATGGTTGAATTAATCTTTTCTTGAATGAACTCATAAGCTTGATCATCATTTACTGAAAGCCTTTTAGTATTAACACCTTCAACAATGGCGGCATTATCTTTATAGGCAGAAATAATATTTTTTGGCGACTCTTTACTGGTCTTTTTAATAAGCTGAAATAAAGAATCTTCTTTTTCTTCCCCATCCACTTGCCAGTCGGTATTAAAAATCTTATGCCTGCAATGTTCTGAGTTTGCTTGTGAGAACATCATGAGTTCAGCATCAGTAGGATTTCTATTAATCGAATTATAAAAATCTAAGAGATAATCTATTTCATCATTTGAAATTGCAAAACCATATTTTGTGTTTGCATCCTCAAGAGCTTTTTTCCCACCAGAAATAATATCAATCTCACCAAGACCTCTTTTATCTAGCTCAAAGAAAAATTCTGCTAGCTCTTCAGTTGTTGAGTAAATGGATTGAGTCATGCGATCAAAGACCGAGGAAAGGTCAAGGTTTGAATTAGGTTCTAAGTTAGAAATCTTAAAGCCATAAAACCTCTCAATTCTGGATATTCCAACAATCCCAACATTTTTAAAAATATCTTCAGTTTTTGAAGACCAGGGACTAATGGTTGATCTTCTAGGTCCTACAAAAAAGTCAAATTCTTCTGCTAGCTCCTCGCAGCCAAGAATTCTTTTACATCTATCAAGCTCATTACAAGAGTCCTCTGCACTAACTAAGAAAACCTCTATACATTCAATAGTCGCTTCAGAGTTATTTGAAAAATTGAATTCGTCAGTAAGCTTGGCGGCAGTTGCCGAAGAAAAGGCATTTCCCCCTGAGAAGATATTAATTTTTAAATTTGGCACTTATTAAAGATTTAAAAACCTTAAGACAATTATAGGATAAAAACTTTGCTCAAACAGTAGCAATCTAGACTTCTATTAACTTTCTTTTAAGTTCTTTAATTTTATCTCTGCAATAAGCAGCTTTTTCAAACTCAGTTTGATTTGCATACTTATACATCTGCTCTTCAAGCTTATTAATTGATTTTGAGATTTCATCAGGATTTGACTCTTTGATTCTAAATTTCAAGTCTTTTGAATAATCTTGCGGTCTGTTCTTAGAGGCTCTCTTATTTACTCTTGCGCCTTCCATAATATCTTTTACTTCTTTCTTAATCGACTGAGGTTTAATATTATTTTTTTCATTGAACTCTAGCTGGATATCTCGCCTTCTTGAAGTTTCAGCTAAGGCTCGCTCCATTGATCCAGTTTTTTTATCTGCATATAGGATTGCTTTTCCTCTTAAGTTTCTGGCTGCTCTTCCTATCGTTTGAATAAGGGTTGTTTCGGACCTTAAAAAACCTTCTTTATCTGCATCAAGAATTGCTACAAGGCTTACCTCAGGAATATCTAGCCCTTCTCTCAATAAATTAATACCCACTAAAACATCGAACTTACCAAGTCTAAGGTCTCGAATAATTTCTACCCTTTCAACAGTATCAATATCTGAATGCATGTATCTTGTTTTAATATCATTCTCATTAAGATAATCAGTCAAATCCTCTGCCATTCTTTTAGTCAAAGTTGTTATGAGCACCCTTTCCTTTAGCATTGCTCTCTCATTACATTCTCCAATCACATCATCAACCTGAGATGTAGCTGGTCTGATTTCAACTTCTGGGTCCGTTAAACCAGTTGGTCTAACAAGAAGCTCAACTAAATTATCATTCCTTTCTGACTCATACTTATTTGGTGTAGCAGA
>ENA-OSEY01001899-OSEY01001899.1-marine-metagenome-genome-assembly--contig:-NODE-1899-length-13928-cov-6.802108_pt1 | contig 13928 bp, 12 predicted proteins | sample MGYA00248465_ERZ534230 | MGnify/ENA primary metagenome ERZ534230 (study PRJEB26409, sample SAMN06344110) | marine metagenome | isolation source: Sea water from surface | place: Atlantic Ocean:Southern...
ATTTCTTCAACATTTAGTGCTCTTGATACAGTCAGTTTGAAATCTCTCTTATCTACTGGTCCTTTCAATCTTAGTTTGCTTTTTCCAGCAGGTTTATTATCTTTTTTGATGAAATCTTTTGTTGCCTGTTGTTCAATAAATTTTCTAGCAAAATTTTTTTTTTTGTTTTCTTGGTTTGAGTTTATATTTTGATTATTTAGCCTGTTTGGCTTACCAGCTTTAAAAGGCTTTTTTTTCTCTACAAAAAAAGATTTTTTACCTGAAGTAGATATTGAACGAGTATCAATTTTTTTTTTTAAATTAGACGATATAGTAAGAGTCTTTTTTTTATCTTTATCCATAACATTACTTGTAAGCTATCTCTCTAGCCGACATTATTAAATCATCAGCTTCTTTTCTAGATAAAGAAAATTCCTCGAGATAGCCTTCGATTCTTATTTTTTTTCCTTTAATTTCATCATATCCACCAATAAGCTCGTCAGATGATAGATCAGCAAAGTCACTTAATTTTTTTATATTTTTTTGTCCCAATATTACTAACATCCCTTGCGTCATACCTTTTAAATTAATAAGATTTTCTTCAACTCCTAATTCTTTCAATTTAAGTGAGACCGCTTCTTTTTCTTTTATGATTGTCTCTTTGGACCTGTTTATTAACTCTATGGCAGTTTCCTCATCTATTGCATCTATTTTCGAGATATCGTCAGGATTTGCTTGGGCGATCTCTTCAATAGAAATAAAACCTTCAGAAACAAGTAGTTGACCTAAAGTTTCATCTACCTCTAAATTCTTAATTAAGGTTTCGGTTCGATCTTTAAATTCTGCTTGACGTCTCTCAGAGTCTTCTTTTTCAGTAAGTATATCAATTTCAAAATTTGTTAATTTTGAAGCTAATCTTACATTTTGCCCTCTTCGACCTATAGCTTTACTTAAGTTCTCTTCAGATAAAATTATATCAATCCTCTTATTTTCTTGATCAATCAGTACACGTTGTATCTCAGCTGGAGAAAGAGACTCTGAAATTAATGTTGGTAAATCTTCTGTCCACTTGATTATATCTATTTTTTCACCGTGTAATTCATTTACTATAGTTTGAACTCTACTGCCTCTCATACCAACACATGCTCCCACTGGATCAATTGAGGAATCCTTGGAATGAACACATATTTTTGCTCTACTTCCTGGGTCCCTAGCAACAGATTTAATTTCAATAGTTCCCTCGTAAATTTCCGGGACCTCCTGGAAAAATAGTTTAGCTAAAAATTGAGGATGAGCTCTTGATAAAAATATTTGATGACCCTTTAATTCTTTTTTAACCTCATAGCAATAAGCCTTTACTCTATCACCAGTTTTTAGGATCTCTCTAGGAATTAATTCATCTTTTTTAATCACACCTTCGGCTTTTCCAAGATCAACAATAACATTCCCATATTCCAATCTTTTGATAATACCGCTTAAAATTAACCCTTGTTTATCTATGAAATCTTCATATTGTCTATTCTTTTCCGCCTCTCGAACTCTACTGCTTATAACTTGTTTGGCGCTTTGAGCGGCTATTCGTCCAAAATCAATTTGGGGTAATTCTTCAAAGATTTTTTCACCAACTTTAAGTTCTCTTTTTTTATATATCTTTTGAGCCTCTTCCAAAGTAATTTCCCTAGCAGCATCCTCTACTGACTCAACAACTTCTAAAACTTTTTGGATTTTTATATCTCCACTTTCTCTATCAATATTTACTTCAATATTGTTATCATTTCCAAATTTAGTGAGAGCTGCTTTCTTAATCGCACTCTCCATAGAATCAATAACCAGTTCTTTATCTATAGATTTTTCATTAGCTACAGCTTCTACAATCCTTAAAAGTTCTAGTTTATCTAAGCCTCTATTTAACATTAATAATGCTCCTAAAAAAAAATGGGCAAAAGCCCATTTTGAATTTTTAATAATTTAATTAATTTATAAAGAAAATTTGAATTTTTTCAAGATTACAATTTAAATAAATCAGCTTTATCTGTTTTTTCCCATGTAAACTCACCTTTATTAGTAGGTTTTCTTCCAAAGTGACCGTAGGCTGACGTGACTTGATAAATGGGATTATTCATCTTTAACATTTCCCGAATTCCTCTTGGAGATAAATCAAAATTCTTATCTATTATCTCCATAATTTTTTTCACTTTTGCTTCATCTTTGTCTGCTAGTTTTACAAAAATAGATAATGGTTTTGATACACCGATCGCATAAGCTATTTGAATCAAACATTTCTCTGAAACACCAGATGAGACGATATTTTTGGCTAAATATCTTGCTGCATATGCTGCTGATCTATCAACTTTTGTTGGATCTTTTCCTGAAAATGCACCTCCACCATGAGGGGCTGACCCTCCATAGGTATCTACAATGATTTTTCTACCAGTAAGCCCTGTATCACCATCGGGACCACCAATAATAAATTGACCAGTAGGATTAATATAAATTTCTCTTGGATCTAGACTATTTACAAAATTAGATGGTATAGATTTTTTTATATAAGGAATTACTAAATCTTTTACCTTTTCTTGGTTTAAATCTTTTGAATGCTGAGTTGAAATAACAACTGAAGTTACTTTTACTGGTTTATTATTTTCGTATAACATTGTTACCTGGCTTTTATTATCTGGTTCAATTCCTTTTAAATTACCATTCTTTCTATCTTCAGCCATAAGTCTCAAAATTTTGTGTGAATAGTAGATTGGTGCAGGCATTAACTCCTCGGTTTCATTACAGGCATAACCAAACATTAATCCTTGATCACCTGCTCCTTCATCTTTACTGCCTTTTGAATCTACTCCCATAGCGATATCACTAGACTGATCATGTAGATGATTTTCAATTTTTACATTTTTCCAACTGAAGCCTTCTTGATCATAACCAATATCTTTAATGCAATCTCTGACTTTATTTGAAAGTTCCTCATTATTTATTTTTGGACCTCTAATTTCACCAGCAAGAACAACTCTATTAGTTGTAGTAAGTGTTTCACAAGCTACTCTTGAAAAGGGATCCATAGAGAGATAGGTGTCTACAACCATATCAGATATTCTATCGCTTACTTTATCTGGGTGACCCTCTGAAACTGACTCACTTGTAAATAAATAATTATTAGTTGTCATTTTTATTTAATATTAGAAAAATTAAAATATATGTAATTAAAAGAGCAAAAAATATCAAATCATTTTTGTTTTTATTTTTATTTTTAATTAATGGGACTTCTAGCTGAATATTACCGGCCTCGCTCGGATTCAATTTCTTAATTACATTGCCTTTATTGTCAATAATAGCACTTATCCCCTTGTTAGCCGACCTAATCAAAAAGGAATTTTGTTCAATCGCTCTAAATATTGTTTTTGAAAAATGCTGATATGGCCCAATAGACTTACCGAACCATCCATCTTCAGAAATATTAACTATTAAATTGGTATTTGAGTCTGACTTTTGAACAAATTTTGTAAAGATTATCTCGTAACAAATAAGTGGTAAAATGTTTAAATTATCAAGTATTAAATTCTTTTGATTTTCTCCTCTTAAATAAGAACCGTGGCCTTCGGTGATCTTTTTAAGTCCAAATTTGTTTAATACTTTTTTGAATGGCAAAAATTCACCAAAAGGAACTAATTTTTGTTTTTTGTACTCTTGTAGTATTTCCATTTTATTATTAATAATTACTAAGCTGTTATAATATCCATTCTTTTGCACATTAAACCTATTAACACCAAAAAGAATAAAATGATTATTTTTAAAATTTCTTAAAAAAGTATTTTTAAATCGATTTAATTCATCAAAATTATAACCACTAAAAACACCTTCTGGCCAAATATATAAAGTTTTTGGATCATTGCTTGCTTCACTAATCTTGATCAATTTATTAAGTCTTTTTTCAATATCTTCATAGTTTAATCCATATTCAAGTTTAAAATTAGGAGAAACAACCTTTATATTAAATTTTTCGTTTTTAGCATTTAAATCAAAATTATTTTTATTAATCGAGTAATTTCCATAAATAAAAAATGAAAAAATAATTAAAGATGCGATGCCGAAGCATAGAAATTTTTTTTTTAATCCTATCTTGAAAAATAATACAGACGGCAGCATAAAAATTGTTATAAATATTAAGTTTAAAGAAAATAAGCTTAATTTGTTTAAAATTTGAATTATCTCTGTCGACCAGGAAAAACTATACACCCAAATATTCCAAGGAAAACCAGTAAGAATTTTTGCTCTGAGATAATCGGAAAAAGCTAAGCTTCCAGAAAAAATTAGTATTGAGTAAAAATTAAAGTTTAAAAATGGTCCAACAAGTAATGTTACCAAGGAAAAAAATAAGCTCAACAATAAAGGAATAAATATTAACCCAAAAGGGATTAAAATTTTAAAACTTTCATCAAATGTTAGAGAATTAGTTATCCAATGGATTCCACTTAAATAATATCCAAATCCAAAAGCTGTTCCATAAATAAATAGATTTTTTCTTAAAGGTTTTTTTCTGTAAGTGCTTTTTGATTTTTTTTTAATGTAAACCGATAAATAAAAAAAAAGAGGAAGAACTATAAAATTGATAAAGACAAGGTTAAAAGGTTGAAATGAAAATACTGTGAGACCTCCAAGGACGAATGGAAAAAAAAGTAATGTATTAAATCGATTATTTAAGAAACTTTCCATTAATTAATTTAAATATGAAAGAAATTTTTTTTCTATTTTTGTCATTTTTAGAAAATCTATATTATTTTTATGATCATATCCAAATAAGTGAGTTAAGCCGTGGATCCAAAGTTTATTGAATTCTGTTGTGAAGTAGGTTTTGTTCCCTTTATTTTTTATCTTACTTAAGTTAATAATGATATCACCCAAATAAATTTCTCTGTCTATTTTAATTTTTTTTTTAAATTCTTTTTTAGTATGAAATGGAAAAGATAGAACATCTGTAGTTTTATTTTTTTTTCTAAAAGTTTTATTTAATTTTCTTATTTCGCTGCTGCCTGTCAAAACTAATGTGCAAAATAATATATTTTTCTTATATTTCCTAAACTTTTTGTTAAGTTTACTAATTTTATTTTGAATGAATGAATTAGGATTTTTCAAATACTTCTTCCAAGACTTGTTATTGGAAATTGTATTAATCTTTATCATCAATACTTTTTTTCTGATACGCCCTGATAATTTTAGAAACCAATGGATGTCTCACAACATCGTTGTGATCGAATTGAACTATTTTTATTTCTTTTAAATCTTTAAGAATATTTTTTGATTTAATTAAACCTGAATGGGATTTGTTAATTAAATCTATTTGTGAAGGATCACCATTTACAACCAGTTTTGAGTTTTCACCAATCCTAGTTAAAAACATTTTAATTTGTGTCTCTGTTGCATTTTGAGCTTCATCTAATATTGCAAAACAATTCTTTAAAGTTCTTCCTCTCATGAAAGCTAATGGTGCTATCTCGATTTCTCCTGATTCAATTTTTTTATCAATTTTTTCAGTACCAAAAAGTTCATACAAAGCGTCATATAAAGGCCTTAGGTACGGGTCAACTTTCTCTTTCATGTCGCCAGGTAAAAAACCTAATTTTTCCCCTGCTTCTACAGCAGGTCGAGATAAAATAACTCTTTCAATTTTCTTTTCCATTAACATTGAAACTCCTACTGAAACAGCCAGGAAGCTTTTTCCTGTACCAGCAGGGCCCAAGGACATTATTATTTCATTTTCTTTAAGAGCCTTTATATAGTCTGATTGTTTTTCAGATCTTGCAATTACAGATTTTCTAGGAGTTTTGATCAATTGTTTAAATGATTTAACATTTGACTTTTCTATTTCTACATTTTTTTTCACAGATAATGTTATATCCTCTTTTTCAATAATTTTTGTTAAAAAATATTTATTTGATAAAAATTTAATTGCCTCACAAAAGATATTTATATTTTCATTTTTGCCTTTACATGTAATTGAGTTACCTCTAAAAAAAACATTCGTATCAGTCAGCTTAGCAAGTTCTTTCAAATTTACATCGAATTGTCCTACAACAGACATTAACATTTCATTGTCATTTATTTGTAGATTTATAGTTTCCCTATCAATCTTTTTTACCACTAAATTTTGATCTATTTTACTTATCTCAGACATAGTTAAGCAGCAAAATTTCTTTTACTTAGTTTTTTATTAATTTCTCCAAATAGAGTGTTTTGATTGCCGCCCTTAATTTCTACCTCTTTTATTTTTCCTTTTAAATTTTCTTTACTTTTTACAATTACTGAATTCGAATATTCATCTCTTCCAAAAAACTCATCTTTATTTTTTAGCTTATTTTCAAATAGTACCAAAGCTGTTTTTTGAAAAAGATTTCTTCTATATTTTAATTTTATCTTTTCGGCAGTATTTTGAAAAGTAAGTAATCTTTTTTTAGATATATTATACTCTATTTCGTTCAGTTTTGCCGCTGGGGTTCCAGGTCTAGGGCTATAAATGAAAGAATAACAATTAATAAATTCAACTTTATTTAGTAGTTTCAATGTATTGCTAAAATCATTTTCAGTTTCTCCTGGGTATCCAATGATAAAATCGCTTGAAAACTTTATCATTGGATTTACTACTTTAAGTTTTTTAATTATTTCTAGATAATCTTCTGTAGTGTGTTTTCTATTCATTGCCTTTAGAATTTTATTAGAACCACTCTGAACGGGCAAATGAATTAAAGGCATTAACTTTTTTTTATTACTTCTGTGTGCTTCAATCAGGTCTTCCGTGAAATCTCTAGGATGTGAAGTAGTATATCTTATTCTTTTTATATCTTTTATTTCAGACAATTCTGATATTAGGTTTGAAAGTTTTTTTTTATTATGGCTATAGGCATTAACATTTTGACCTAGTAATATAATTTCTTTTGCACCGTTACTTACTAAATCTTTAGCTTCTTTAATTAACTCATTGATCGGCCTAGAAAATTCTGCACCTCTAGTATATGGAACTACACAAAACTTACAAAACTTATCACAACCTTCTTGAATTGTTAAAAAAGATGAAACACTACTGTCAGAATTTTTATAATACTTCAAAGTGTCAAATTTTTCTTTAACCTCAAAACTAGTGAAGTTTTCTTGTAATGATTTTTTCTCTAAATTTTTAATTATTTGATTAAACTTGTGAAAAGATTGAGGGCCTATAACAGCATCTATATATTTTTCTCTTTCTAAAAGGATATCACCTTCTGCCTGTGCTACGCAACCTGTTACAACTACAATTGGTTTTTTTTTACCTCTAAAATTTTTTTTAATTCTGCCAATATCGTGATAGACTTTATCTGTAGCTTTCTCTCTGATATGACAAGTATTTAAAACATAGCAATCAGCTTTGTTTACCTCAATTGTTTTTTTATAATTGATAGACTTTACAAGGTCGTAGATACGATTACTATCGTACTCATTCATTTGACATCCGAAAGTTTTTATAAAAATTTTTTTTTCCAAACTATTTTTTGATTTTTGAGCCGTACAACTCGAGTTTATGATCTACGAGGTTATATCCTAATTTTTTTGCAATTTTTTTTTGTAGTTCCTCTATATCTTTATCTACAAATTCAACTATTTCGCCGCTGTTTATGTCTATTAGATGATTGTGATCATCATTAATTTCGTATCTTGCCTTTCCAGCTTTGAAATCATGTTTGACTAAAATCCCTGCTTCCTCGAAAAGTTTTACTGTCCTATAAACAGTTGCGATACTAATTTTATCATCGATTGCCGTAACTCTTTTATGAAGTTCATCTACATCTGGATGATCTTTAGATCCATATATTTCTTTAGACTCAGAAAGAATTTTAGCAATAACTTTTCTTTGATCAGTTAATCTTACACCTTTTTGTTTACATTTTTCCTCTATTATGCTCATAACTTAATTTAACTTAAATAAATGGGTTTTATCAATTTCTTTTCTATTAAATCTTTGTTCAACAAATCCTCAATATTATCTTGATCAAATTGCTTTAAATCTGTGTCTTTATATCCAAACAACCTAGTATTTCTTGAAATTTTAAGTCCTTTTGCAACAGCTAAAGATATTCTCAGTCCTGAAAAGCTTCCTGGCCCCTGATTTACAATTATACTAAAATTTTTGTCTAATATAGCGTTATGAGATTTAAGAAACTTCATAATTACTAAAACAAGCTGCTCATTATTTTTTTTCTGTTTTCCAAAATCATAGATAAAAAATTCTTTATTTATTCTTAAACCTAATTTATCATTATTTCCAATGTACTTAATAATTAAAAAATTGTTGATCATTTTTATTATTATAGCCTCTATATCTAATCAATCAAAGGTATTAGCTTTAAATAATTATGATTTTGATGATTACGGGCTTATTTCCATTATGTATCATAGGTTCAATGAAAATAAATATCCTTCAACTAATATTCAAATTGATGTTTTTAAAGAACAACTGAAAATAATAGAGAAAGAAAAAATTAAATTTATCCACCCTAAAAATTTTGAAAAAAGTCTATCAGAAAATAAAAAGGAAAGAAAAATTTTGCTCACTATAGACGACGGATTGTTATCGTTTTATCAAAACGCTTGGCCAATATTAAAAGAGAGAAAAATACCATTTATTCTTTTTGTGAATACGCGTGAAGTTGGTTCATTTAACTATATGAGTTGGGAACAAATACTTGAATTGTATGATAATGAGAATGTAGAGATTGGAAATCATAGTCATTCACATGAATATCTTGTTGAAGAAAATCCTGAAGTAATTAAAAAAGATATAATTAAATCAATAAAAATTTTTGAGGAGAAACTCGGTAGAAATTCTGAATTTTTTTCTTATCCATTCGGAGAATACAGTTTGGAGTTTAAAAAAATCATAAAAAGTCTTGGTTTTAAATACGCATTTGGTCAACATTCTGGGGTAATTGATGAAACAAAGGATTTGTGGGAATTGCCAAGATTTCCAATAAATGAAAAATATGGTGAAATCAAAAGATTCTCTACTCTAATGAAAACACTGCCTTTAAAATTTAAAAAAATTTCACCAGAGGATAGGTATCTTTTACAATCAAAGAATCCTCCAAAAGTGAATATAGAATTTTATGAAAATATTCAAAATTTGAGCCAATTAAATTGTTTTTCTAATGAAGGGAACAAATGGCGAAATTCAAAAATCCTTTTTAAGGAGGCTGGCTTACTTGAAATTGATATTTCTGAAAAATTTATTGGTGAGCGTGGTAGAATTAATTGTTCTTTAAAAGAAAAAGATGGATTTTGGAGATGGTTAGGAATTCAGTACGTGATAAGTGAAAGATAACTAAGAATTCAATTCTATTTGTTTAACTGAGTTAACCAATTTTACTAATTCAAAATCCGATAATCTATTTTGAGTAATAATTTGATTTAGTATTCTAGTATACTCAGAACCAGTCTGCGCATAATTTTTTAATGTATCTGTTAAAGCTAATCCTGTAATATTTTTATTTTTATTTCTTAGTTGTTGTCTTTTATCTCTGAATTTAGAGTAACTTTTGTGAGTATTTAAGTTATTTTTGTAAGCTTTTACAGAAGCTCTTAAAATTGGAAATTTTAAGATTTTATGATTTTTGTCTCCATCTCTTTTTAAAGGTGCTATACCTTGACCGTCCCAAGTCCACTGACCAAATATTGCATTACCTTCTAAAGCAAATCTGGATGTTCCCCATCCGCTTTCTTTTGCTGCTTGAGCTAAAGCAATAGAAACTGGGATCATATCCATTTTAATCATAAGTTCTTTTAGATCACTTTTTTTCACTTTATATTCAAGAAGTTTTTGTCGTAGCCATTGTTTTTCAGCATCAGTTGTAAACTTCTTGTCTATTAAATTTTTCAGCTTTTCTCTATCGTCTAGTATTTTTTCATTCTCAGCCACAACTAATGGTAAAACAATCTTTAAAAAAGTTTCCTTCTTCAGTTGAACACTTTTTAAATTATCTAGATCTCTTGGAAATTGAGTAAAATAAATAGGTTTAACCAATTTTTCATTTCTTACAGTTCTTAAATCATAATCAACATCTTTAAATAATTGAATAACTGTCTCAGTTTTTAAATTAAGGTCAGGTAATATTACTTCAGCAACGTTATTTCTTTTAACTTTTAGCTCAGGCTTTTTAGTTTCTTTTTTTACTTTAACTTCTGGTTTTTTTGTTTCTTTTTTTACTTTAACTTCTGGTTTTTTTGTTTCTTTTTTAACCTTAGGCTCAGTTTTTTTAAATTCTTTTTTAGTCTCTGCCTCTATTTTCTTTGTTTCTAATTTTTTTTGTGAGAAATCAAAATTATTGTAAGCATTAATTCCTGCTATTATTGCAGTTGTAACTCCTGCTACTATAAAAAATCCAATTATAACATTTCTAGCGCTTTTTTGGTCAATTTGCTGGTTATAAATTGAATTAAATACGTCAGTGAAAAGATTTCCGAAAAATTGAGTAATCGTTGTTCCTAATTTTGGAATTACATTTAAAAAATTAAACCCTACGGTACCTAAGCCCTTCCAAATATTTGATATTCCATGATTAACCTTTCTTGTCGTATCGTGTTTATAATTTTCAACTCTTCTAAAAAACCTATTTTTGTCTTTTATTTTTTCTTCTTTATAATCAACAATGCTAGTTTTAAATCTTGAAAAAGGTTTTACAAAATTTTCTTTTATAAAAGTTGTCTTAAAGTCTTTTGGAATTATGATTTTATTTTTTTTTAAAATTAATTCAATTTGACCTGTTGTTAAATTTTTTCTTCTTTTGGTATATTCTTGTATTTCTTTTACATTGTAAATGTATGCTAACTCTAATAACTTGTCCCTATAGCTTAATTTTTTTTTCATATTTTAAATTGCCTCTACAGAGTTAACCTCTTTCACATAATGCTTAAGAAGATTTTGGACCCCTTGTTTTAAGGTCATTAATGAGCTAGGGCACCCAGAGCAACTACCTTGTAATTCTACCTTCACAACTCCATTAACAAAAGATTTGAATTTTATATCGCCCCCATCTCTTGCAACTGCTGGTCTAATTTTTGTATCTAAAACATCTATAATTTTTTTTACTGTTTCATCATCATCAATTTGTTCTAACTCTCTCTTCTTATTTTCTCTTAATATAGGTTCATTATTATTTTCAAAATAATGGTTTAGATGCGAAATAACCATAGGTTTAAGTTCGTTCCAAGATACGTCTTCTGTTTTTTTAACAGATAAAAAATTTTTGGATAAAAGCACAAGTTCTACACCTTTGAATTCTAAAAGTTCTTTAATAAAAGCATTAGACAAATCTTTAGCTTTATCTTTTTGAAATTCCTCAGTACCAATTGCTGAGATAATATTTTCTGAAAGAAATTTCAACGAATTTGGGTTTGGTGTAGACTCTGTTTGTATCATAGGAAATTTATATTATATCAATCCTACTTTTTCACGTATAATTTTAAGGTTTTCCTCAGCAATAATATTGGCTTTTTCCTTACCTTTTTTCAAAATTTGCTCGAGATGAGCTTTATCATCTAAAAGTTTTTTTATCTCTTTTCCTACAGGTGTAATTTCGCTTATTAAAAGATCCGATAATTCTTTTTTTAAAAATGAATACTCTTTACCTGACATATCGTTTAACACTTTGTCCAAACTTTTCTTTGATAGTTCTGAATATATATTTATTAAGTTGAACGCCTCCGGTTTTTTTTCCAAAGATTTAAGATTATCTGGAATTTGCTCTGAATCTGATTTAGCTTTTTTTATTTTTTTATCAATTTCCTCAGCAGAATCCTTTAAATTTATTCGGGAATAATCTGACTCTTCAGATTTGCTCATCTTTTTGGTTCCATCCCTTAAGCTCATAATTCTAGAAATATTTTTAGGAATTAGAGGCTCTGGTAAAGGAAAAAAATCTTTACATCCAAAATCGTTGTTAAATTTTTGAGCAATATCTCTTGATAATTCTAAGTGTTGTTTTTGGTCTGCCCCAACAGGAACGTGTGTTGCTTTATAAAGTAGAATATCTGCAGCCATAAGATTAGGATATATATATAATCCAACGCTTGCCTTTTCTTTATCCGATCCGGCCTTATCTTTAAATTGAGTCATTCTATTCAACCATCCAATCCTAGAAACGCAATTTAATATCCATGCCAGTTCTGCGTGGCCTGAAACTGAGGACTGATTAAATATTATACTTTTGTCTGGATTAAGCCCTGTTGCCAAAAAACTAGCAACTGTCTCTAAAACATTATCTTTTAATTCATTAGGATTTTGAAAAACTGTAATAGCATGTAAGTCTACGACACAATAAATGCAGCTCATTTCTTTTTGAAGTGACACAAAATTTTTTAAAGCTCCAAGATAATTTCCTAAATGTAAATTTCCAGTAGGCTGAACACCAGAAAATACTAATTTTTTTTTATTCATTTAATTCGTTTTATAACTTTTAATTTTTAATAAGCCTAATAAATAACAAGATAACAAATAAATAATTCCCACGAAACCTATAATAATTAATAAGTAAATTGACTTATAAATGTACTCATAATCTAGATAACTGGAGAACTTTTCCAATGAAAATATAAGTGTGAAAGACATTATTATCGATGAAATTAGAATTTTCAAAATATTATTTATTAATTCTTTTTCAAAATTTATGAATTTTTTTCTAACTAAAATATATAAAAATGTAACAACACCTATCCAAGACGATACAGATGTTGCTATAGGAATTATCAAAAACCCAACTTGATTAAACAAACTCAAGCTGATAAATATATTTAAGAAGACAATCAATGCAGAAATATAAAATGGTATTTTTGTATTATCTCTTGCAAAAAAAAAGTTTGACAATATTTTGATTAATGCAAAAGCAACAACACCATAACCAAAGAACTTTAATGCATGGGATGTTATTCTTACATCTTCTGAGGTAAAGGAGCCATAGCCGAATAATCCGTTAACTATTTCTTCTGAAGCTAAAATTAATCCCAAACTTGCAGGAATCGATAACAGCAAAGACAACTGAATAGACTTGTTTTGAATATCAAAAACTTTTAAAAAATTTTTTGATTTAATGATCTTTGAAAGAGCTGGTAATGAAACAGTTCCTACAGCAATACCTGCTAATGCTAGGTTAATTTGATAAACTCTCTCCGCGTAATATAAATATGAAACTGCACCTGATTGGAAAGAAGCAATTATTGTGCCTACTAAAATATTTATTTGAGTAACTCCAGAAGAAAAAATACTTGGTAATAATTTTTTTAAAAAAAATTTTACTTTTTTTTCTATTTTATATTTAATTGTAAATTTTGGGGAATAATATCTTTTCGTAAAATACATTAAAAAAATTAGTTGTAAAATTCCAGAAAAAGTGACACCTATCGCCAGGTTAGTAGTAAAATTTAGATCTTTATAAAAAGAAATTAAAAGAGAGGTTATTAAAACTATATTTAAAATTATTGGAGCAGCGGCAGCGGCAGCAAACCGATTATAGGAATTTAATATGCCAGAAAAAAAGGATGATAAAGAAACCAAAAATAAAAACGGGAAAGTTATACGAGTTAGGTCCACTGCTAAGTCAAATTTATCAATGTTTTGAAAAAAACCTGGAGCAATCAAATATACTAAAAATGGTGTAAAAATTTCCGCTAATAATACTAAAAAAAGTAAAGCTAAAGAAATTAATGTGAATACCTCATTGGCAAAATTAATTCCTCTAGTTTTGCTAAGTGAGTTTTCTTTGGTGAAACTTGGAATAAACGCTGAATTGAATGTTCCTTCTGCAAAAAGTCGTCTAAATGTATTAGGTAACCTGAAAGCGACAAAAAAAGCATCTGCATACATGGTGGCACCTAAAAAAATAGCTATCAAAATATCTCTCAAATAACCCAAAATTCTACTTAATAAAGTA
>ENA-OSEY01001902-OSEY01001902.1-marine-metagenome-genome-assembly--contig:-NODE-1902-length-13917-cov-5.181864_pt1 | contig 13917 bp, 11 predicted proteins | sample MGYA00248465_ERZ534230 | MGnify/ENA primary metagenome ERZ534230 (study PRJEB26409, sample SAMN06344110) | marine metagenome | isolation source: Sea water from surface | place: Atlantic Ocean:Southern...
GTTATGCAAGAACCTTCTGCCTTTCAAAAGATATTGGAAAACTAAGAGCTAGTGGTTTTGGTTTAGGTGGTAATTTGAATAATGCAATCGTTGTAAAAGATAACCAAATATTGAACGACACTGGTCTTAGGTGTAACAAGGAGTTTGTAAAACACAAATTATTAGATTGTGTTGGTGATTTTTATATGTCTGGATTACCCATTTTAGGAAGCATACATGCGATACAACCAGGACATGAATTGAATAACAGATTAATTCAGAAGATTTTTGAAAATAAAAACAACTATGAAATCATAGAACTTAACCCATATAATTTACCTATTTCTCATCAAGAAAATAATCTAAATAATATTAATGTTGCTTAATTAATATTTGGAATAATTTTAAAAATAAGCTAATTTAACAAATTAATTTATTTAATTATGGATCATATTTTCAAATTTATAATTTTACTACTATTATTTTCTTGTTCGGCGAATGAAAAGCAAATCTTAACTGCCCAAGGAGATGATAAAAAAATCTTTGAAAAAGGCATACAATTAATCGAAGAAAAAAAATTTAACGAAAGTATTGCCCAATTTATAAAAATAAATGATGAATTTCCTTATTCAAAATATTCTAGCCAAGCGCAAATTTACAATGCTTATTTAAATTTTGAAATTAATAAACCAGATAAAACAATCCTATTATTAACTGATTATATATCTATGAATCCTAATGGTATATTTACTGAATATGCTGAATATCTTATAGCTATGTGTTATTATATTAAAGTTTCTGACCCAAGCAGAGACAGTAAATTCACTAAAATCGCAATAGAAAAGTTTAAGAAAATTATAAAAACAAACCCAAATTCAAAATATGCAAAAGATGCTAAATTTAAATTAGAATATTTAAATAATTACTTAGCTAGAAAAGAGTTTGAAGTTGGGATGTATTATTTAAAAAATAATGCTCCGTCTCCAGCTATAAATAGATTCTCAGTAGTAATTAGAGATTATCAAGGTTCTAGTATTATACCTCAAACTTTATACAGAATGTATGAAGCTTTTGAAATGTTGAAATTAAAGGATAAATCTGATCAAACATATTTAATTCTAAAATATAATTTTCCAAAAAGTAAATGGACTGAAGAAATAACTAATAAAAAAAATAATATTATTGAAGAACCAGGTTATTTAAAAAATATAATGAATAAAATGATTTCAATTTTCTAATCTTAAATGTTATCTAAACTTATAATTAAAGATATTGTTTTAATAAAAGATTTAAACTTAAATTTCCATGAGGGTTTTACAGTTTTAACCGGAGAAACTGGAACGGGAAAATCTATACTAATTGATTCATTAGGATTAATATTAGGAAATAGAGCAAATTTTAATTTAATAAGAAAAGGTCAAACAAAAGGATCTGTAACTGCTATTTTCCAGAACTTTAACGATGAAACTATTATTTCTTATTTAAATGAAATTAATATTGATATAAATGATGAATTTATAATACGAAGAGAAATTCATTCTAATGGCAAATCTTTTTCATATCTAAATGACACTCCTATTTCTATAAATTCTCTAAAAAAAGTTGTAAGTCATTTTATTGAAATACAAGGTCAATTTGATAATCACACTTTATTAATTGAAAAAAATCATATTGATTTACTTGATAAATATTATGTTAACGATAAATTGAAAGAAAAAGTTTTTAATTCTTGGGAAAATTATAAGTCTAACAAAAATAAATTAAGTAACTTAATTTCATTGAATGAAAAAAATAAGAATGATAGCGATTATTTAGAGTTTTCTCTCAATGAATTTCATGAGATAAAACCACAAGGCAATGAAGAAAATGAACTCATTATAAAAAGAAAAGCTTTAATAAATAGAGATAAATTTGTTCAAACTTTTAATGAAGCTAAAAACTTAATTGATGGTGAAAATGGTTTAGATACTTCAGTTAAAAATTTAATACGTTTATTTTCAAAACTAGAAAGCTATAACAATCCATCCGTTGATCAAATTAGTAAGCTTCTGAATGAAAATTATATTACTTTAGAAGAGTTGTCTCTATTGATTAATAAAAGCGAATTTTTATATGAAAACAAAGATGATACTTTGGATGTAATCGATGATAGATTATATAAATTAAGAAATTTATCAAAAAAACATAATTGTCAGATAGATTCATTACCACAAAAACAAATTGAAATAGAGCAAAAATTAAACTCAATTAAAAATTTTTCACTTGAATTAGATAATCAAAAAAAATTAACAAATGAGGCTTATAATGAATATTTGGAGTTAGCAAAAAAGTTATCTATCAATAGAATAGAAGTAAGCCAGAAACTAATTAACGAAGTGAATGATGAACTTCCAGCTCTAAAATTAGAAAATGCAAAATTTTCAATAATAATTAACCCTCTTCAAGATACCCTTTTTTCGTCCAAAGGAATTGATGATGTTAAATTTTATGCTCAAACAAATAAAGATACAAAATTAGGTAAAATTTCTGAAATTGCATCAGGAGGAGAATTATCTAGGTTTCTTCTAATTATGAAACTCGTTATAGAAAAAGATAATACAATTAAAACTCTTATTTTTGACGAAGTTGATAGTGGTGTTGGAGGTGCTACTGCAAGCGCAATTGGAACCAAATTATTAAAGATTGGGAATAATCAACAAACTATTGTTGTTACACATTCACCTCAGGTAGCAGCAAAAGGCAATCATCATATTTTAATAAAAAAAAGTATTATTAAAAATGAAACAATTACTGAAACATTTGAACTAAATCATCAAGAAAAAATTGAAGAAATAGCTAGAATGATATCAGATGATAATATATCTGATGAAGCAAGAAATGCAGCTTTAAAATTGTTGAATTAATATGTCTAGTGATGTTTATAACCGTTTATCATTTCTTAAAAGCCAAATAGAACGTCATAATAAATTATATCATGGCCATGATGACCCAGTAATATCTGATAAAGAGTTTGATAATATTTGTGTTGAATACGATAATTTAGTTGTTAGAAATCAAAATTTAGGATTTAAGAAAAGAGAAGATATTGGTTTTGAACCATTAGAAAAATTTACTAAAATCAAACATAGTAAACCAATGTTGTCATTGAACAATGGTTTTAACATGAATGATATCGACGATTTCATAAAAAGAACTTGTAAATTTTTAAAAATAAGTTGTGATGACATTGAATTTGTATGTGAACCAAAAATAGATGGACTATCTATCTCCTTATTATATGAAAATGGTGAATTAAGCCAAGCGCTTACAAGAGGCAATGGTTATGAAGGTGAATTAGTAACTGAAAATATTTTAACAATTGATAATATTCCAAAAAAAATTGTTGATTATCCTGAACTTTTAGAAGTTAGAGGTGAGATATTTATTTCAAAGAATGACTTTGAAAAACTTAATAAAGAACAATTAACTAATGATAAAAAAGTTTTTTCAAATCCAAGAAATGCTGCTGCTGGATCAATACGACAAAAAGATAGCAATGAAATAAAAAAAAGAAATCTAATGTTTTTTGCTTATACGGTAGGCGAAGTATCTGATGAAAATCTCTTTGACACACAAATTAATCTTTTAAATAAATTTAAATATTGGGGATTTAATATACCAGAAAATATTAAATTGCTAAAAACACTTGATGAAATATCAAGTTATTACAATTCCATGCTAGAAATGAGAGATAAGATTGATTATGAAATTGATGGTCTAGTATATAAAGTAAACTCTTTTGCATTACAAAAAAGACTTGGCGAAATGTCTAGAGCCCCAAGGTGGGCTATTGCTCATAAACTACCAAGCTTAATTAAAGAATCCATAATAGAAAAAATTGATTTACAAGTAGGAAGGACTGGAACAATAACACCTGTTGCAAGGGTAAAAAAAGTTAAAATTGGTGGTGTTGAAGTATCAAACGTTACACTTCATAACGAAGATGAAATAGAAAGAAAAGATATAAGAATTGGTGATACGGTCTTAATAGAAAGGGCTGGCGATGTAATACCTCATATTTTGAGCGTGGTTAAAGAAAAAAGAACAAAAATGTCTGAGAAGTATTTTATTTCGAAACACTGCCCTGCATGCGGTCAAATTACTATCAAAAAAGAAGGCGAGGCTGCAAGAAAATGTATAAATACTGATTGTAAAGCTCAGAAAATTGAAAATTTAATTCACTTTTGTTCGAAAAATGGAATGAATATCGATGGACTTGGCAACAAACAAATAAAATTATTTTTTAAGAAAGGCATTGTAACAAAATATAGTGATATTTTTAAACTCTATGAAAAGAAAGATGAGTTGAAAAGTTATGATGGTTTTGGAGAATTATCTGTAAATAAATTACTTTCAAATATTAACAAAGCTAAATTAGTGAATTTTGATAAATTTTTAACTTCTTTAGGCATCAAACAAGTTGGAGAAAATACTTCTAAAATTTTAGCTGAACATTACATAGATTTGCCTAATTTAATAAATAATATTAAAAAAGCTACTGATAAAGTTTCTGATGAATTTCAATATCTTGTTAATATTGATCAAATAGGAATGAGTGTTGCAGAAGATATAATTAACTTTTTTAATTCTTCTACAAATCTTCATGAATTAGATAAATTATCTGAACAATTAAGTATAAAACCATACCAAAAATTAAATGTTGATAACTATTTCTTAAATAAAAAAGTCGTAATTACAGGAACTTTAAATAATTTTACTAGAGATGAAATTAAAACAAAACTTAATTCATTAGGCTCAAAATTTGTAAGTCAAGTTTCCAAGAATATAGATTTAGTGATATATGGAGAAAACCCTGGAAGCAAGCTTTCTAAAGCACAAGAGTTAAATATAAAAATGATAGATGAAAAAAAACTCAATGAGATACTTGATAAATTATAAAATTGAAGTTTTGCTATTTAAAAAATTAACTAAATCACCATCTCTCCTGTTAATTAAAGGTCTTATCTTTTCATTAACTAATTTATGATATTTATTAATCTGATTTATTTCTGTTTTTGATAATAAACTTTTATCAATTAGCTTTTTTTCATACGGAATAAGAGTCAACGTTTCAAAACTTAAAAAGTTTCCAACTTTTTTTATTAATTCTAGGTTTTCAATTCTAATTCCAAATTTTGATCCGTAATAACCAGGTTCGTTTGAAATCACCATTCCTGGTTTTAATTCATTTGAATTTGTTTTACTTATTGATACTGGTCCCTCATGAACGTTTGAATAAAATCCAACCCCATGACCAGTGCCATGAGCATAATCCATTTTATTGTGCCATAGAGCTGCTCTTGCAATAGAGTCTATTTCTTTTCCTAAAGTTCCTTTAGGAAATAACAGATTTGAAAGACTTAAATGACCTTTTAAAACAATAGTGTATTTAGTCTTCATATCATTAGTAGGTTGTCCATGTATTAATACTCTGGTTACATCAGTTGTTCCATTTAAATATTGACCTCCAGAGTCAATAAGGTACAAGTTATTACTCTTTATCTTTTTACTCTTTCCCTTAGAATATCGGTAATGTATGACTGAGCCATTTTTACCAAAAGCTGATATAGTAGGAAAACTGTTACTCTTAAATAGTTTGTTTACACTTCTATATTCAAATAACTTTTTAGCTAGATACTCTTCATCAAACATATTATTTTTATCTAATTGCTCAAACCAACTCCAGAATTTAATAAAGGCTAGTCCATCAACTTCATGAACTTCTTTAAAGTTTTTTTGTTCAACAGAGTTCTTAATTACTTTAAGAGAAGAAATGGGGCAAGATACGTGTTTATATTTAATTTTATTTTTTTTTAATGCTGATAATACAAACAATGGTGTTGAATTATAATCAACAAGAAAACTTTCACCAGCAAACATTTTTAAAATAGATTGAAATTTATTCATATTAATTAATTTAATCTCACCATGATCTAATTTACTTAATTGAGGTAAGTCATTTTCAAAAAAAAGAAAGATTTTCTTGCTTTTATGTATCAATGCAAAACATCTAACTACTGGAGTATATTTTAATTGATTACCCCTTATATTTAACAACCAGCTAATTGCATCTGGTTTAAATGTTATAAGTGCCTCAGACGAATGATTTAAAATAATCTTGGACAGTCTCTTTATTTTACTAGCAAAATTTTCACCAACATACTTTATAGCTAAATCAACAATTTTATGTTGTGGTATTATGGGTTTGTTATTCCAGATTTCATCAACTAAATTTTTGGTACTCAGCATGAATTTTATATTTTTAATTTTTAATTCGCTCTCCAACAATTTAAACTGATTGATTGTTATCAATTTAGTATCAACGCCAATAATCTTAATTTGATTATGTGAGTTTAAAAATTCAATTATCTTATTTAAACCTCCATCTAGAATAACAAATTCCTTTTGAGAAACTTCTTTTTTTAATTGCTCTTGATATCTTCCATCACTTATGACTGCAGATTTTAACTTTTGGGAAGCTATAATTACTCCCCATCCAGCTGAACCAGAAAAATTAGAAATAAATTTTAATCTTTCATCACTTTCCATAAGTTCTTCTGAAAAGAAAAGATCATATTTAGGTATGATGTAAGCATCTATATTTTTTGATCTTAAATATTTTTTAAATTCAATGAGCTTTTTCATTTTTTTTCTTAAAAGTTATAGTAATCCATTTTTCCTCTTCTGATATCTTAACAGGATAAATTTTAAATTTTCTATATAAATTAATTAATTGATTTTTTTGGTAAATTAATATTCCTGAAACAATTAAAAATCCATTATGATCTAAAATGTATGTAAATTCTTTTATCAAAGATTTTAATTGAGGTAATAGAATATTTGCAAATATCAAATTATAAAAATTTTTCTTTATGTGCTTTCTCTTTTTTGGCGAAACTTCTAAAACATTATTATTTGAGATTATATTATTTTTTTTTAAATTAAACTTTGACATTTTTACAGCTAAATTATCAACGTCAATCAAGGTAATTTTTGAATATGGCATAAGCTTTTTTGCAGCAATACCTAAAATTCCACTTCCAGAACCGTAATCTAAAATGTTTTGAAATTTTTTTGATTTAGAACATTCGTACATAGTTTCAATGCAATGTCTAGTTGTAGAATGATAACCTGTTCCAAATGCATAAGAAGCATTGATTTTTAATAATTTTTTTGTTGGATCAAATAATTTAAAGTTATCATTATCATAAATAATAAAATTTTTAATATTAATTGGTCTGAGTGTTTGAACATTTTCACCTAACCAATCTTTATTTTCAAATTCTTCAAAATAGATTTCATTTATACTTATGTTATTATCAGTACAAGATTTTAAGCTTAATAATTTAAAATTTTTTCGAAAATCATTAATTTTTTTTAAAAATTTCTGTTTTATGTTTCTTGATTTTAAAATCAATTTACAGAACCAATAATTTCTCTCTACTTTACTAAAATCTATACTTAAAAATTCACTATCCTCTTCAATATAATCAATAAAAATTTCTTTAATACTATCTTCTAGGTAAAATACAATTTGAGTAAAATAAATTTTTTTATCATTCATAAATTTAAAATTTATTTTTTAAATAAGATCCAATGACTTTTTTAATTCCAGCCTTATCAAAATTTACTTCAACTTTATCATCATCAATATCTATAATTGATCCCGTGCCAAACTTAATATGAAAAACTTTTTCTCCTATTTTCAAATTAGAGCTATAATCCTCATTAAGCCTATTCTGATCATTAATTTGATTATAAGAACTGCCTGAATTCATAATATTATGAAATTTTTCATTGTTATTATAATCTTGATTAAATTCATAGTCCTCAAAGTGATTTGATGTATTATTAATAACATTAAAGTCAGCTCCAATAATTTCTTTTTCAGGCAATTCTTCTATAAACCTTGATGGAATGACGTTTTGCCAATTCCCATAAATTTGTCTACTAGATGCACAACTTATACATAAATGTTTTTTTGCTCTAGTTATTCCAACATAAGCTAATCTTCTCTCCTCCTCTAATCCTTCTTTACCTTTTTCATCAATTGACCGTTGACTGGGGAAACTTCCTTCTTCCCAGCAAGGTAAAAAAACAGCTGAAAATTCCAAACCTTTTGCTGCGTGTAATGTCATTAAAGAAATTTGACCATCTTTGTGTTCAGCATCACTATCATTAACTAGTGCAATATGTTCTAAAAAGCCTATCATGTTGTCAAATGCTGACATAGCATTGACAAGTTCTTTTAAATTCTCAAGTCTACCTTCTGATTCTAAAGACTTTTCAACTTTAAGACTTTGTATATAACCAGATTCTTCTAATATTTTCATAGCTAAATCCACATGTGAAATTTTATTTAAATCATCTTCCCAAATGTCATAATTTTTAATAAAGTTTTTTAATGTTAATTTAACACCAGGTCTAAACTCATCTGTTTGTACTAAATCTTTGATGGAATTAAATAGACTTTTACTTTTATCTCTTGAATAGTTCTTTATAAAATTTATTGTTTGAGGCCCAATACCTCTCTTAGGGCTATTAATTATTCTCTCAAAAGCTAAATCATCTGATTTTTGTATTAACAGCCTGAAGTAAGCAAGTGCATCTCTAATTTCAAGCCTTTCATAGAATTTAACACCTACAACTTTATATGGTAATCCAATATGAACAAATCTTTCCTCAAAAAGCCTGGTTTGATAACCAGCTCTAACTAAAACTGCAATTTCATCAAAATTTACCCCTTGTTTGATTAATGTTTCAATTTTTGTAGAAATTTTTCTTGCCTCATCTAAACCATCCCAAGCTTGTACAATATTTATTTTTTCACCAGTTTCTATTGAAGTTTTTAAAGATTTACCAAGTCTATATTTATTATTAGCAATTAAGGTATTAGCAGCACTTAATATATATTTTGAGGATCTATAATTTTCTTCAAGTCTTAAAATTTTTGCGTCATTAAAATCTTTTTCAAAGTTGAGTATATTTCTTACGTCCGCTCCCCTCCAACCATATATAGATTGATCATCATCTCCAACACAACAAATATTATTTTCTGGCTTAACTAACATTTTCAACCATAAATATTGAGCTGTATTTGTATCTTGGTACTCATCAATTAAGAAATATTTAATTTTAATCTTTAATTTATCGAGAACATCTTGATGTGAGTTAAATATATTTAAATTATGTAAAAGTAAATCTGCAAAATCTACATAATTCATATCCAACAGACGCTGTTGATAGTTTTTAAATAATACACCAGCTTTGCCATCAATTAAATATTGTTTTTCTGAATTTAATATATCATTAACGGTTAGCCCCATATCTTTCCAAGTATTTATTAGGTGAAGTACAAATTGCGGGGTTATTTTTTTTTCATCGAGTTTTTCAAAAATAATAAGTTCTTTTAATAATCTTTTTTGATCATCTGTATTGATAATCGTGAAATTACTCTTGAGCGAAACTAACTCAGCGTTTTCTCTTAAAACACGTGCAGCTATCGAATGAAAAGTACCTAACCAAATATTATTCACACTTGGACCTATTAAATTTTCTAAACGTTCTCTCATTTCTTTTGCAGCTTTATTGGTAAATGTAACAGCAAGTATATTCCATGGTTTAGCTTTTGATGAAAACAATAAATTAGCAATTCTTGCAGTAAGAACTCTTGTTTTCCCTGTTCCAGCACCGGACAAAACCAAAAGAGGACCATCCAATGTTTCTACTGCTTTTTTTTGATTTTGATTTAATTCTTTAAAATATAAATTGTTGTTGGAGTTGTTTTGAATTTGCTTTCCAGTAAATACCGAATCTGTTAACCTAGCAATATCTTTATCTGACATATTTTTATATTATATAATGTATATTAAATTGGAATTATAAATAACATGTTCAACAGAATATTAAATAATAAAAATATTTTTAAATTATTTTTAGCCCAATTAATGCTTATATTACTGTCATCATGCGCTCAAAACTCGGCAAATAAAGAAATTCATGATCCTCTAGAGAGTATGAACAGATCTGTATTTAAATTTAACCAAGGACTTGATAAATACGTTTTCAAACCAATAAACACGGAATATGAAAAATTACCTGAAAATGTTAAAAAAGGTGTTTCAAATCATGTTAAATGGGCATCAACCCCTGTAACCATAGTAAATAGTGCAATACAACTTGAAGCAGAAAACTTTTCAACTTCGAGTATAAAATTTCTTTTAAATTCACTTACTTTAGGATTTTACGATTTAGACCCAGAAACAAAATATAAAACTCGTGATTTTGGAAGCTCTCTAGCAAATTATAATGTTTCTTCTGGCCCATATATTGTTTTACCAATCCTAGGCCCAAGATCACTAAGGCACTTTTCTGGAAATATTGTAGACCAATCTGTATCAAATGGACCCAAAAATCACTCATATAATTCAACAACTCTTCCTATGAGTATATTAAGTAATAGGAATACATATTCTAATGTAATAGAAGATATTTATAATGCACAAGATCCTTACTTAAGAGCAAAAATATTATATACTGAAAACAGATTTAACTCTATTTCTTCAACTAAATTATTGGAACAACAAAAACAAGATGAACAAGATGAATTTGAAAAATTATTGGATTAGCAAATTAATAATTATCTTAGGTATCTTTTTTTTAAATTCTGCTAACGCAGATATTAAAATAAAGGCAAGCCAACAAGTATCTAATTTTCTTAACACGATAAAAGAATTTGCTTCTGAAAAAGATAGTTTAATTAAAATAAAAAGGTCTGATGAACTTTTAGATATGGTAGATTTAGAATTTATGTCTAAAGCCACAGTTGGAAAACATTGGAAAACAGTTAATGATAATGAAAAAATTATATTCAAAAGAAAACTTTTTAACAAATTTATACAATTTATTGATTTACATCTCGAAGATTTTAAAGAAATTAAATTTCAAGAAAAATCTATAAAATTAAGAGGTCAAAAACTAGTTTATGTCACTGGTTCTATAGATACCAAAAAAATAAAAAACCTTGATATAACTTGGAAACTTTCTTCAAAAGAAAATAAAATACTTGATGTTGAAATTGAAAAAATCTCATTAATTAAAACTCAAAAGTTAGAAATGAGACCATTGTTAAAAAAAAATAAAAATAATTTTTCTCAATTTATAAAAATATACTTCTCAAATTAAATTATATGTTCAATTACTACCCATTATTTATTATTATTTTTGATATATTTTTTGGCCTCTTATTTTGGACTTTCATTATTAAGTTTTTTTTACATTTGTTTTTTTCAAATGAAACAAATGTAAAATTTGTATCTAATTTTTTTTCTATAACAAATAGTATTTATAATAAACTTAACAGAATAATTCCAAGTTTTTTACCTTATCCATTAATATCAATATATTTGGTTTGGTTGATATTCATTATAAGGTTTTATATCGTGCCAGCTTTTTCTGGTCTTGAAAATATAGGAAATTATGTTTTTTATTTAGAGAAAACACTAATTTATTATTTAAATTTTAATAATTTATTCTAATATCATTTATTCTAGATATTAAATTATTTAAATCTTTTTTTGTAAAATCAAAGCTAAAAACAAATCTCAATATTACTAACTTATTTTTTGAAGTACTCCATAATTTAGGGAATACATTTTTATTCATAATCTCTTGATAATATAATTCATGTACTCTAACAAAAACTTCATTTCCATCAATAGGGAACAAAATTTCAAAATTCTTATTTTGAACTAAATAATTTTTAAATAATTTGGCTATATTATTTGATTTTTTAGCAAGCTTTAACCACAGATCATCTTGAAACCATGCTATAAATTGAGATGAAATAAACTTTGTTTTAGCTATAACATGACCACTTCTTTTTTGAAAAAATTTGTAATTACAGATATTTTTTTTATTAAAAAAAATAATAGCTTCAGCTGCAAAAGCACCATTTTTAGTTGCCCCAATAGTAAGACAATCTAATCCAATTTTCCATGTCATTTCTGAGGGTTTTACTTTTAGGTTACACACAGCATTTGAAAATCTTGCACCATCCATATGAAAAAATAGATTATTTTTTTTGCAAATATCTCCAATTTTTTTCAAATTTTCTATACTATAATTCGTTCCATTTTCAGATAGTTGTGATACTGAAATCCCAACAATATTTTTATCAACATTATATTCTAAGCAATCATTAATTAAAGTAGGATCTAATTTTCCGTCATTTGAAGGGATAGTTATTAATTTAATTCCAGAATTAAAAAATTCTGGTGCACCACATTCACTCGTAAAAATATGGGCTTCCTTATGACAAATAACATAATCATTTTTTTTTGTCATTAATGACAAAGCAAAAGCATTACTAGCAGTACCTGATATCATAGGAATAATCTCTAAATTTTTATTTTTAAAGATTTTTTTAAATTCAATTTTAGCTAATTCTGTAAAATCATCATCCCCATAAGGTTTATTTTTCTTTTTTCCTGCTTCTACAAGTTTTTTTAAAATCTTATTAGAGACTCCGCATGCAGTATCAGTACCACAAAGAAGTGGATATCTATCTGTATTATTCAATCTTCCACTCTTTTGACTTGTTAAAATTAATTTTTGTTACAATTTTTTCTTTCAATAAATCAATTAAAATTAATTTATTTTCACCATCCGTTTGATATCTCAATAATAATTTATTATCACCTGTATAGTTAACTGAGATAATTTGGCTGTCTTTTGGATAATATAAGGAATATTCACTTTTAATGTTTTTACTAATGGTTTTTTCCTTTTTTTCTAATTCTCCAAATTTATTTATAAATCCAATAATTAAAAAAAATAAACAAATAACAATTAAAATTGATAAAATTATTGTAATAAATTTTAAAATTTTATGATTTGATTTACTTACACTCGTGTAGTCTGTTATTTTATTGTCTGACATGTTAAACTCTAATATAATTAAGTTGAAAGTTAGTGATTATCCTATACAAAATGGAAGAATTGACAAATGGATTATTGAAGCTTTTTCACTTTTAAACTCATCATATCAGGACGATATTAAAGCTAAAACTCTTTTTTCAAGAACTAAAATTAAAGATTTAATATTATCAGGAAATATATCAATTGATGGTATGATAAATAAAAATCCTTCATACAAAATTGATCCTGATAATATAATTGTTATAAATTTGCCCAAAATTAAAGATTATGATTTAAAAGCTGAAAACATTCCAATTGACATTGTTTTTGAGGATGAACATCTTTTAGTTGTTAATAAAGAACCAAATTTTGTTGTTCATCCGTCTCCTGGCCATAATTCAGGAACACTTGTAAATGCAATATTATATCACTGTGACGGCAAATTATCTGGAATTGGGGGAATTAAAAGACCTGGGATTGTACATAGACTAGATAAAGATACCTCTGGTTTAATGTTAGTTGCTAAAACTGAAATAGCTCATTTAAGTTTGTCAGATATGTTTAAAAATCATTCTATTGAAAGAAATTATCAACTCCTTGTTTGGAATGTGCCTGATTCAAATGGTCTTATAGATCAGCCCATTGGAAGATCTAAATTTAATAGAAAAAAAATGGCTATTAACTTAAATGGCAAAAAAGCTGTTACACATTGGACACTTTTGGAAACTTTTTCAAATCTTGTAAGTTTAATAAGTTGTAAATTAGAAACTGGAAGAACTCATCAAATTAGAGTTCATATGAGTTCAATAGGACATTCTCTAATTGGTGATAAAATTTATGGATGTCTTCCAAAAAAAAATAAAACACAAGACAATATACAAAAAAATATAATAACTAAATGTAAAAGTTTTTCTCGACAGGCATTACATTCTAAAACTCTCACATTTGAACATCCAATTTCAAAAAAAAAAATGCATTTTG
>ENA-OSEY01001903-OSEY01001903.1-marine-metagenome-genome-assembly--contig:-NODE-1903-length-13916-cov-3.668184_pt1 | contig 13916 bp, 14 predicted proteins | sample MGYA00248465_ERZ534230 | MGnify/ENA primary metagenome ERZ534230 (study PRJEB26409, sample SAMN06344110) | marine metagenome | isolation source: Sea water from surface | place: Atlantic Ocean:Southern...
AAAATAGGCTCTATTTCCATAAAAAGAAATAAAATTACAAAAGATAATTTAGATTTTTTCAAAGATATTTCCAAAATTATTTCTAATAGTCAAAGACCTCTAATTATTTTTCCCCAAGGCACAAGAGTGCTTCCATATGAAAGACCACCTTTTAAAAAAGGTGCTTCACGAATTTATGAGGAATTGAAGATTATTTGTCAACCTGTTGCAATTAATTCTGGAAATGTATGGCCAAAAAAAGGATTTAAAAATTTAAATAAAACAATCACCATATCAATTTTAAAACCAATTCCCCCTGGTTTAGACAAAGATGAATTTCTTAAAATTTTAGAAAATAATATCTACTCAGAGCTGAACTTGCTTGACTAACCTTTCATAGGCATTACTACAAAGATACTATCAAAATCTCCTGGGTCTTTAATTAAAGCTGGAGAACCAGTATCATTAAAAAAGATTTCTATTTTTTCCCCATCTATTTGAGAAGCTACATCTAATAAATATCTTGAATTAAAACTTATCTCAAGATTATGATCAAACTTCACGCTTAGTGTTTCTTTGCCATCACCACTATTGGTATTATTAACTGATAAATTTAAAGTATTATTAGATAGATTAAATTTAACACCGTCTTTTTTATCAAGTGATACTGAAGCTACTCTATCAACAGAGTCTAAAAATAATTTTAAATCAATTTCTAACTTTTTTTGGTTTTCTTTGGGAATAACCTGAATATAATTGGGGAACTTGCCATCAATTAATTTTGAAATTAAAATACAGCTATCTAATTCAAATTTTATTTTTGATTTTATATTTGAAATTTTCACATCTCCTTCAAAATCTTCTAATAAGTTACACAACTGAAAAATAGTTTTTTTCGGGAGTATAATTGGGTCAAAATCTATTTTTCCATTTAAACGAATTTTAGAAATTGACATTCTATGACTATCAGTTGCCACCGCAGTTAAAAAAAATTTGTCATCTACTTGGGTTTGATGAAAAAAGATTCCACTTAAATAATGTCTTGTTTCATCACTTGATATGGAAAACTTACATTTATTTAGCAATTTTAGTAAATTTTTTGATTTTATTGAAAAACTATTTTTATCAAAGTTCTCATCTGTAAGAGGAAACTCAGCAGGATTAATACAATTTAAATTAAAAACTGATTTTTCAGATTCTAGTTGAAGCTTATTATTGTCAGATAAAGATAAATTTATTTTTTTTCCAGAAGAAAATTTTCTTACAATATCGTACATAATTGATGATGTGGTAGTAATTTTACCCTCCTCAATTACTTCAATATTATTTATTTTATGTACAAATATAAGATCAAGATCAGTTGCTGTAATTGTTAGTTGCGAATTACTTACATCTAATAAAACGTTTGATAATATGGGTAGCGTACTTCTTTTTTCTATAACTCCTTGGCAGTAATTAAGTGATTTTTGTATATCTTGTTGATTTACGCTAAATTTCATTTTCTTTATTAAATAAGATTTTATTTTTTAAGCTTTCAATATTTCCACATAATTCATTATCATTTTTCCTTAATCTATCAATCGTTTTAACTGAATGTATTACAGTTGTATGATCTCTATTCGAAAAAGCTCTTCCTATTTCAGGAAGTGATTTTGTTGTGAGGGATTTGGCTAAATATATTGCAGTTTGTCTAGGCCTTACGAGATATCTTGATCTTCTAGCTGATAACATTTCATTTTTACTAATTTTAAAAAACTTACAAACTTCTGTTTGTATAAAATCTATAGAAACTTTATTTTCATGTATATTTATTAAATCTTTTAAAATAATTTTTGTCTCAACCAAATTAGGTATTTTATTATAAATTTTTGAAAAAGATGCAATTCTATTTAAAGATCCAATCAATTCTCTTATGCTTGTTCTAATTTCAGAACTTATAAATTTTTTAATATCATCAGGTATATTCAAAGTATTTGCGCTAATTAATTTTAATTCATCAGATTTCTTATTAATTATTTTATATCTGAGTTCATAATCTGGATCTTGTATATCGACTACAAGTCCACCTGAAAATCTTGATCTTATTCTTTCTTGAATTCGTTGTAATTTACTTGGTGGTCTGTCTGCGGATACTACTATTTGTGAACCCTTATCCAACAAAGCATTAAAAGTGTGAAAAAACTCCTCTTGCATTGCCTCTTTTCCGTTCATAAATTGTATGTCATCTATCAATAAAACATCAGTATTTCTAAAAAAATCTTTAAATTTAACCATTTCATTTGATTTAATTGATTTCACAAACTGGTACATGAATCTTTCAGCTGATATGAACATCACTTTGTTAGTTTCTCTAAGTTTTAATCCGATTGAATTAAGTAAGTGTGTTTTTCCCATTCCGACACCACCATATAAATAAAGAGGATTATAATGGGAAATATCTTGAGAAACTTTTTTTGAAGCTTCAAATGCAAGTTTATTGCTCTCTCCTGTTATAAAATTATCAAAATTTTTGTTAGGATCTATTCTGTTGTATTGAAGATATGAATCTTTGATAAAGGATACATTCTGCTCCTGACCATTTCTTAAATTAACTTTAGCTATGTTATTATTTTTTTTTTCTAAATTATTTGCAATTACAAACTCTATACGAATTAATTCTTTTTTTTGTTTTTTTAAAATTTGTAATATTTGATCAAGATATCTTGAGGTAATCCAATCTCGAATGAATCTTGTAGTAACTGAAAGTGTAATGTAATTATTTTGCTCCTCTACAAATTCTATTTTTTTTAACCAACTTTCGTAAATTTCTAAACCAAATTTATCCTTGAAATTTTTTTGTATTTCTGTCCAAAAAATTTTTTTTGTAAAAAGATGAGCTGAATCTTCGTGTAAGTTATTTTCCATTAGATAAACTAATTAAGACATTAATAAGTTTTTCTTCAATAAAAATTTTATTAAACATAAAAAAATTTGTAATCTATGCTTGTAAAATTATTACTAGAATACAACTTAAAGTTTGATTAATTTTAAAAAAATAATGTTTAGTAAATATTTATTTACTTAAATTAAAATAAAAATTAACTATATGTTGTTAGCATCTAAGAAATTAAATTGCATTTAGTGTCAAATACTAAAAAGTCGTAGATCACAAGTTGAATTATTGATTTACAATTATAGATTTAGAATTTTAATAAAAAATATTAATCTTCAAAAAGCTTTTATAACTAAAGGTTGTTTATTTTTTTTGTTATCCTTGAAATATTTCTTGACGCGTTTTGTCTTTTTATAATACCGGTTTTAGCAATTTTCATTAATTCTGAATTTAGTTTAGGCAAAAAACCAAGTGCCTCTTTTTTATTGCCTTTTTCTAACAAAACATTCATTTTCTTTAAAGCTTTTCTAAACCTATTTTTCCTAGATTTATTGACTATAGTTTGTCTAGATATTCTTCTTACTCGTTTAATTGCAGATTTTGTGTTAGCCATAAAAGCAGTTTATATATATTGCAAAGTTTATAGGGTCAACATATTTATGTACTATTTTTGGCAATCAGGACAGTAAAAACTAGATCTGTTTGAAATTGTTATTTTTTTAATAAATTTAGCACAAAGAGAATTTGGGCATTTAAAACCATCTTTGTTGTAAACTTTGAATTCATCTTGAAAAGATCCTTTTGTACCCTCAGCGTTTTTAAAATCTCTAATAGTTGATCCACCTTTTTTGATTGCTTTTCTTAAAACTTTTTTTGAAAAGACCAATAATTTTTTCATTTCACTAATATTTATTTTTTTACCGAGTTTATTGGGATTAATCTTAGAAAAAAAAAGTATCTCATTTGCGTAAATATTCCCTATACCTGATATATACTTTTGATCTAAAAGAATATTTTTAATATTTTTATTCTTATTATTTAAAACTTTTTTTAGATATTTTATATTAAATTTTTTTTCTAAAGGTTCCATCCCAAAATTTTTAAGGTATTTTACCAACTCTTTTTTTGAATTTAAAAATTTTACAAAGCCAAATCTTCTTGGATCATTGTATACAATTTTAAATTCATCGAAAAATAGTTCTATGTGATTATGTTTAGATGGAAAATTCGGTCCTTTATAAAAACTTAAATTAGTATTTTTAAAATCAAATTCTTTTTTTAATAAATGTAAAGTGCCTGACATTCCGAAATGCATTATTAAATATTTATTATCATCTAAAATGATGATTAAATATTTTGCTTTTCTATTTACATCTATTATTTTTCTTCTTTTGAGTAGTGCTTCAAAGTCTTTTTGTATTTTAAACCTTAAATTTCTATTGTTTACTTTTACTTTAAGTATTTTTTTTGATTTTATTGTTTTTTTTAATGATAGTTTGACTATTTCTACTTCTGGCAATTCTGGCATTTATTACTATATTACTTTAACAAAATTATATTATGACAGAAAATTTACAACAAGACCAAAAGTTCATTCAAGATGTATTCAATAAAGTTTATAGTAAATATGATTTAATGAACGATTTAATGTCATTTGGTATACATAGAAATTGGAAGAAGCAACTAATTACCACTATGAACCCTGGTAAAGATCAAAGCTTAATTGATGTAGGTTGTGGAACTGGAGATATTGGCAAATTATTTTCTTTAGCAACAAATTATAAATCCAAAATTTTATCGGTTGATCCAAACTCAAAAATGATTGATGAAGGAAAAAAAAGACTTAAAAAATTTAAAAATATAGAATGGAAGGTTTGTGCAGCTGAGAACCTTTCCGTAAAGGATCAGACATTTGATTTTTATACTATTAGTTTTGGGTTGAGAAACACATCAAACAAGAAAAAAGCAATTGCAGAAGCATACAGGGTTTTAAAAAATGGAGGACGTTTTTTATGTTTGGAATTTTCAAAAATTGAAAATCCAAGCTTAGAATATATTTATAAAAAATATTCAAATTTAATTCCTATATTTGGAAAATTTGTTGTAGGAGAAAAGGAGCCCTATGAGTACCTTGTTAAAAGTATTGATAAGTTTATGAATCAAAATGAATTATTAGATATGTTAAAAGTAGAAGGATTCGTTAACAGTAATTATATAAATTTAAGTGGTGGAATTGTAGCAATCCACTCCGGATGGAAAATTTAATGATAAAAAAAATTATAACTCTATTCAAAATTGGAAGGACATTAGCTTTGTCAGATGCCCTTGGAGTTATATATAAAGTGCATAAACCACCAGCTTTTATAAGATTTATTTTTAATTTACTCTCTATAAGGTTTTCTAAAAAAAAAGTAGATAATAGTAATTTAAGTGACGAGGAAAAATTATGCAATTCAATTCAAAAAATGGGAACAAGTTTTATAAAATTAGGCCAATTTTTGTCAACAAGACCAGATATAATAGGAGATAAATTATCTTCTCAATTAGAAAAACTGCAAGACAGAGTTCCACCATTTTCTAAAGAACAAGCACTAGAAACTCTGAAAAATAACATAGGCATAGATAATTATAATCTTGTAATTAACTTTGGTGACCCAGTTGCTGCAGCATCTATTGCTCAGGTACATAAAGCTCAAATTAACGATAATGGAGTAATAAAAGATGTTGCAATAAAAATATTAAGACCAAATATAAAAAAAATATTTAATGAACAGATTGAAGCTTTAATGCTATTTGCTTACATAATAGAATCGCTAGTAAAAAAATCAAAGAGATTAAGACTTGTTGAAGTTGTATTTTTATTAAAACAAATTACTAATCACGAAATGGATTTAAGGTTTGAAGCTGCCGCGGCAAATGAATATTTAGAAAATACAAAAAATGATAGTGGATTTAAAGTTCCAAAAATATATTGGAACTTTACAAGTGAGGAGGTAATGACTCTTGATTGGATTGATGGTGTATCAATAAGAGAAAAAGATAAATTAATCAAAAAAAATATTGATATAAAAGCAATAGCATCTGAAGTAATACAGCATTTTTTAAGGCATGCAGTAAGAGACGGTTTTTTTCATGCTGATATGCACCAAGGAAATTTATTTGTGAATGAAAACGGCCAAATTGTTCCAGTAGATTTTGGTATAATGGGAAGAATAGATAAAATGAATAGAAAATTTTTAGCTGAAATTCTTTATGGATTTATCAAAAGAGATTACAAAAAAGTTGCTGAAGTACACATATTAGCAGGACTTGTGCCTAAAAATACACAAGTAGAGTCTTTATCTCAAGCTTTAAGATCTATTGGGGAGCCTATATTTGGTCAAAAAGTAAAAGATATATCAGGTGGAAAACTCTTAAAACAGCTATTTGAAATTACTGATAAATTCAATATGCAAACTCAACCACAATTATTGATGCTTCAAAAAACAATGGTGGTAGTTGAGGGTGTTGCAAGAAAGTTAAATCCTGATACTAATATTTGGGAAACATCAAGACCAGTTCTTGAAAAATGGCTTAAGGAAACAAAAGATCCAATTACAAATTTTAGTGATACAATAAAAGATACAGCTGAGGCTTTAAAACGTATGCCGGAATTACCTGAATTAATGGATAAAGCTAATCAAGCTCTAACGTATTTAGCTGGAGGTCAGATACCAGAAAAATCAAACTCATATTCTGCTTTTAAAGAGAAACAACTAGAATTGAAATCCTTTAGAAATCAAAGTATTATTGGTTTAATAGCTGTTGTCTTTTTAGGTTTAATAGTATTTTAATTTAGCAATGAATAATTTAAATAATAAAAAAATTCTTCTTATAATCTGTGGAGGTATTGCCGCTTATAAAAGTTTAGAATTAATTAGGTTATTCAAAAAAAGTGGCATAGAGGTAAAAACAATTTTAACCGAATCTGCTACAAAATTTGTAACTCCTCTTTCAGTGGCATCTTTGTCTCAAGAGAAGGTTTATACAGACTTATTTGATCCAGAAAATGAGAAGGAAATGGATCATATTTCTTTATCTAGATGGGCTGATGTAATTTTAATTGCTCCGGCTACAGCCAATACTATTTCAAAATTAAGTAACGGAATGGCTGACGATCTAGCATCGACTGTGACTTTGGCATCAAATAAACAAATTTTAATGGTTCCAGCTATGAATGTCAGAATGTGGGAGCATAAGTCAAACAAAGAAAATATTAAAAAATTAAAAGAATATGGCTATATGATAATTGGTCCTGAAACCGGAGATATGGCTTGTGGAGAATATGGTGAAGGAAAAATGACTGAACCAGCTGAAATTTTAAAAATTATAAATCAATACTTTGAAGTTTTAAGTAAAAATAAAAAATTAAAGGTTTTAGTCACTGCTGGACCTACAATAGAAACAATAGACCCTGTAAGATTTATATCAAATAGATCTAGTGGTAAACAGGGATATGAAATTGCAAAAGCTTTTGTCAATAATGGATATGATACAACACTTATTTCAGGACCTACTAATTTAGAACCACCTAGGAATGTAAAATTAATCAAAATAAATTCTGCCGATCAAATGTTTGAACAAACAATTAATAACCTACCTGTAGATGTTGCTATTTTTTCAGCAGCAGTATCAGATTTTAAAGTTGATAAAATTAGTAATAATAAAATAAAAAAAAAAGATACTATAAATTTGAATATGATTAAAAATAAAGATATTTTAGATCATGTATCAAAACATAATTCTTTAAGACCTAAATTAGTAATAGGTTTTTCAGCTGAAACTGAGAATATTGAATCAAATTCATTGTTAAAACTTAACCAAAAAAATTGTGATTGGATTATAGCAAATGATGTTAGTAACGAACATATTGGTTTTAATTCAGACTATAATGAAGTTTCAATATTCTATAGAAAAAAAGATATGGAAAAAATTTCAAAGATGAAAAAATCATTGATAGCGAACGAAATAGTGAAAAGAGTTAATTCTGAATTAAATTGAATTTATGATCAAAGTTCAAATTAAAAAACTTGATCCCAAAGCTAAAATCCCAGAATATAAAACTGAAGGAGCTTCCGGTGTTGATATTATGGCTTTATTAGACAATAAAATTACTTTAGACCCAGGAGAGTCTAAAATAATTCCTACTGGCTTATCAATTGCGTTTCCAGACGATCTAGAGGTTCAAATAAGGCCAAGATCAGGGTTGGCAGCTAAATCTAATGTAAGCGTTTTAAATACACCAGGAACAATTGATAGCGATTATAGGGGTGAAATTAAGATTATATTAATTAATCATAGTAATGAAAAATTTGAGGTCAAAAATGGAGATAGAATAGCTCAAATGGTATTAATGCCAGTTTTAAAATTTAAGTTTGAAGAAGTTAGTAAATTGGATGATACAATTAGAGGGTCTGGTGGATTTGGTTCAACAGGCAAATGAATTTAAAATTAAATAAAAACCAATTAAAAAGATTTTCAAGACAAATTGTATTAAAAAATATAGGTGTTTTAGGTCAAAAAAAAATAATCCAATCAAAAGTATTAATAATTGGAATGGGAGGTTTGGGTTGTCCTGCGGCAGAATTTTTAACAAGAGCTGGTGTTGGAAAAATTGGGTTGGTAGATTTTGATAAAGTTGATTTATCTAATATTCACCGTCAGAGTCTTTATGATAATGGAGATTTAAATAAATCAAAAGTGTTATCTGCAAAAATTAAATTGAAAAGGATTAATTCAAATACAAAAATTGATTGTTATGATTTAAAATTAGATCAAAAAAATTGTAAAAGTATTTTTAAAAAATATGAATATATTGTAGACGGTTCTGATAATTTTGAAACAAAATTTCTGACAAATGATTTCTGCAAAAAGTCAGAGAAGTTTCTTGTCACAGGTGCTATAAGTAAGTTTGAAGGACATATTTTCACATTTGATTTTAAAAAAAAAAATACTCCATGTATAAGAAGTTTTTTTCAAGAAAAGAAGGTTTCTGATGATATATTGAATTGTGAATATGAGGGGATTTTAGGATCAGTAGCTGGAATAATTGGAAGCATTCAATCCAATGAAATTCTTAAAAAAATTTTAAATATAGGTAAAAATCTAAATGGTCAGATATTAATTTTGGACTTATTGAATTTAAATTTTAGGAAAGTCAAATTTAGCAAAATTAAAAATATTTAAATGAAATATTTTAAAAGAATTATAACTATTTTGTATTTTGTTTTTTTTACTAACGATTACTCTTTTTCATTTGAAAATTTTTTTTTAATGTTAAAAAATGATAAAGTAAATGTAAGATATGGACCAAGTTTTGATTATCCAATAAAATTTATTTACAAAAAAAAATTTCTCCCTGTAGAAATTATTGATAAAAAAGAAAACTTTAGACGTATAATCGATCATAAAAAGAATAGTGGTTGGATACACATATCTCAATTACAAAAATCAAAATCTTTAGTGACATTAAAAGATACTAATATGTTCAAAAAAGCATCTAAATTTTCAAAGCCAATTGCAAAAATAAAAGGTGGTAGATTGTTAATAATTAAAAAATGTGAAAAAAAATGGTGCAAGATTCAAACTGATCAATACTCTGGTTGGATAGAGAATAAAGATCTATGGGGTAGGAAAAATTAGGATTTTTTAGAAAACTTAGCAGTCCAAATTTTATCTAGAACGAAATACCAAATTGAATTAGCTAAAGGCTCAACAATTGCGTCTGTCAATGCTATCATGAATGAAACATCTGCGATCAACATTAAACATATAATAGCAATCGCAAAGTGCCCAATTGTATAAATTAAAGTTCTTAATAGTGAGCCTTTGTTATTTTTAAAAACGGCTTTGCTTGTTTGAAATATACCCTGTGTTAGTTCAACCATAAAATTATTTAATTAATTTTTTTATCAAATCTATCAAGGTTCATCACTTTTGACCAGACTCTAGCGAAATCTTTTACAAATTTTTGATTAGCGTCGTCAGATGCGTATACTTCTGAAATTGCTCTAAGTTGAGAGTTAGAGCCAAAAATGAGGTCTACTCTTGACCCTTCCCAAACAACTTTATTATTTTTTCTATTTTTTCCCTGAAAATATTGTTCATTTAAATCTTTTTCACTCCAGGTAATGTTCATATCTAATAGATTTTTAAAATAATCGTTAGTTAATGTTCCAGGATTTTTTGTAAATACACCATATTTTGACCCGTCGAAATTTGTATTAAGTGATCTCATTCCTCCAAATAAAACTGTCATTTCCGGGATTGTTAACCCCATCAACTGTGCTTTATCAATTAACATCTCCTCTGGCGAAGAACTTAAATTTTGACTATGGTAATTTACGAAACCATCTGCTTTAGGTTCTAATAAATTAAATGAATTTACATCAGTTTGTTCTTGATTTGCGTCTCCCCTTCCTTGCATGAAAGGAACTTTTATGTTGTGACCAGCTTTTTTAGCAGCTTTTTCTATAGCAATATTTCCCGATAAAATTATCAAATCCGCAATAGAGACATTTTTATTCTTATTATCGAAACTTCTTTTTATTTTTTCTAAAACTTTAATAACCTTTTCAACTTTAGCAATTTTATTTATATTCCAATCTTTTTGGGGTTGTAATCTTATTCTAGCACCATTAGCTCCACCTCTTTTATCAGATCCTCTAAAAGTTGAAGCCGATGCCCAAGCTGTTAATACCATTTGCGAAATTGTAAGACCAGATTTCAAGATCTTATTTTCAAGATTTTTAATATCTTTATTTTTTAATCTATATTTTTGTTTTGGGATGGGGTCTTGCCAAATTAGATCTTCTTTTGGTACTTCGGGACCTAAATAGCATACCTTGGGTCCCATATCTCTATGAGTTAATTTAAACCAAGCTCTAGCAAATGCATCATGGAATTCTTTAGGATTTTTGTGAAAATGCTTAGTAATTGGCCCATAACTTGGATCAACTTTTAGGGAAATATCTGTTGTTTGCATCATTGGTGGATGAAATTTATTTTTTATATGAGCATCTGGTACCATTTTTATATCCTGTCCATTTTTTTTTGGTGTCCATTGATGTGCACCTGCTGGACTTTTTGTTAATTCCCATTCATGATCATATAAGCAATCTAGATAACCCATATCCCATTTAATTGGGTTCTGCGTCCAAGCTCCCTCTATACCGCTACTTATAGTGTCAACTCCTTTTCCGGTTTTATAATTACTATTCCATCCTGTAGATTGTTCATGAATTTTTGAACCTTCAGGTTCAGGCCCTTTATGGGACTCTGGTGCCGCCCCATGAGATTTACCAAAGGTGTGTCCACCTGCAACCAAGGCAGCAGTCTCATAATCATTCATTGCCATTCTTCCAAAAGTTTCTCTTATATCATGAGCTGCTAATAATGGATCTGGATTTGCATCAGGTCCTTGAGGATTTACATATATCAATCCCATGTGCGAAGCCCCAAGTGGTTGTTCTAAATCTCTTTTTCCACTGTATCTATTTACACCAAGCCACTCCTTCTCTGATCCCCAATATATATCTTCCTCTGGTTCCCAAATATCTTCTCTTCCGGCGCCAAATCCAAAAGTTTTGAACCCCATCGAGTCTAAAGCAACATTTCCAACTAAAATGAACAAGTCAGCCCAAGAAATTTTATTTCCATATTTTTTTTTTATTGGCCATAATAACAACCTTGCTTTATCCAAATTAACGTTGTCCGGCCAACTATTCAAAGGTGCAAATCTTTGGTTTCCTGTACCAGCACCACCTCTACCATCAGCAGTTCTATAAGTGCCAGCAGCGTGCCATGCTAATCTAATAAATAATGGACCATAATGACCATAGTCAGCAGGCCACCAGTCTTGAGAGTCGGTCATTAATTTCTTTAAATCTTTTTTTAATTTTTTATAATTTAGTTTTTTAAACTCTGTTGCGTATTTAAATTTTCCGTCCATTGGATTAACTAGATTCGAATGTTGGCTTAATATTTTTAAATTTAGGCTATTTGGCCACCAATCTCTATTCGACGTACCTTTTCCAGTAGGATGTTTGGCAGGTGTTCCAACACCAGTGAATGGACATTTTGATTTTTCTTTAAGTATTTCTCTACTCATTTCTAGATTATAACTATTCTAAACTAATAATCAAGAGAGTTGCGGCAAAATTTAACTTAAATTTAACAGTTAGTTATTCTGAACTTTCACTAAAACTTCTATAGATTTAATCCTTTTACCAGGAATTTTTTTATTTATCTTAACAGGCTCAACTTCACTATCGTGAATATCAATTAGTTGATTTTTGTCTTCATCATAAAAATGATGATGATCTGAAGTGTTTGTATCATAATAACTTTGTTCAGAATTTACAGCGATTTGTTTTAAATATCCTTTACCTAAAAATGCGTGCACTGTATTATATATTGTTGCTAAAGATATTTTTTCATTAGTACTCCGATCAATAATTTTTGAAAGTTCATTTATAGAAAAATGAAATGTTTCTCTTCCTCCAAACAAAATTTGACAAATTTTTATTCTTTGCTTTGTCGGTCTTAAGCCGGAATTTCTTAGTTTTGCAACAAAATCTAGGTTATTGCTCATTATTAATACACTTATATTGGAGAAATTTATATTAAATTATGCCATAATCAAGTACTAAGAATTTGGTAATGAAAAAAAATTCCTTTGATTATGAAGAGTTAATTCACTGCGCAAATGGCGAACTTTTTGGCCCTGGAAACGCAAAACTACCTTCTCCACCAATGCTGATGTTTGACAGAATAACAGAAATTAGTGAAAATACTGGAGAATTTAAAAAAGGTATTATTAAAGCTGAATTAGATATTAAAGATGGACTTTGGTTTTTTGATTGTCATTTTAAGGAGGATCCAGTAATGCCAGGATGTTTAGGTTTAGATGCAATGTGGCAACTAGTTGGTTTTTATTTAGGATGGCTTGGAAATCCTGGAAGAGGAAGAGCATTAGGTGTTAACAGTGTCAAATTTACTGGCGAAGTTCTAAAAAAATGCAAAACTGCATTCTATCAAATAGATATGAAAAGGATACTGGTCAAAGAGGGGACAACTGTTGGTCTAGCAAATGGAATTTTGCTTGCTGACGGTAAAAAAATTTATAGTGCTGAAAACTTAAAAGTGGGATTATTCAAATAATGAAAAGGGTAGTAATTACTGGAATTGGAGTCGTATCTTGTTTAGGAAACAATCAAGATGAGGTTTATCAATCTCTAGTGAACTCCAAGTCAGGAATAACATTTTCAGAAGAATATAAAGAATACAATTTAAAGAGTAATATACATGGAAAACCAAATATTAAACTTGAGGATCATGTTGATAGAAAATTTATAAGATTTATGGGGCCTGGATCAGCTTATAATTTTATATCTATGGCTGAGGCTGTGAAAGACTCTGGTTTAGAGGAAAAAGAAGTGAGTAATATTTCAACTGGTATGATAATGGGTTCAGGTGGTCCATCTATTGAAAATGTTATTCTTGCAGCAGATAAAACAAGGGAAAAAAGTCCGAAAAGAATGGGCCCTTTTGTTGTTCCTAGAACAATGTCTAGTACAGCATCTGCAACTTTAGCAGTACCATTTAAAATTAAAGGAGTTAATTACACAATTAGTTCAGCATGTGCAACAAGTGGTCATTGTATTGGTAATGCAATGGAATTAATTCAGTTAGGTAAACAAAATATAATATTTGCTGGAGGTAGTGATGAGGTCCATTTTGCAATGACTGCGATGTTTGATGCTATGACCGCACTATCATCAAAATATAATGAAACTCCAGAAAAAGCCTCAAGACCTTACGATAAAACAAGAGATGGTTTCGTAATTTCCGGAGGTGGAGGTGTATTAGTTTTAGAAGAATATGAACATGCAAAAGCAAGAGGTGCTAAAATTTATGCAGAGATTACTGGTTATGGTGCTACTTCAGATGGTTTTGATATGGTAGCTCCTTCAGGAGAAGGTGCGGTAAGGTGTATGCAAATGGCTTTAAACACTGCAAAAAATAA